>JABLTQ010048580.1_pt1 | contig 10595 bp, 6 predicted proteins | sample 7160101 | NCBI WGS metagenome assembly JABLTQ01 (sample SAMN14651228, study PRJNA627086) | human gut metagenome | isolation source: feces | host: Homo sapiens
AATATACTTCTCCCATAGGTGCGACATCCCTTCGGACTGGTTTTCTAGGCAATTTCCAATCTAACGGGTGTTGCACTTTCATTTAGACAACGGGGGCAGTGCGGTCGGTCTTGGATTCGCCTGCTGGCTATTAGCGATCTCTCCCTCAGTCAGCTACGCTGACAGCTCCCCCATTAAAGGGAGCTAAAGCACGATGAGACTCAGGCCTCCCACTTAGTGGGCTCGATGACTTCCTTGCCGCCCATGTAGGCGCGCATGGCCTGCGGAATCTCGATGGAGCCGTCCTTCTGCTGGTGGTTCTCCATGATGGCGACCAGCCAACGGGTGGTGGCCAGCGTGCCGTTGAGCGTGGAGACCGGACGGGTGCCGCCATCTTCCATACGCTCGCGGATGTTCAGACGGCGAGCCTGGTACTCGGTGCAGTTCGAGGTGGAGGTGAGCTCGCGGTAGCGGCCCTGGGTCGGGACCCAGGCCTCGCAGTCGAACTTGCGGGCGGCGGAGGAGCCGAGGTCGCCGGCTGCGGTGTCGATGATGCGGTAGGGCACCTCGACCTTGGCGAGCATCTCCTGCTCCATGGCCAGCAGGTGCTCGTGCTCCTTGTAGGAGTCCTCCTGCTTGGCGTAGACGAACATCTCCACCTTGTCGAACTGGTGGACGCGGATGATGCCGGAAGTGTCCTTGCCTGCGGCGCCGGCCTCGCGGCGGTAGCAGGAGGACCAACCGCAGTAGCGCAGCGGGCCGTTGCCGAGGTCGAGGATCTCGTTCTCGTGCATGCCGGCGAGCGCCACTTCGGAAGTGCCGACCAGGTACTGGTCGTCGGGCTCGCGCAGACGGTAGATCTCGTCGGCGTGGGAGTTCAGGAAGCCGGTGCCGCGCATGACCTCGGGGCGCACGAGCGTCGGGGTGATGGCCAGCGTGAAGCCGTGCTCTTCGGCCTGGTCCACGGCCATGGTGAGCATGGCAATCTGCATGCGGGCCACCTGGCCACGCAGGAAATAGAAGCGGGAGCCGCCGACCTTGACGCCGCGGCGCATGTCGATGCCGGCCACGCCGGTGCCGAGGGTCAGGTGGTCCTTGGGCTCGAAGCCTTCGGCCGCGAAGTCGCGAATCTGGCCAACCTTCTTGACGACCACGTAGTCATCCTCGCCGCCTTCGGGAGCTTCGGGCTCCACGATGTTGGAGAGCTTCCACATGGCGGTGGTGTATTCCTCGGCTGCGGAATCGGCCTTGGACTTGTATTCGGAGACCTTCTGGGACAGTTCCTTGGTTTCGGCGATAAGCTTGGCCTTCTCGTCCGCCGGGGCGGAGGCGACCTTCTTGCCGATTTCCTTCTGCTGGGCGCGAGCCTCTTCGAAGGCCTTCAGCGCCTCACGACGTGCGGTGTCGGAGGAGAGCACTTCGTCGACGAGCTCCACGGACTCGCCGCGCTTGCGCTGGGATTCCTTGACGATATCGGTGTGTTCACGGATGAATTGAATATCAAGCATGGGCACCAGACTAGCCGCGTAAGCAGACACCGACAATGGCCGAATGCGCGGGAGTCACGCGGAAATCACAGGGAAGCCCGGGAAAGTCCGCGGACGGGTCCACCCGGCCAATTTCGTCAGATGAGACGCGATTGAACCATAATCACGCCCCACGGGGCTGTTGCGTGCAGGAAATGTTCACGTACGGCGCACCATGGCCGCAAACGACCTCCCCACCGATAACAATAGGAGCCATGCCTCAGCCTGCCCTCACCGTGTTTCTGATCATCGCCGCAATCGCCATTGTGGTGGTGCTCATCGCCGTCATCGTCATCGCTCTGCGCGCGCAGCGCCGCCGCAAGCTGGCTCAGACGCTGGAGAAGCGCCGGGACGACGAGGTGCAGTACGCCTTCATCGTGAATCCGTCCAAACCGCAGGCCGAAGCCCGCAGGCTGCATATCCAGAGGTTCTGCGAGGCCAAGGGGCTCAATCGCATCCGCTTCTACGACACCCAGCTTGACAAGGACGGCAGGGTCTGCGCGCTTGAGGCGCTGGAGGACGGCGCCGACGTGGTGATCGCGGTCGGCGGCGACGGCACGGTGCGCACGGTGGCGAGCGCCGTCTCCGGCACCGGCCATGCGCTGGGCATCATCCCCATCGGCACCGGCAACCTGTTTGCCCGCAATATGGGCGTTCCCGTGGACGATATCGACGCCGCGCTGACCGTGGCCACCTCCCACGGCTCCCGCCTGGTGGACATGGGCCGTCTCACCCTGCTCGACCACCCGAAGGACGACCACGGCCACGCCTTCCTCATCATCGCCGGCATCGGCTTCGATGCGGCCATGATCGACGACACCAACCCCGAGCTCAAGGCGAACATCAGCTGGCTCGCCTACTTCGTGGGCGGCGTGAAGAACCTGTTCGCGCCGAAGTTCCGCGGCACGCTGACAGTCACCAGCGCCGACGGCTCGACCCACACCATCAAGAATCTCGATTTCCGCACGGTGATGGCCGGCAACTGCGGCCAGATTCCCATGTTCTCGCTGATGCCGGCGGCATCCTATGACGATGGTCTGCTGGACTTCGAAATCATCGACACCACCGGCGGCATCCTCGGCTGGGCCAACCTGTTCGGCGACGTGGTGCACCAGACGATCATCGGCAAGCCCGAACAGAACCCGCTGTCCACGAACTCGACCATCGAACAGGTCCAGGGTGTCAGTGCCGAAATCACATTGGAAAAGCCGGCCAAAGCGCAGGTGGACGGCGACATGCTACCGGAGACCAAACATATTCGTTTCTCAGTGGATCATCGCGCGCTGATCGTGCGCGTACCCGACGCCTCCGCGCTGGAAAAGACCGCACAGGCCGCTGCCTCAAACGCCACCTCGAATTTCGCCGAAATGACCGGTACACTCGAGCCGATTCGCTGATTCGCCAATCCGCTAATCCGTTACTACGATGCGTGGCCGGTGACTCGGGCGACATGCATCGCCAAATAAGCGATTTCGTCGTCGCTGATATCCGTGTCGAGGCGCAGTTCGAGCAGGGAGGCGATGGTTCGCGCGCATCGCAGCGCAGCGGGGTAGGACTCACGAATCACCTTCATCACCGGTGCCGGCTCGTCCGTCAGTTGCTGGTGCTGGTGGATGCGTACGAACAGGTAGCGCAGGTGGGTGATGAACCGGCCCACGTTCACGGAACTGCGGTCCAACGTGATGCCGTAGCTGTGGTCGATGATGTCAAGCAGTTGCTGGATCACGCCCGTCATCGTGTACGTATAGGACAGGTCGCCGGTGGCGAAGCCGGCGTTGACCAGATGCATGGCAAGCGCGGTGGCCTCGCCGTCCGGCAGTGTGACGTCGAGCCGTACATTGAGCGATGCGAGCATCGCACGCCCCTGCGCGTATTCCTGCGGGTACAGGTTGCTCACCTCGCCGAGCAGCGGGTAGGTGATGTCGATGCCGCGCCGCACCCGCTCCACCGCATTCGCCACGTGGTCCGACAGGGCCATGACCAGCGTGGTGCTGCCGGTCTCGCGCTCCCCCAGTCCTGTCTCCTGCATGGATTCGACGACCACGCGGATGATTTCGGGCGGAATGTCCGCCAGCATCTGCGCCAGATGGTCAGGGTCGCGCCCGTCCGATGGCACGAAGGTGCGCACAACTTTCGACTCGTCGACCGTCTGCCCCGGCTTGGCCTGGAACCCCAGTCCGCGGCCGGTGAGAATCACCTCGCCGCCGTCGCCGCCTTTGGCGAGCACGACGTTGTTGTTGAACACTCGCAGTATTTCCATGGCATCCTTTCGCAACGTCATTGTTCCACATCGATGATCGGGCTGCCGGCTGATACGGTTTTGCAGTCGCCGCCGTTGTCGTCGCTGCTACCGTCGCCGATCAACGGCGTGACCACGGTCAGTTCAGCGGCGTTGACCACCGTCACCACCACCACAACGCTGTGCCCGGCCGCCGCGACTTTGCCGAAATCCACGGTGGCCAGTGGCTCTCCCGCCGCGATCCGCTCGCCTTTGCCCACGGCCACGACGAATCCCTCGCCATCCATATTGACGGTGTCAATGCCGACATGAACCAGCACTTCGATGCCGTCATCGGTTTTAATGCCGAAGGCATGGCCGGTCCGGGCCACGGTTTTCAGCGTGCCACTGACCGGTGCTAGCACGGCCGTCTCGCCGGCCGTCTCCGGCACGACGCCTACGCCCTCCCCCAGCGCGCGGGAGGCGAACACCGGATCGCCAGTCGCTTCCAGATTCACCAGCCGGCCGGCGACCGGCGACAAGATGGCGTTGGAGTCAAGAGCCCGATCAGGGGCAGCCCGCGATGGAGAATCTTCCGCAGACTCCACATCCGACACGGTCGTGTCAATCCCCCTCGCCATATCCTGCGGGCGTGCGTTCTCGTCTGCCGAGACCATCTGCGTCTTGGTGGCGCGCGACGGCGTGCGGTACCCGAACAACACCGTCAACACCATCGCCATTACAAACGCAACGGCGATGGACAGCGCGTACACCCACATCCGATCGAACACCGGAATCGTCAGCAACGAGGAGAAGGCGAATGCCGTAGTCGTAACGCCCCGGACCATCTGGCCGGATGGCAGCACGGACGGGAACAGCCAGCCGAACACCGCGCTGGTCACTCCGCCGGCCGCGCAGCCGGCGAGCAGCCAGCGGTAGACGCGGCGGTGATGCAGATGGATGCCGTACAGGCTCAGTTCCGAAACGCCACCCAGCAATCCCGCGAGCAACGCCCCCACCGCGGTCTGCCGCATGGCCGAATCCTTGCCGCGTACGGCCAGCACGAGTACGCCGGCGGTGGCACCGAAGCAGGCGAAGTTCCATACACCCATCGGACCTTGGACGAAGTCGTAGCCGAGCGTCTGAATGTTCATCAGTATCAGGGCGTTCAACGGCCAGTGCAGACCGAGCGGCACGAGAAACGGGTAGAGCATCGGGATGATGAGCGCGAACAGGAACGGCACGTGCGCGTTAAGCCATGCTGTGGCCGCTCCCAGCCCGCTGCCGAGCCATATTCCCAGAGGCCCGATAACCAGTATGGTGAGCGCAAAAACGACGACCAGTGAGAGGAATGGCACGAACACCAGCTGTACGCTGTCGGGAATGACGCGCTTCAGCCCGCGGTAGACCACGGCGAGCACGGCGGCCATGAGCAATGGCACGAAGATGTTGCCACTGTAGTCGTTGAGTTGAATCGGTATGCCGAACGCCGACACGGTGCAGGTTTCGGTGCCGAATGTGGCGGTGGCCGAGCATTGAATCTCCCCGGAGAGAGCGCTGGATACGGACGTCCCGGACATTCCGGACATCACGCCAGTAAGCTGCGGGGTCATAAGCGCGGCCATAATCGCACCGCCGAGCCAAGGGTCGACGTCCAGTTTCTTGGCCGCATTGTAAGCGATCATAATCGGCAGAACGGTGAACACACCCTCCCAAATCGCCTTGAGTAGTATCCAACCGGTGGACGTCTCGCCATCAGGCACAATGCCGAGTGCAACGATCACGTTGACGATGGCGATGACCAGCGAGGCACCGAGTAGCACGCCCAGAATCGGGCGGAACGAGTCGGACAGGTAGTCGAAAAACGCGGCAGCCCGGGCACGGGCGGCACTGCCCCACTCGCGGACGGTACGAGGCATGAAGTGACGGGATGTATTGGCTGGGCCGTGACTCTGCTCGGTGTCGGTATCGCGCAATGGTGCGACGTCGTCGGAAAGGTTCGGCGCGGACTGCGTAGGCTGCGTAGGCTGAGTGGATTGCGTTGACTGAGTGGATTGCGTTGACTGAGTGGATTGCGTTGACTGAGTGGATTGCGCGGACTGCGTTGGCCGCGACGCCGCCGATGGTAATTGCGTTGCCGGAGTCAATCGCGCTGCCTGCATCCGAACGATCTGCTCGTACACCGAGGCGACCGCTCCGCCGATGATGACCTGATAACGATTGCCGGTTCGCGGGAATGCGCCGAGGACTCCGGGGATGGATTCGAGACCGTGCTGGCTGACCTGGCCGGCGTCATCCAGTTCGAAGTGCAGTCGCGTGGCGCAATGGGTCAGGTTGGTGATGTTCGCGGAGCCGCCGACGGCATCAACGATGCACGCCGCAATCACTGCAGGCGTTGCGTTCGATGCGTTCGCCACGGTTCCTCCTTGCTGCCGTATGCCACTGTGTTCCATTATCGGCGCTGGGTGCCCCAAAAGCACGGCAATGCCGGCAAAGCATCGCGAAACGGCAACTATGCGCTACGGTGCTCCGCGATAGCGTTCCGCTATGGTGTTCCGCCGCACCCGTTCTCCGTATTTGCCGCAGCGCCCATTCCGACTTCATTCCACCATGCAGAATCCTGCAATCGTTGTCAAAAATCATCGTTTTTTGCCGCCTATTCGGAGTGTCGCGACCGAGAAAGTCGTATCCTATCTTTCACACACGTTGCGTAGCAGGGTTGTTACTCAAAATGAGGCAAGACCTGGAGTGACGTGGAATTTGCGTATCGTAATATGCGAATTCCACGTTGTTCCAGGTCTTTTTTGTTTTCGGGCGACTTCAGGCAATCGAAGCCTGACCTTGCATGCGGCAGAGGGGCCACGCGGCAGGCGCGGCCCGTCAACGGCGAAAGGACAAGGCAATGACGACGACGGCATCACCCGTATCGAAGCAGACGGCATCCGCGGCACAGGAGACCGGCGCAACCGGTGCAGCGGCCACCGCAATCGAAACCATCGAAACCGGCGTGGCCGGGGTGGCGGACGCGGCCACAAACGCGGCAGCAAACGCAATCGAGGACCTCGAAGCCGCCGAATCACGCGGCTTCTCCACGCGCTTCCCGCTCAACAGCGCATTCATCTTCACCTTCGGCGCGCTCGGCGGCATGCTGTTCGGTTTCGACACCGGCATTATCTCCGGCGCCTCCCCGCTTATCGAATCGGACTTCGGCCTGAGCGTCTCCCAGACCGGCTTCATCACCTCCTCGGTGCTGATCGGCTCGTGCGCAGGCGCGTTGTCGATCGGCGCGCTGTCTGACCGGTTCGGCCGCAAGAAGCTGCTCATCGTCTCCGCGCTGCTGTTCCTGCTCGGCTCAGGCCTGTGCGCCTCCTCCACCGGATTCGCGATGATGGTGTGCGCCCGCATCATCCTGGGCCTCGCGGTCGGCGCGGCTTCTGCCCTGACCCCGGCGTACTTGGCCGAACTGGCGCCGAAGGAGCGTCGCGGCTCGCTGTCCACGCTGTTCCAGCTCATGGTCACCTTCGGCATTCTGCTGGCCTACGCCTCCAACCTCGGATTCCTGAACCACAACCTCTTCGGCATCCGCGACTGGCGCTGGATGCTCGGTTCGGCGCTGGTGCCGGCCGCCTTGTTGCTGCTCGGCGGCCTGTTGCTGCCCGAATCCCCGCGTTATCTGGTGAACAAGGGCGACACCCGCAACGCCTTCAAAGTGCTTACGCTGATTCGCAAGGACGTGGATCAGACCCAGGTGCAGATTGAGCTGGACGAAATCAAGGCCGTGGCCGCACAGGACACCAAGGGTGGTGTGCGCGAACTGTTCCGTATCGCTCGTCCGGCGCTGGTGGCCGCCATCGGTATCATGCTGTTCCAGCAGCTCGTGGGCATCAACTCGGTGATCTACTTCCTGCCGCAGGTGTTCATCAAGGGCTTCGGCTTCCCTGAAGGCGACGCGATCTGGGTGTCGGTGGGCATCGGCGTGGTGAACTTCGTGAGCACCATCGTGGCCACGCTTATCATGGATCGTTTCCCGCGCAAGGGCATGCTGATCTTCGGTTCCATCGTGATGACCGTTTCGCTCGCGGTGCTCGCCGTGATGAACTTCGTGGGCGACGTGGCCGTGCTGGCAGTGCCGACGATGATTCTCATCGCTTTCTATATCCTCGGCTTTGCGGTCTCGTGGGGCCCGATCGCCTGGGTGCTTATCGGCGAGATCTTCCCGCTGAGCGTGCGCGGCATCGGCTCATCCTTCGGCTCGGCGGCGAACTGGCTGGGCAACTTCATCGTCTCCCAGTTCTTCCTCGTGCTGCTCGATGCGTTCGGCAACAATGTGGGCGGCCCGTTCGCGATTTTCGGCGTGTTCTCGGCCCTGTCCATCCCGTTCGTGCTGCGCTTGGTGCCCGAGACCAAGGGCAAGTCGCTGGAGGAAATCGAGAAGGAAATGACCAAGCGCTAGACAACCGGCACACGATTCGCACAAAAGTTGACAACTCTTAACATAAGAGTACCCAAAGTGGCGAAAAACGTGGCAGAATAGGGAACATGGTAGCAAACAATGCGGGTCAGCCCGCCACCCCAGCAGATCTGATTAATGTCGATGAGGTTATCGGCAAGTACTATGACCTCGTCCCCGATCCCGAAGTCCCCGAGCAGCGTGTCATCTTCGGCACCTCCGGTCACCGCGGATCGTCCCTGAAGACCTCGTTCAACGAGGCCCACATCATCGCCATCTCCCAGGCCATCGCCGAATACCGCAAGAAGGCCGGCGTCACCGGCCCGCTGTACCTCGGCTCCGACACCCACGCGCTGTCCGGCCCGGCCAAGAAGACCGCCATCGAGGTGCTCGTCGCCAACGGCGTGCACGTGCGCGTCGACTCCCGTGACGACTTCGTGCCCACCCCGGTGGTCTCCCAGGCCATCCTGACCCACAACCGTGCGGTCGACGGCACCCAGCGCTTCGAGGGCGAGGGCCTCGCCGACGGCATCGTCGTCACGCCGTCCCACAACCCGCCCACCGACGGTGGCTTTAAGTACGACCCCGTCACCGGCGGCCCGGCCCCGGCCGAGACCACCAACGCCATCGCCGCTCGCGCCAACGAGCTGCTCGGCGACTTCAAGTCCATCAAGCGTGTGCCCTACGAGGAGGCCATCAAGTCCGAGTACGTCGAGGGCTTCGACTTCCGCGAGCACTACGTGGACGACCTGGAGAACGTCATCGACTTCGACGTGATCCGCAACTCCGGCGTGCGTCTGGGCATCGATCCGCTCGGCGGCGCTTCCGTGAACTACTGGCCGCTCATCAACGAGAAGTACGGCCTGAACATCGGCGTGGTGCGTCCTGAGGTCGACCCGACCTGGCGCTTCATGACCATCGACCACGACGGCAAGATTCGCATGGACCCGTCTTCCCCGTACGCCATGAAGGGCCTGGTCGACGAGCTCAACGCCGGCGCTTGGGACAAGTACGATCTGGTCGGCGGCACCGACCCGGACGCCGACCGTCACGGCATCGTCTGCCCGAACTGGGGCGTGATGAACCCGAACCACTACATCGCCGTGTGCGTGGAGTACCTGTTCGGCGGCAACCGTCCGGGCTGGCCTGAGGGCGCAGCCGTGGGCAAGACGCTGGTCTCCTCTTCCCTGATCGACCGCGTGGCCGCATCGATCAACGCGAAGGTCATCGAAGTGCCGGTGGGCTTCAAGTGGTTCGTGGACCCGCTGTTCAGCGGCGAAGTCGCCTTCGGCGGCGAGGAGAGCTCCGGCATGAGCTTCCTGCGCAAGGATGGCCGCGTGTGGACCACCGATAAGGATGGTCTGATCCCCGACCTGCTGGCCGCCGAGATCACTGCCAAGACCGGCAAGAACCCGGCCCAGCTTCACCAGGAGCAGGTCGAGCGCTTCGGCGAGTCTTGGTACAAGCGCGTCGACACCCCGACCACACTGGAGCAGAAGGCCAAGTTCGCGGCACTGTCCGGCGACGACGTGACCGCCTCCACCCTGGCTGGCGAAGACATCACCGCCAAGCTGACCGAGGCACCGGGCAACCACGCCAAGATCGGCGGTCTGAAGGTCACCACCAAGGACAACTGGTTCGCCGCCCGCCCCTCCGGCACCGAGAACATCTACAAGGTGTACGCCGAGTCCTTCGTCTCCCCCGAGGCTCTGGACAAGGTACTCGACGAGGCCACCGTCGTGGTCGACAAGGCCCTGAGCGAGTGAAATCGCTGCGTTAGTCGCGTTCACCGCAACTAATAAGGCTCTGCATTGGATTCATGCAATCCACTGCAGAGCTTTTTTAGCGCATATGCAGTTCGCGACCACTGAAACACGCAGGTCAACGGTTCTCCTCATGCACCGTGACTGCATTTTCTCAACATCACTGCAGGGCAGGACGGCCAGATGACCGCGAAACGTTCGCCTGCCTACCATCATCATTGTGGGGTCACAGCGGCCAGATGACCGCCGAAGCGTTCGGTCGGCTTGCATCATGGTCGAGTTTTAACATCGTTGTGGGACGCCACGACGAATTTGCCCATTCCAGAGTTGCCATCCCACAAAAGCGTGGGACAACAGCTAAGTCAATCGTTTTACATTTTCCCCCATCCCACACACTCAAACTGGAAACCCCGGAAAGACGCCATTCCTGCCACACCCGTCACAGCCATTACCCGAGGGGCCGTGGGACGCCACGCAAAAATCGGCAAAACACGCGTAGCGTCCCACACCCATTGGCGCAAATCCACGCCCAATGCACCGCCCCCCCCCAATCGACCACTATGAGGGGCGGGTTCTAGTGATCGTTGCAACACCTGACCTACCGCAAGGAGGGTCAGGTGACCAGAAGCCACCGAAACGAAGACCGTGGCGGGGAACAC
>JABLTQ010015428.1_pt1 | contig 10589 bp, 9 predicted proteins | sample 7160101 | NCBI WGS metagenome assembly JABLTQ01 (sample SAMN14651228, study PRJNA627086) | human gut metagenome | isolation source: feces | host: Homo sapiens
GTCCTTTCTAGGTTCGGCTCTACATGCCAGACATAGGTGTGTACCTCAGCATAATGGATCTTTGACAGCATATAGTTTACTTCTTGATTTCCATATCCTTCGTTTATGGAACACCCAAAGCGAAACGTATCGACTTCATGTGTGACAAGTTTATGCTTGGCATATTTTTGTATTAAGTCCTCCAATGTTTCCCCGTGTGTGTCCAGTCCGTCACTTAAAACATAGGTGTCCCAGTATTTATGCGGTTGATCGTAGCTTTCATAGTAGTTGAGCCTACGGAGCTTGCTGTAAGGATCCTTATCGAGGCGGATAATGGGTTCACGCATTTTCTTCGTATACTCATCCTCATAGAGTCTTAGCAAATAGGAATGGTACTTGCAATGTTCCAGTCTATTTAAGAGATCTTGCTTTATGGGGTGCAACTTTGAGCGTTTCCACTTTTCTTTCCAGGTCAGCTCTTTTGGTGGAGGTGGATATTCTCCTCCCCACGTAATCTTGTCCTCTTGACTGGGGGCAAGGGAAAAGACTGCAAGCAGCAGGATCGTTGTGCCTGCTGTCAGCATGATACTGTTACTTTTTTTCATAGTTATCGTTTAGCACGAGGCTGTGGTTTTACCTTCGCTCCTCAAATTTAGACGATTGCCAATGAACGACAAAGCTTTCCGGGAATCTTTTTGGAGAAGGCAGCTTAAAGAAGAAAGGTTGCACTGCGACATGGTGTGCAGTACAACCTTTCTATCGTTAGGGTATTGTGGGAAGATCCATCATGTCGGCTCTAGATAGATTAACCTCATATCCCCAGAATGCTCGTTGCACGTTACCATCTCTGATGAAGTAGACAACCCGCACAAGTGGATATGGTTCTCGTATAAATACCCATGAACACGAACTGATTTCTGCATAATGCAAGTCTGATACCATGAATCTTATTTTGGGAAGAACGCTTCCGGAACTTATGAGTATTCCATATCGTAATGTATCAGTATCACCATAGCTTACCATTCTATTATCTTTATATTTTTCCAAGACTTGTTCTTTGGTCATACCGTGGATATGCATTCCCGGATATAATATATAGTCTGGATCATATTTATAGTCTTCCCATTCTTTATATCGTTTGTACCCCTTTAGTTTACTCATAGGATTGGGATCCAGTACAATATTGGGCTCATCCAATGTGAATTTTCTGGAGTCAAAGTCGGACATATAGTCTTCAAATTTACGGATTTCCAGTTCTTCCTGTTCTTTTGGATTCAACTTTTCCCATCTTGCTCTTGTGGCAGAATCCGGTTTGTACACAAATGGCGGATACAGTTGCTTCTGTTTAGGTGGTTGTTCTTCAGGAACAGTCTTTTGAAAGAGCCGGCTTATCCCTATTCCTCCTGCGAGAAGAAGAAGTACGGTAGCAATGGCGATGAAAATCGTTCTGTTTTTCATGGTTTTCTTGTTTTCACCGTTTTTTTTTTATTCCTTCGCTCTTCAAATTTAGACGATTGTATGTGAACGACAAAGCTTTTCGGGAATCTTTTGTGAGATTTCCGTTGGAATCATACTCGTAGCTTCCTGCTGCAGCATTGCCCGGTTGGTAGACATCTCCCTGCTGCGAGGTGCGTACCTGTTCGCTCAGTGCCGTCAGCCGGTTGCCGGAGTAGGCATAGAGCAGGTCGTCCACCAGCTTGCCGCAAGCTGTGCGTTGCAGGGTACGGATGTTGCCGTTCCGGTCGTAGGTGATGCCCTTCTCCGTGAAAGATGCTGCCGGAGTGGTCCACGTCAGTCCGTCCCTCTGCTTCTGGGTGGCGGATGCCAGCCGACTGAATCCGTCGTAGGCGAAGCCATACATCAGGGTTGCATGTCCCTCGTGTGTCCATGTCCACTCGCTGACGTTGCCGTTGTAGCAGGGCGCCGTCCCGGCGAGGGGCTTTTCATAGTGCAGCTGCATCTTGAAGGGCAGGCCTGTCCTTCACCCGTCTGTTTGAGGATTCGGTTCAGGGGCGATGCTTCGTAGTCGGTTTGGCTGAAGGCGTAAGCCATTTCGTCTGTGCCGTAAGTGTTCCAGTTGATGACATTCAGTGCATCGGCGACGAAGGCGCCCGAATTGTGTTTCTTCACGAAGGGGAGATACTTCTTCTCTTCTTGTCCGAAGGCTGCGTAGACATGTGGGGTGACCAGGTCACTCTGTGTGCTGGCAGAACCATCCACCTGAATCTCCTGAAGCGGGCGGTTGAAGCCGTCGAAGTAGGTGATGTCTACAATATATTTGGTTGTGTCAGTCGACAAATATGTATGTTCTATCTTAAATGGATGTGATAAATCAACATCCAAGTTTGTATGGGTGTTCTGTCCTATAACCCAATATGCATAGGACAAGAAAGCGAAGCAATCTATTTCCTATCTTTGCATCAAAGTATGGATATGTACATCTGAGAAAACAAAATATAGGCTTATCAGGTATTTACATATCCATCTATGTACATGATAAAACTGGACATGGTTCAGCTCCAGAACAGCCTGAGGGAGACCGAAATAAAATACCTGAAAGAAAAGCATGACCGCGAGGCCATTGAAATCGAATTGCTTAACCAGAGCGTCGAATACTACAAGCGGCTGAACGCCCTGACGGTCCCGATTCTGATGAAGAGCCGGAACTCGCAGGGGGCTATGCACCTGAAGAAGGAGGAATGGGACATCATCATGCAGAATACGGATGCCTGTTTCAATGACTTCACCCTGCGCCTAAAGAACACGTACCCGCAGCTCACGCTCGAAGAGGTGCGTTTCGCCTGCCTGCTGAAGATGGAGCTCTCGCTCTCTCTGCTTTCGGAAGTGTACCACATCGCCAAGGGCAGCATTTCGAGAAAAAAAAATGCGCATGAAAGAGAAAATGCAAATCGAGAATACGACCCTAGACGATTTCATAAAACAGTTTTAAAAGGTTACCAGGAAGGCTGAATGCCGCCTGTGAAGGTAGGTTCGCGTTTTTTTCACGATGTGCTTGTCCCTGCGGGGGCAGGCGTATCTTTTTCCCCCCTTCCCTCCCGGGCGGCGGACTCAATTGTACATCTACAAAAAGACGTAAACAACTGTCTGACATCGGTATAGTTCTAACAGAATGTACATCTCCGGCAGAGTCCATCCTGCGGATAAATCCGTACCTTTGCATCGAAATTATAAAATAGAATATATGACAAAATCGTTGTTTCATATACTCTCCGCGGTCTGGAGCCTGCTCGTCTGGTCCATCCCCATCAGCTCATGCACAGACGACTTGAAGTCTTCGCAAACCACCGACCGCATCCACTTCACATCCGCCATCGACAACACCTGGACTTCCCTCGCCACATTCTTCCGGGCCACGAAAATAGGCATTTGGGCCACATGGCAAATCGACCGCCACGGAGCTTTCTCCGTGCGCCCCATCCGCGACTAAATCGTGTATAAACTAAATTGAACATTTACTCAAATTAAAAAAAACTGTAAACGAATGAGACTACATTTCATGCACGCTTCACTCGTTGTCTTGATGACAGGCTGCTTACTGATGCCTTCCTGCACAGACGCGTTGGACAACTCTCGCCAATCCAACTACATCCGGTTTATGCCGGAAGTTCAGAGTTCCTGGTTTCAACTCAGCCAAGCCAACTCTGAGCCCTCGACTCGCGCCGCCGTCCTTCCCGTCAAGGCTGACGGCACAGTACCTATCTACCTGCACACGCTCTACACTGATAGCATACAGTCACAGCCCGACGACGAAGCGGAGACACGCGCCGCCCCCGTCACCTCAGCTGCGGCCATCACATCGTTCGGCGTCCTGGCCTACACCTACACCGGCGCTTGGGACGGGACACAAAGCCCGAACTACATGTATGACGTCACGGTGAACAAGTCCGGAAACGTGTGGGTCCCCTCGTCGACCTATTACTGGCCCGGTGAAACCTATAAGATGCGCTTTTTCGCCTATGCTCCGAAAAGCAACAACGCCTACCGCCTCTCCGGACAGACGGCCGGGCATCCGACACTGACCTGCACCGTCCCGGACGACGTAGCGGACCAGGCCGACCTGCTCGTGGCGGCTTCGGATGAAATCAACGGCAACTCGAATGCCCCCGTCAACCTGACCTTCCACCACGCCCTGACCGCCGTGAAGTTCGTCTGCGGCAACGAAATGAATCCCGGCGTGGTGAAGCGCGTCACGCTGAAGAATGTCTACTCCCAAGGGACCTACGACCTGGACGACCAGACCTGGAAGGACCATGACCGGACGACTTCGTTCACCCAGGGACTGAACAAGACAGCCCAAGGCACCGAGGGGGAAGCCATCACCAGCGAAGCACAGACCTTCATGATGATTCCCCAGACCCTGCCGGAGGCCGCGAAGATCGAAGTCATCTTCGCAGATGCCAAAGGAGAGCATACCCTGTCTGCCACGCTCGCAAAAAGCGTATGGCCGATGGGAAAGACCGTGACCTACAAAATCTCCACCTCGTCCATCAACTGGGAATACACGCTGTCCGTCACGGGAACGGAGCATTTCACCCATAACGGCGGGACCAACTCCTACCAGATCACCAGCTACCGCACCAACAGCACCACAGGCACGAAAGAGCCTGCGCCATGGACGGCCGAGTTTTCCACCGACGGGCAGAACTGGACCACCCGCAAGCCGGACTGGGTCACGGCATTCACCGCCAACGGCAACGGAAGCCTCGAGGCCTCTTCCTATGACGCCACGCTCAGCAGCACGGAGGGCATCACGAGCAATGAACACACCGACATCCTGAGAAAGGCCCAGCCACGCGGTTCGGCATCCGCCCCGTATGACCTCTCGACGGGAGGCTCAAGCAACCTCTCGGCCAGAAACACGGCCAACTGCTATGTGGTCAATGCCCCCGGATGGTATTGCTTCCCGCTCGTCTATGGCAATGCCGTGAAAGCAGGGGAGCCCAATAAAGCGGCATACATCTCTCCCCTGAAAGGTGAGTCTCTCCTCACGAACTTCATCAATCACCTGGGCAATGACATCACCGACCCCTATATCAACAACAACGCGGACTGCACCGTCTCCCAAGCGGAACTGGCATGGCAGGACGCAAAAGACCTCGTGGGAAACATCAGCTACGAAGGCAACGGGCAGCAGGCATACATAAAATTCTATGTAGACCCCTCCTCCATCTGCCAGGGCAACGCGCTGATCACGGCCAAGAACGTCGAGGGCACGATTGTCTGGTCGTGGCACATCTGGGTGACCGATGAAGACCTGACAAAGACGCTGGCCATCACGAACCACACCCCCAAGACCTATCAGCTCATGCCCGTCTACGTAGGTTTCTGCGAAGGAGACCGCACGACCTACCCGGAGCGTTCATGCCTCGTCCGGATCAAGACGAAAGGCGGCGACCAGACATTCGAGCTAATCCAGGACATGGACACCTTCGTGCCCAGCAATGCACCCTACTACCAGGGCGGACGCAAAGACCCGTTCACCCCGAGCAACGGATATGTAAAGGAGTACAAGACACTGTATGATGCTTCGGGACAGGCTTACACATCTGCTCCCGAAATGGACGATTTCTCAGGAAACACGATCTCCGGCATAACGATTCCCGCCAAAAAGGACATCGCCATAAGCATACAGCGACCTACCACCATGCAAAAAATAACAAACAAGCAAGACTCAAGCTATATGAACCTATGGAATGCGATTCAGAACATAGCGTATAAGAGCAAGACATATATCAAAGACCAGACCGTCGTCAAAACCATTTATGACCCTTGTCCCCCGGGCTTTTGCCTTCCTCCTGCCATCTTGTTTTCAGGTATGTCGATTAGCAATAAGTTTACCAAAGTCTCGACTAAGATTAAGAACGTGGCAGACCTGAACGCACTGTATCCGAGTGCCCACGGAGTCACCATCTACGGAGGCCTGAACAAGACAGGAGACAAGATATTCAATCCGGCTCTGGGAGCAATCGAAAGCACGAACGATTACCAGTTGCTCTATCTGGACGAGGAGGCCGACTTGTGGACTGCCAGCGGAAAAGGCACAAATTACGTCTTCTGGTCGTTCACGACAAACCAGGCAATCCACGTCGGTTCATCCCCTAAGGATTCAGGCCTTCCGGTACGCGGCATCAAGGAGCAATAATCCCCTCCATGCTGCATGCCGACTTCGGCCACACGGCTCGTGTGGCCGAAGTCACATCCGGATTGGAAATGAGCGTTGTGCATGCCGGACGCACGGACCGTGCGTCCCGACAATTAAGAAGCTGTTTTGAATTTATCGTGTGATGATTGGGGATGAGTTTGTGAGTGATGATACATCCTGCCCCGCATGCACACGCTGCGGGATGCCCCCTCAAGGACCGGGCCCGCAGGATAAATTTGTCCCAAAACAACTCTTTATTGATAGCTTTATTGCACTCATTATATTTTTGTACATCACATAGAAACGTTTTATCATTATGAATCAACGCATTAACCCAAAAGACTTGTACATGGAAGAAAAGGCCATACATCCTTACTTACCTCTATATTTGCACCCCGAATCAAGAAAGCATGACAATTAACTGATATGATTAGATTGAAAATAGGAATTGTACTGTGCATATTGTCCGTCGGCGCCCTCACTTCATGGGCACATGGCATCACGCCCCTTGACACCCTCCGTATCCCCATAAGTGTCGAGGTCTTCTACCGGCAGGGACACGCCCAGTTCGACTCCACCTATCAAAACAACCGCGAAAAGCTGGACTGCCTGCTGGAAATCTTACATAAGCTCTCATCCGACAGCACATGTCGTCTCGACCGCTTCAGCATCGTCTCCGGAGCATCGCCCGAAGGCAACACGACGCTGAACAAGAGCCTGTCAAAAGACCGCTCGCGGAACATCGGCGACTACCTCTGCCGCCGCATCCCCGCCTGGCAGGCTTCCCTGCTCAGGGAGTCTCACATCGGCATCGACTGGGAAGGCCTCCGGCTCAAGGTCGCACAGTCCGAAATGCCCGGCAAGAAAGAAGTGATGCACATCCTGAGCAACACTCCCGAATGGGTCATTCAGAATGGCGTTGTGGTCGACAGTCGCAAAAGACAACTGATGAGGCTTCACCAAGGCGATTGCTGGCGCTACATGGAACAGCATTTCTTCCCCGGCCTGCGTCGCTCGCTCGTGGAAGTGTCCTACATCCTCCTGCCGCAGACGCCCGAGCCGGACTACACCCCCGACGTCGAAACCGAAGAAGTCCCGCAGGCCGAGCGCATCGATTGCATCCCCATACCCGAGATGACATCGGAAAGCGAACCGGCGACGCAGGCACAGCCGTCGGCCCCTTTCTACATGGCCGTCAAGACCAACCTGCTCTATGACGCCTTCCTCGTCCCCAATGTCGGCCTGGAGTTCTATCTGGGCAAAGGCTTCTCCGCAAGCGGCAACTGGATGTACGCCTGGTGGAAAAGCGACAAGCGACACCGCTACTGGCGAATCTACGGCGGCGAACTGGCCCTGCGGAAATACTTCGGCCGGCCTGAAGGAGGCAGCCCGCTCAGCGGACACCACGTGGGAGTCTACGGCCAACTGTTCACCTACGACTTCGAGACCGGAGGACGGGGATACATGGGCGGCAAACCCGGCGGCACGCTGTGGGAGAAGATGAACTACGCCGCCGGACTGGAGTATGGCTACTCGCTGCCCATCGCCAGCCGGCTCAACCTCGACTTCGCCATCGGAGTGGGCTATTGGGGCGGGACCTACTACGAATACCTGCCCATTGACGACTGCTATGTCTGGCAGGCGACCAAGCAACACAAATGGTTCGGTCCGACCAAAGCCGAAATCACACTTGTATGGCTCCTCGGCCGCGGGCACCACAATCAGAAGAAAGGAGACAAGCGATGAAAAATAGCATATTTCTACCCCTGGCCATGCTGCTCTGTCTGCTGGCCGCATGCGAACACAAGGACCTCTGCTACGACCACACACATACGGCCGAAGTCAAGGTCGTGTTCGACTGGAGACATGCCCCACAGGCCCAGCCCTCGTCCATGAGGCTCTACCTCTATCCGGCCGACGGAGGCAAGATGCTCCCCTACGAGTTCGCCGGGCGGAACGGCGGAGTCATCACCATCCCGGGAGGCTCCTACCGCGCCCTCTGCATCAACAACGACGCCGAATCCGTCATCTACACCGGAGTGGAGACCTTCGAAGGATTTGAGGCATCCACCACCAACTCCACGAAGACAGGCTATCCCCGGACTGTACGGGGCTATGCGGACCCGGAGACAGAGAGCCTGCACCGCTCGCCGGAAATGCTCTGGACGGACCGCAGAGACGACATCCACATCGTCCTCGGGGTAAAAGACCAGACCATCACGCTCTATCCGGACACCTCCGTATGCCTCTACACGGTCGAAATCCGCAATGCGAAAAACCTGAAGGACCTCTCCCCCTTCGCCATAAGCGGGTCGCTCACCGGACTCTCGGAAGGATTCCTGGTCGGCAGGAACAAGCTCGACGACAACCTGACGACTGTCCCCTTCGAGGCGCAACACGACCAGGTGTCGACCATCAAAGCCAGCTTCCTGGGCTTCGGACACAAACGGGACGCCAACCTGAAACACTGGCTGTTCATCTATGTCAGAATGCCTGACGGGAAGAACTACTACCACACGTATGACGTGACAGACCAGCTGCTCCGGGCGACGGACAAGCATCACGTGCACATCCTGCTCGACGGCCTGCCCCTGCCCAAACCCATCGAAAACGGAAACGGGCTGCAGCCGAAGGTGGACGACTGGGAAGAAGTCATCGTCGACATCCCGATGTAAAGAAACAAGTGAAAGAGACCATTCATATATATATATATATCAGTATTTTAAATAAATATCTTGTAAACCAACTAAGCAAAGCAATTATGAAACGAAAATGTATCTTAGGGCTTGCAGGACTCATGGTTCTGGGAGCATGTACCAACGATGAGGTAATCGACGTAAAGCAGACAGGAAGCATTGACCTGCGTCCGCTCATCGAAAACTCCACCCGTGCAACAGCGACGACTGTCGCAAACCTCGGGTCTTTCAAAGTCGACGTGCTCAAAGGCACCGAGACCTACGGGGCTATGACCGTCACAAGTAGCGACAACGGCGGAACATGGACTACGTCGCCTCTGACCTACTGGCCTTCCAACGCCAGCCAGCAGCTGGACTTCTATGCCTACGCACCGACCACAACCACCGGCGTGACCATCGACAACACAGGCAAGAAAATCACGGCATACACCCCTTCCACGACCGTTGCTGACCAAAAAGACCTGGTCATCGCCTACAACACCGGCACCAAGACGGCCAACGAAGCCAGCGGAGTCCCCTTGCTCTTCAAGCATGCACTCTCACAAATCGAAGTGAAAGCCAAATGTGCGGCCACCAACATGAAAGTGGAAATCATCGGTGTGAAAGTCGTCAGCGTGGCTAAAGACGGTACATTCACCTTCCCCGCAGCCACGACTCAAAGCGGCACCGGCCATGAACTCGACCTCAGCCTGTGGAATACTGCAAATTCGCAAAAAACCGCTTACATGGTGAGAAACTCAGCCCCTGTGGAGCTGACCCAAACAGCACAATCCCTGATGCCCTCCACAAGCGGTACGTTCATGCTCATCCCGCAAACAATTACTGCATGGAACAATAAGAACAACACGGAAACGAACGCTGGTAGCTACCTCTCCGTGCTGTGCCGCATCTCCAACGTCAGCGGAAACAATGAGACCATAATCTTCCCGACTACAGCCCAAAAGTATGGCTTCTCTGCTGTCGCAATCGGTACGACGGAGAAAGACAAGACCTGGGAACCCGGCAAGAAGTATATCTATACCCTGGAATTCTTCGGCACTAACAGCGGCGGTGGTCGTTTCGACCCGGATCCGACAGTGCCCGATGGCGGAGGTAAAGATACGGACGTAGACACGACCGACCCGAAAGACGGCGGCAAGGAAATCCTCAAGCCCATCACCTTCACAGTTGACGTAGAAGAATGGACGGAAATGCCTGTTGACTTGAACATGTAATATCCCGGACACAAACTTATACATCTGTAGCCTGACCTGTGAAAGGCCGACAAGATGTCTTTATGAATAACAAACCACTAAAAAACGAAAGGGGCTGTGCCGATTCCGGCATGGCCCTCTTTCGTTAATGAAAGAATAGAGATTATACAGATTAATTTGTTATCTGGCTCATTTTGTGTCTGATTCTGACGTTGTATAGATGATAGGAAGATGCTCCGGCAGCTGTGGGCTGTAGGGTTCCGGTATGTAGTGCCTCTCTGATTCTAGGCAGGAGAATATCCGGTTGGTAGGGCCTGGCGATATAATCAGCTCCCCCCGATTTCATAGCAAGTACAGCATGTTGTACATCGGCAGCCCCAGTCATCAGAATAAACGGCAATGCAGATATCTGATGCCTGAAGTCATCCTCAACAATAAGCAGCCTTTGTATCACTACAGTACATCACTAGTGGGCACTTTAAATTAAACATCGTTCTTTGAAATCTTTGATAATCGCATAGTTAAATATCTTTTTGGAGCGTGACGATTTGAATTGAA
>JABLTQ010027780.1_pt1 | contig 10583 bp, 8 predicted proteins | sample 7160101 | NCBI WGS metagenome assembly JABLTQ01 (sample SAMN14651228, study PRJNA627086) | human gut metagenome | isolation source: feces | host: Homo sapiens
CGCCGGGCGCAATTCTAATATCGTAAACGGTACCTTTTCTTCGGTAAGCGGTTGTATTTCCGTCTCCGTTTTCGATGGTCGCTATATTACGCTAAAGTGCCCGCAGCACAAGCGACAAATTCAAATTTCTGAAAAGTTTTTTCATTACTTTGTGAAGCGTGGTGCAAATACGCTCCGTTCCTGCGACAATACGCTCAGTTACTGGTTGATGGTTATAACGTCTGAAACAATTTCGAAACGAAAGGCGCGCTTTTATGCAAACTTACGAATCGGACACCAATATCGGAAGCATTAAGATTCTCGCCGTCGACATGGACAAGACGCTGCTCACCGACAAGCGCGTGTTGCCGCAGGGTCTTGATGAGCGCCTGGACAAGCTCGCCGACGCAGGCATTGTATTCTGCCCCGCCAGCGGACGCCCCGCCCCCAAACTCGAGGAAATGTTCGAGAGCATTAAGAACCGCCTTGCTTTTTGTCCCGACAACGGAGCCTGCGTCATCTATCGCGGCAGCTATATCTATAAGAGCAACATCGATGTGGCGCTGTATCAGCAGGTGCTCGCCCGTGCCTCGGAGGACCCGCGTGCCGTTCCCGTCTTGTGCTGCTACGACGAGTTCTATGTGCTCGCCCGCGACCATCAGTACCACGACGAGATCAGCGTGTACTACAACACGATCAACTACGTCGATAGCTTTGAGGGCCTTGATATCGAGTCCAACAAGATTTCGATCTTCTTCCCCGCCTACGATGCCGAGCCAGCGTTTCGCGAGGACTACAGCCCCGAGTTCTCGGACAAGCTCTACGTCACGAACGCCGGGCGCGAGTGGATCGACTTCATGAACCTGGGCGTCGACAAGGGGTCGGGCGTAGCACATCTCTGCGAGCGCCTGGGCATCGATATCGCCGACGCCGCTGCCGTGGGCGATACGTACAACGACATCCCCATGCTGGAGCGCGTCGGGCATAGCTTTATCGTGGACAATGCCGAGGAGCACATGAACGCGCATGCCAAATGGCGCATTCCGAGCAACAACGACGGGGGCGTACTGACGCTCATCGACGCCATCTTGGCGGCTCGTTAACGGGGCTCGTCGGACCCGGCCGGGCGCCAAGATGGCGTCTTGAGTGTCTAGATACTTAGCTGAAATGATTTGAGCAGAGGGGAGCCCCTTGTTGGAAGGGGCTCCCCTCTGTTTTGGTTACTGTGGGACAAATTAATCAGTAGTGTTTGTCCCAAATCTTAAGTATGTGGGGGCTTGCGTCTTGGGCGAGCTTGCCTTACGGAGTGCTTCCCTATTTCGCGTCGGCCCAGGTTATGCCGGTGCTGGCTTCGGCGATCAACGGTACGCGGAGGTCTACTACGTGTTCCATGACGTCGCGGACCATGGCGGTGAGGCGCTCGACTTCGTCGACGGGGCACTCAAAGTCCAGTTCGTCGTGTACCTGCAGGATCATGTGGGCGGCAAAGCCTTCTTCTTCCAAGCGACGGCTTACGCGGGCCATGGCGATCTTGATGATGTCGGCGGCGGTGCCCTGCATGGGGTGGTTCATGGCCGTGCGCTCACCAAAGCCGCGGAGCTGTGGGTTTTTGGCCTTGAGCTCGGGAATATGGCGTCTGCGGCCATACATGGTCTCGGCATAGCCCGTCTGCTTGGCTCGCGCCACCACATTGTCGAGGAACGTGCGCACGCCCGGGTAGGCCTCGTAGTAGCGATCGATCATATCGCGCGCCTCGGCCATCGAGATGTGCAGCGACTGCGACAGACCATAGGCCTGCTGACCGTACACGATGCCAAAGTTCACGGCCTTGGCGCGGCTACGCAGGTCGGGTGTCACCTCGGACACCGGCACGCCAAATACGCGCGCGGCCGTCTCGGCATGGAAGTCCTCGCCCTCGTTGAAGGCGCGTACCAGGTGCTCGTCACCCGAAAGATGCGCGAGCAGGCGCAGCTCGATCTGCGAGTAGTCCACCGCCAAAAAGACGCTGCCCTCGCCCGCCGAGAACGCCGTCTTGACGGTACGCCCCAGCTCCGAGCGCGTCGGAATGTTTTGCAGATTGGGGTCGCTCGAAGACAAACGCCCCGTCGCGGTGATGGTCTGGTTGTACGTGGTGTGCACACGCCCGTCACCACGGCGCAGCGGGCCCAGCGTGTCCAGATAGGTCGACTTAATCTTGGACTTCTCACGCCAGTCCAAAATCAGGCGCACGATCTCGTGGTCGCGGGCAAGGTCGCTCAGCACCTTGGCGTTGGTCGAATAGTAGCCGCGCTTGGTCTTTTTGAGGCCCTTGGCCGGAAGTCCCATAACATCAAACAGCACGTGCGAGAGTTGCATGGGGCTGCCGATGTTAAAGGTCTCGTCGCCGGCCAGGTCGCGAATGCTGCGCTCGACATCGGCAATCTGGGTCGCCAGGCCCTCGGACAGACTGTGCAGGCGGTCGGGGTCCACGAGCATGCCCGCGCGCTCCATCTTGGCAAGCACCGGCACGAGCGGCATCTCGATCCCATCGAACACGTTGGCGGCGTTCTCGCGGGCCATGCGGTCACGCAGCGGTGCAACCAGCGCCAGCGTCAAGGCCGCCGTGCGAGCGGCGGGCGCAGGAGCGTCCTCGCCAGCACCCTCTGCGCCGCGCGCCGCAGGCAGCGCCATCTGCAGATACGTATCGGCCAGATACACCTCGTCAAACTCGGAGCGGTCGGAATCCAACAGGTAGGCGGCAACAACGGTATCGAAGATGCGCGTGGAATCGACTGCCAGCGGATCCATGAGCTCGAGCTCAGAAGAATCGATGGGCGAAAGCTCATGCAGAAGCGCCTTCATATCCGGGCTCGCCACACGGCCTTCCATAAACAGACGCGCGAGCACGCCGGCAATCACGCCGTGGGCGAAGTTGAAGCCCTCAACCTCAGCCGCCGCACCGCTGTCGCGCTCCTCGAGCGCAAACAGGCCCTTGGACGTCGCCAACCACAGCGTGCGCGTCAGCCCAAAGAGCGCGCCCTCTTCCTTGTCATCGTCCACCACGGCGGCGACCCACTCGCCGGCATCAATCACGCGGGAGACCTCAGCCGCAACGGCACCAAGCGCGCCAGCATCGCCGGCGGCTGCGCGCAAAACGGCGGGAATCTCAAACGTGCTGGCAGCTGCCCCGCCCTCGCCGCCGATCAGCGCCAAGAAACGGTTCTGCATGGCGGTGATACCAAGCGTGCCCAGCGCCGCGGAAACCTCATCGGCGGAAAACGCCGGGAAGGACGTCGCCTCAAAATCGAGCTCAACGGGTGCATCGGTGCGGATGGTCGCCACCTTACGGCTCAGCAGCGCGTCGTCGATGTGTGCGCGCAGGTTTTCTCCCATCTTGCCCTTGACCTCGTCAGCATGCGCGATGACCTCGTCAAGGCTGCCGTACTGCGCGATGAGCGCACTCGCCTTTTTGGGGCCGATGCCCGGTACGCCGGGAATGTTGTCCGACGTATCGCCCTTCAGACCGTAAAAATCGGGCACGAGCGCCGGCGTGATGCCGTGATACAGGTCGTCCACGCTCTCGGGCGTCATGATCGCCACGTCGGACAGGCCCTTGCGAGTCGAGACCACGTTGACGTGCTCGGTCACGAGCTGATACATGTCGCGGTCGCCGGTCACCAGCAGCATGTCGCAGCCGGCCTCCTCGCCCAGGCGCGCCATGGTTCCCAGGATATCGTCGCCTTCCCAGCCCTCGGACTGCAAAATGGGCACGTTGAGCGCGGCGAGCAGCTCCTTGATCATGGGGAACTGCGCGTGCAGGTCGGGGTCCATGGGCGGGCGCTGCGCCTTGTACTGCGGCAGCATCTCCATACGCACGCGCGGCTTGCCCTTGTCAAACGCCACGACAACGCAGTCGGGATTAAAGGCATCGATCATCTTGAGGAACATGTTCAGAAAACCAAAGATCGCGTTGGTGGGGCGACCGTCCGGCGCGTTCATGGTCGGCGGCACGGCGTGGAAGGCGCGATGCATGAGCGAGTTGCCGTCGATGACGGCAAAGGTACGGCGCTTTTCAGACATATTGAATACCTCGCTTTGGGCTGGGCACGGTTTGCTCACACCAGTTTACACGCTCCCCGCCCCGCGGCCACCGCACATCAGGCTTCCCTGCCGCCGCGGGCCCGCGCGTGATACGATGGCTCACGGTACATTAACCAGCACGATCAATCCGAAAGGAGCCTGCGTCATGGAGCGTCCCAGCGCATGGAAAAAGTACACGCCACAGCAGATCGAGGAGCTCGAGGAGCTTTGCCGCGGCTATAAGCAGTTTTTGAGTGAGAACAAGACCGAGCGCCTGTGCGTCAAGGCCGGTATCAAGATGGCCGAGGAGGCGGGCTACGTCAATCTGGAGACCGTGATCGCCGAGGGCCGCGCGCTCAAGGCCGGCGACAAGGTGTACGCCGCCAATCACGGCAAGGACCTCATGCTCGTCAACCTGGGCACCGCCCCGCTCGAGCAGGGCTTTAACATCCTGGGCGCCCACGTGGACTCGCCGCGCCTGGACCTCAAGCAGAACCCCGCCTTCGAGGCCGGCGACATGGCTTATCTCGACACGCACTACTATGGCGGCGTCAAGAGCTACCACTGGGTCGCTTCCCCGCTCGCACTCGTGGGCGTCATCTGCAAAAAGGACGGCACCACCGTCGACATCAACATCGGTGACAAGGCCGACGACCCGGTCTTTACCATCTCCGACCTGCTGATCCACCTCTCGAGCGAGCAGATGGCCAAGCCCGCCAAGGACGCCGTCGACGCCGAGATCCTCGACGTGATCGTGGGCGGCCGCCCCGTCAAGTTTGACGAGGACGACAAGGACGCTCCCAAGGAGCCCGTCAAGCAGATGTTCCTGGATATCCTCAAGGAGCAGTACGACGTCGAGGAGGAGGACTTCCTCTCCGCCGAGATCGAGGTCGTGCCCGCCGGCCCCGCCCGTGACATGGGCCTCGACCGCTCCATGATTCTGGGCTATGGCCACGACGACCGTGTCTGCGCCTATCCGTCCATGCTCGCCCAGATCAACGTCGCCAACGTGGAGCGCACGAGCATCACACTCATCGTCGACAAGGAGGAGATCGGTTCCGTGGGTGCCACCGGCATGACGAGCCGCTTCTTCGAGAACACCGTCGCCGAGATCATGACGCTCGCCGGCGAGGATAGCCCGCTGGCCCTGCGCCGCGCGCTCGCCCGCAGCCGCATGCTTTCCTCCGACGTGTCCGCCGGCTTCGACCCGGGCTATGCCGGCAAGTTCGAGACCAAGAACGCAGCCTTCATGGGTCGTGGCCTGTGCTTTAACAAGTACACGGGCAGCCGCGGCAAGGGCGGCTCTAACGACGCCGACGCCGAGTATGTGGCCCTCATCCGCGACATCATGGACGAGGCAGGCGTGGACTTCCAGACTTGCGAGCTCGGCCGCGTCAACGCGGGCGGCGGCGGCACCATCGCCTATATCATGGCCAAGTACGGCATGAACGTCATCGACTCCGGCGTTGCCGTCCTGTCCATGCACGCCCTGTGGGAGGTCGCCAACAAGGCCGACATCTACGAGGCCTACCGCGGCTACAAAGCCTTCCTCGAGCGCGCCTAACCAACCCTTCACCAGTTGCGGTGAAATACGGACTAACCTGGCCCATAAACAGCCAAAACAGACCGTATTCCACCGCAACTTCCTTTTTGGCAGAGGAGAGTCCATGCTGCAGGTCATCATTTCGCCCGCCAAGCAGATGCGCGGCCCAAGATGCTTTTGAAGTCCTGGGCATTCCACCTTTTGTGCACGAGACGGCTCGCCTCCACCGCGCACTGCTAGATATCGAGCGGAATGAAGGCAGCTGCGGTCTGCAGGCGCTATGGAACGTGAGTGACAAACTGCTGGGGCCTTGCCTCAACACCCTGCATGAGTTTGGGCCCATCCTGAAAAACGGCGATCTCGACAATCCCGCACTCGCCCGTCACCTCTCCCCTGCTGTCATGTCCTATCACGGCATTCAATACCAGAGCATGGCGCCCGAGGTGATGGATTCCGCGCAGCTCGCCTGGCTGCAAGACCATCTGTGGATCCTCTCCGGCCTCTACGGGTGCGTTCGTCCCTTTCATGCCGTCGAACCGTATCGGCTGGAGATGGGCGCGAAGCTCGCCGTTGACGATGCCCGAGACCTCTACGCGTTTTGGAACGACAAGCTCGCGCGGGCCATCGCTCCGGCGGGCTCCAACGCTACGATCGTCAACCTCGCCAGCGTAGAGTATGCCAAAACCGTTCTGCCCCACCTCGCGGGCGACGCCACGGCCGTCACATGCCTCTTTGGCGAGGGTATCCGCAACGGGAAGCCCATCCAACGGTCGACCGCCAGCAAAAAGGCGCGCGGCTCCATGGTGCGGTGGATGGCAGAAAACAAGCTCGAGGATGCAAGCGAACTTACCGCATTCAACATCGGCTATCGGCACATCCCCGAGCTTTCAGACAAAAACACCCTGGTTTTCATGAACGCGCAGGCACAATAGGCCCGCCGTTTCCAAACACCCCGTTACTCCTCCAAGCCATCGGCCTTTGCAATCTCGCTCGTCGAGCCATCTTGGTAGGTAATCTTGACATGCTCAACCTCGGACACCGCAACACCCGTCGGAGGCTCCAGGCGCCATTCCGTCAGCGCAATGTCCATGGTCGTGTGAACGTCCCCCTGATCTTTGAGCTCGACCGACAGCGTCTTAAGCGACGCATCGAAGGTCACGCGCTCGATCTCTTCACCAGGAATGGAGCCACCGCTCAGCTGCAGCTGCACAAACTCGTCGCGCGGATACCAATAGTCGCCCGGCGCGGCCACCGTGTTACCACCAGCGACCTTCACCGCCATGATCGGCAGGGCATCGTCGGCCTCAAACTCCCAGGCAGCGCCGCCGCGACCCCCAAACGTCCAAATACAAAAGGCAATCACCAGCACGGCAAGCACCGCAAAGCCAATCGCGACAAGGCCATGGTGCGCACGGCTTTCCTCGGCCGATACATCCCATTGCGTCTCTCGATATAGATGCTTGTCTCCCATGTTCGCCTCCCCACAGGCACGCTCGTTGGCCCAATCGTACCCATTCAGGCTATACTTGAGCCCATGACATAACGGGGAGCTTGCAGGACAGGACGGCAGGCTGAGACTGGGCGCGCCCGCCCTGACCCGCGAACCTGATATGGGTAATGCCAACGAAGGGAGCCGTGCCAATGAGCACACAGACCGAGCCCAAGCTCGTCACGCAAATCGACTTCGCTCGCGCCGGGCAGATCACGCCGCAGATGAAAGAGGTCGCCGAGCGCGAGCATCGCGACCCCGAGTATATCCGCGAGCGTGTGGCCGACGGCCGCATCGCCATTCCCGCCAACATCGTGCACATCAAAAAGGGCATGCGCGCCTTTGGCGTCGGCGAGGGCCTGTCCACCAAGGTCAACGTGAACCTGGGCATTTCGGGCGATAAGGCCGATGCCGCCGAGGAATGGAAGAAAGTCAAGATCGCCGAGGACTACGGGGCCGACGCTATCATGGACCTTTCCAACTCGGGCAAGACGCGCCAGTTCCGCCAGCAGCTCATCGACGAGACGCCGCTCATGGTGGGCACGGTGCCAATGTACGACGCCATCGGCTATATGGAAAAGCCGCTGGTCAAGCTCACCAAGGACGACCTGCTCGAGGTCGTGCGCGCACACGCCGAGGACGGCGTGGACTTTATGACCATCCACTGCGGCATCAACAAGTCGGTCATCAAGACCTTTAAGGAGACCGGCCGCCTCATGAACATCGTCAGCCGCGGCGGCTCGCTGCTGTTTGGCTGGATGGAGGTCACCGGCAACGAGAACCCCTTCTACGAGTTCTACGACGAGGTGCTCGAAATCTGCCACGAGTACGACGTGACGATCTCGCTCGGCGACTCCTGCCGCCCGGGCTGCCTCTACGACTCCAACGACGCCACCGAGACTGCCGAGATGATCGAGCTGGGCAAGTTGTGCAAGCGCGCTTGGGCTGCCGGCGTCCAGGTCATGGTCGAGGGCCCGGGTCACATGGCGCTCGACGAGATTGCCGCCAACATGAAACTGCAGAAGCGTCTGTGCCACAACGCCCCGTTCTATGTGCTCGGGCGGCTGGTGACCGATATCGGCGTGGGCTACGACCACATCACCGCTGCCATCGGCGGCGCCATCTCCGCCAGCTCCGGCGCCGACTTCCTGTGCTACGTGACGCCGGCCGAGCACCTGTGCCTGCCCAACGCCCAGGACGTGCTCGATGGCCTCATGGCCACCAAGATTGCCGCGCACGCCGCCGATATCGCCAAGAAGGTGCCGCACGCCCGCGACATGGACGACAAGATGGGCCAGGCACGCCGCAAGCTCGACTGGGATGCCATGTGGAAGTGTGCTCTCGATCCGGTCACCGGTAAGAAGCGCTACGAGGAATCCCCCGCCGCCACCGAGGGCACCTGCACCATGTGTGGCAAGATGTGCGCCGTCCGTACCGTCAACAAGGTGTTCGAGGGCACGACGATCGATCTTGGCATGGAGGATTAACGCGTCACTGGAACCACAATCGGCAACAAGGTGCTCGTCAATTGTTGACATGTGAACATTTGCTTACATTTGCGTAAAGATTGCACCGCCCGCCCGGGATCGGCATACAGCCGGCCCGGGCATCTTTATAATGCCTAGAAGACCCATTTGAATCCGACCGAACAAGGGAGCGAACATGGATCGCAGTAAGGTACCCGCCGTCCTGTCCATCGCAGGATCCGATTCCAGCGGCGGCGCCGGCATTCAGGCCGACATCAAGACCATCACAGCGCACCGCCTGTATGCCGAGACAGCCATCACGGCCATCACCGCACAGAATACCCTGGGCGTCACCGCCGTGCAGGATATCTCGCCAGATATCGTAGCCGCGCAAATTGACGCCGTCTTTGACGATATCCGCCCGAGTTCCGTCAAGATTGGCATGGTCTCCTCTGCCGAGATTATCGAAGTCATCGCAGACCGCTTGAGCGCTTGGAACGCAACGAACGTGGTCGTCGACCCCGTCATGGTCGCCACCTCGGGCGCGCGCTTGATTGCCGAGGATGCCTCCGAGGCACTCACCCGCCGCCTGTTCCCGTTGGCAACGGTCATCACGCCCAACATCCCCGAGGCTATGGCGCTGCTCGACTACGAAGTCGATTCCGAGCGCACGCAACAAAACGCCGCTATGCTCCTCACCCGCCGCTTTGGCTGCGCAGCCTTGGTTAAGGGCGGTCATTTTGTCAACGAGGCCAACGACGTACTGGCCGAGCCTGCGCCCCTCGATGACGAGGGCAACCACCTGGGCGATCCGCTCACTACGTGGTTTCGCCACAAGCGCATTGAGACCAGCAACACGCACGGCACCGGCTGTACGCTCTCATCCGCCATCGCTTGCGCGCTGGCCCAGGGCATGAATCTTGCCGACGCCGTCAACGCCGGCAAGGCCTACCTAACGGGCGCTCTCGCCGCCGGCCTGGACATGGGCAAAGGCTCCGGCCCCGTCAACCACATGTGGCAGTACTGAGACAGTTTGCCGCAGCTCGCTATTGATGCTGACCATCAGGCAAAACTCGCTGACGGTACCGCGACACGCTGACCGCGCTTGGGGTTTTGCGCCCACTTGGGATATTCGAGGGATACGAGAAAGGGGCCGTGGCGCCGAACCGCCACGGCCCCTTTTGCTGTTATCGCCCGCGGTCGCTCCCGCCCCAGATCAGGGCGAGCGCGACAACCGTGACGAAGCTGCCCAAAATCGCGCCGAGCGCCGCGCCCATGACGAAAGCCATTACCACGGCACCCCGTCGGTGACGCAGACCTGCAGACGGTCGAGCGGCTCGCCGTAGATGCCCGCGTAGTCGTCGCCGCCGTAGGTCGTGCCGTCGTCGCACACCGTGTCGAGCCAGCCCGCGCGCGCAGTGGTCTGGGAGCGGTACCACGCCTGCTTGTACTCCTCGCCGTCGGGCGTCACATAGTACATGCGTACGCCGTCGATGGTGTGGCCGACGATGCCCGCACAGCCGTTTACGGTGTCGTTGCGGTCGCCCTTGGCGACCCAGTCGAGCCAGCCGTCCTCGACGGTGTGGACCTGATACTTGAGCGTGCCGCGATCGACTCGGGCGCAGAGCAGGTCATGGGCCTTGCACGGGTAGCCCGCAAAGCCGTTATCGCCAGCGCCGAAGTCCGTCACCTCGTCCAGCCAGCCGCCGCCCTTGAGGTGCAGCGAGTAGTGGACGGGGACGAGGGCGCCAGTGGAGCGCGGGAAACCGCCCGGCGCGCCCTGCGAGGCCGAGGGCGTCGCGGGCGTGGACGGGGGTGTCACGGTCGGCGCGGACGGCTGCGCGCCTCCCACCATCGCGTCGTACCACTCGACGGCGCGCTGCATGTAGTGGTCGCGCTGCGAGCCAGCCAGCTCGCCGGGGCAGGCCGTGGACGACCAGTGCTTGTGCGGGAACACGTTCACCATCCATGCCGGGCGGCCCAGCCCGTAGTACAGGCACAGCGCCGCCACGAGGTGCGCACCGCTCTCGATGGCGGCCTCGTGCAC
>JABLTQ010078012.1_pt1 | contig 10571 bp, 8 predicted proteins | sample 7160101 | NCBI WGS metagenome assembly JABLTQ01 (sample SAMN14651228, study PRJNA627086) | human gut metagenome | isolation source: feces | host: Homo sapiens
CGGTGAAGAGCGACGAGCTGTTCTCCGCCAACGCCGTCACCGTGGTGAATTTCTGGTTCACCACCTGCAATCCCTGCGTGGGCGAGCTTTCCGAGCTGGACGCACTGAACAAGGAGCTTGCGAAGAAGGGCGGCGCACTCATCGGTGTCAACACCTTCACATTGGATGGCGATGAAGCGGCAATTTCCGAAGCAAAAGATGTACTGGCCAAGAAGGGCGTGACCTATCAGAATGTGTACTTTGACTCCGATGGTGAGGCGGGAAAGTTTACTACCAACATCTTTGCCTACCCCACCACCTATGTGGTTGACCGCAACGGCAATATCGTGGGCGAACCCATCGTAGGTGCCATCACGGAAAAGAAGCAGGCGGAGACGCTGCAAAAGCTCATCGATCAGGCTCTTGCCGCCGATATGGGCTGACAAACGAATTCATCTCCTCATAAAGGAAGAAATCTCCATGTATCGGAGAGCTACCCCATCGCCGAGCAGCTGCTGGCCTACTTCCATGTCATCGACCCCACGGTGCAAAACCGGCAGGGCAATGACCAGGACAGCCAGTACCAGACCGGCGTGTACTACACCAACAAAAGTGCCAGAGAGATGGTGAAGTACATCGCGGAGATCGAACGGGACCGCAGTAAAAAATTTTTGTGGAGTTCGGCCCACCTGAAAAACTACTGCCCCGCTGACGGGAGCGTTCAATGCCGGCGTGACCCCCATCATTACCTGCCAGGTGAAAAAGGCGGAGTGTTTGTCACACTTCCCACGGGTGAAACCGTACCCACCAATGCGGGCCAGTACAAGGCCAGCACATTAAAGTGGGCGATGCCACCGCTGAGGTAGAGTACAGCATCAAGCAGACCGCACCCACGGTCAACGATAGCATCATAGGCTTGGGCGGTTACGATGTGAAGTGCTTTTTCTACCCGAAGAACGAGTACAGCTGGGCTTATGCAGGCTCTCCAACGGATGTGGGCACCTATGTCGTCAGGTTCAAAGTGCAGGGGAACGGCAACTACGCCTACACCTCCGAACGCTTGATGGACGAAAGCTGGAAAAACCAAACGAAGGTCATCGAGGGCAGCACCCTTACCAAGGCTGCGACAATAGCCGTTGATAGCCTGCGGTATGGCGGCACTGGCGGCGGCAGGTATCTGCTTCCTGGGCGCCCGGCGCAAAAACCACGAATAATCAGCAACCATACCGGAGCGGAGCACTCTCTGCCCCGGTATTTCCGCGTCTCCCCAAAGACCATGCCGGAACCCCCGGTTTTTGTACCCTTATTTTACATTAATGGTTGCAATAAGGAAAATCTGATGGTAGAATTAAACTAAAGTACAGGATTACCCAATCCCAAATCTCCCCGGGGAGATTTTCATGTCCGCATGCGGACATGATCCATTTTATTGGAATCAGCGGAGGCAACCCATGAGAAAAATAAAATACCTTCTGGCCTTGGCGGCGCTGCTGCTGTGCGTGCCGGCCCTGGCGGCGGAAACCCCGCGGCTGAAGATCGAGGTCCCCGGACAGAATGTGAAGCCGCAGGAAGAATTCACCGTGACGCTCAGCCTGCACGATATCCCCAGCATTGCGGCGCTCGGCTTCCACATCAGCTACGATAAAACCCGCCTGGTGCTGACCGGCTACGAGGATGCCGGGCACACCCACTGCTTCTACCCCAGAGCAGATGAATCCAGCCGGGCAAACCCCATCGGAGGAACCCGGCACCGGCGATGCAGCTGTGCCACAGCCCTCCGGGGAATCCCCTGCCGTGGAGGCAGAATCCCCTGCGGCGGAGAACAGCCCCCTGCCCATTGTTATCACAGTGGCGGCAATCATCGCAGCCTGCGGCGGCGCATTCCTGCTGCGCAGACGGAACCGCCATTTACAGGATAAGCCATAAAAATGCGCCCCCAGCAGGGCGCAACGGATGAGGAGGGACAAAAACATATCAATACGCAGCCAAATGCAAGAAAAGGAGGAACAAACAAAAGGATCATGAAAAGAGTATTGAGCCTGCTGCTTTCGGTGCTGATGGTCGCCTTTTTGGCGCTGCCCGCCGCCGCAGCGGAAACAACCGATGAGCCCCATACGCATCAAGTGGATTTCAAACCGTGGACGACCAAATATGGCAACTTCCATGTTGGTGAATGCACTACCTGCGGCGAATGGGTCAGTGAAGAGCACACCTTAGTAGAAGGTACCTGTACTGTCTGTGGATACATGGAGCATGAACATGATGTAGACTATGCGCCCGGTTATAACATGGATGGTGATTATCACGCCGGTACCTGCAAAACATGTAGCACAACGATTCGTGTGGATCATACCTACAATGAGAGCGGTGTCTGTACTGCCTGTGGTTTTCAAAAGCATGAGCACGATGTAGCCAGCTATCACCCTAATGCGGGCAATGACAATGGGCTGCATTATGGTTCCTGTTCAGTGTGTGGCCTCACCATTGTTCAAAGCCACACCATGGTTGGCGATACCTGCATTACTTGCGGCTATGCGCCCCACGATCACACATTCGCAAGCTACAAGATCTTTGTAACCCCCTATGGTGATTACCATGGCGGTACCTGTTTGGGTTGCGGAGAGTGGGTCAATGAAAGCCACACCTACGGCGAGGATAATCTTTGCACTGTTTGCGGTTATAAGCAGCACACGCACCAAGTAGCCAGCTACCATCCGGAAGAAAACGCCGATGGCCCCTACCATGCCGGCACCTGCTCGGTCTGCAATCTAAGTGTCCCCGCTTATCACACCTATGGTGTGGATGGTGCCTGCACCGTTTGCAGTTATACGGAGCATGAGCATCAGCTGACCAACTGCCAGCCGTTTGGGAATGTAGGCGGTACCTATCATGTTGGCACCTGCTCAGTCTGTGGGCTGAGAGTTGACGAGGGGCACACCATGCAAGATGGTACATGCACCGTTTGTGGCTACATGGATCACGAGCATACCTTGGTGTATACCGGTTACGATGAGGGCCATGAGGCACGCTGTTCGGTCTGCAATCTGTTTATTTCCGAGGAGCATACGATGCAGGATAATGTCTGCACCCTCTGCGGCTACACCCCCCACGAACATAAAGTAGACAATTATAGCCCCTTCCGGGATATGCACGAAGGCCTTTGCTCCATCTGTAACCAGTGGATCCAGGAAGAGCATAACTTTGTAAACGGTGTCTGCGAAGCCTGCGGCTGCATGGACCACACCCACAATGTGACCTACACCCCCATCGTGAATATGGATGGGGAACGCCACAGCGGCACCTGCGCCGAGTGCCATGTCTGGCTCAGCGAGCCGCATACCTACAATGAACAGGGTGTTTGCAAAGTCTGCAACTATCAGAAGCATGACCATCGGTATGCTTATTCCATCGCGTATGGGCAGGATGGTGGTAGCTCCTACCACAACAGCCTTTGCACCGTCTGCGGGTTGGATATCCCGGGGTACCACACCATGTCGAACGGTACCTGCACAGTCTGCGGCTACCAAAACCACAGCCATACCTGGGGTGAATCGAAAGCGACCAATGACAATTGCCATGCGGCCCGCTGTCAGGAATGCGGCCTTGTCTCCTACAATGTCCACAATTTCACGGATGGGACCTGCTCGGTTTGCGGCTACACCCAGCACGAGCATCAGACCGCTGCCCACACCCGCCCCTATGAGGAGGGCTGCCGCGGCAAATGTACTAAGTGTGAAATGTGGGTTGTGCAGAGCCACACCATGGTGGATGGCGCCTGCACCGTCTGCGGCTACCAGGAGCATGAGCATACCCTGAAGTATTACGCCATCGGGGATAAGCACTATGCTATCTGCGCCGAATGCGGCATGTATACCTACAGCGAGTACCATCCCCTCACGGGCGAATGCCCCATCTGCCATAATCAGGAGCGCGAGCACGAGCACACCTGGGATAACGGCACCGTCACCCGCCCGGCCACCTATACCGAGGAGGGCGAAATGCGGTACAGCTGCACCGGCTGCTCCGCCACCAGGACGGAATCCATCGCTAAATTGGCACGCTACTGCGCCCATGCCTGCACCGCCTGCGGCGGCTGCACCTTGCCCGCTTCGGATGCCTCCTGCCGGTATCCCCGCTGCACCTGCACCCAGCCCCAGGCCCCCAGCCGCACCACTGCGGCAGCTACCCTGGAAACCACCGTTCCCAATCTGACCCTTTCGGCCGAAAAGGTGGAGCTGCAGCCGGAAAGCCCCTATGGCCAGTACATTACCCAGGTTGCCGCCGGCTACCGTGTCAAGTCGGTCTTTGACCTTTCCCTGCTCACCAGCGGCAGCAAGTATGACCTAAAAGCAGGTGAATCGGCCACCGTCACCCTCACCGTCGGCGTGGAAAACGCCAAGCGCATCGCGGCCGGGCAGCTGCTCCTGCTGCATGTCGGGGAGGACGGCAATACCCTTTACGGCCCCGGCGGCCTTACCGTCACCGCCGATGTCATTAACGGCACTATCACCTTTACCACCGGCAGCTTCTCCCCGTTCCTGCTGGTAGAGAATGCCGATACCCCCGCCCCCGCCGTGCTCCAGGTCGGCCAGGCCACCGTCATCAAGGGCCGGGAGGTCACCATACCCGTCACCATCACCGGCAATCCCGGCTTCGCCGCTATGGGCTTCCACATCAGCTACGATAAGACCCGCCTGGAGCTGCTCGAATGTGAAATGGCCCCGGAGGGATTCAATCTTTATATCAACAAGGAAAACGGAAAAGCGGTCTTTGTCGGCGCAGCGGATTATATCGAAGACGGCACACTCTTAAACCTCCGGTTCAAGGTGCTGGAGAACGCCGAGGATGGCCTTGCGGAGATCACCCTTGCGGTGCAGGAGGCCCTCAATGTCAGCGAGAATAAGGTATCCTTCAGCGTCACCTCCGGCGGGGTCCAGGTCGTTACCCGCGTCCTTGGTGATGTAAATGATGACGGCAAGACCGGCAGCTTGCTGGATATCCTGTATCTCAAAAAATACCTGGCCGGCTTCTCGGTCAAGATCAACCAGCTCAATGCCGATATGAATGAAGACGGTGAGGTAAAGCTGGCCGATCTGATTCTGCTGATGCAGCAGTATGTGGAAGAGAAGATAGAAGGATGACACAGTCCGATAAAAGCGCGGCAAGGCAGAAAGGAGATTGGCTATGAAAAAAATATGGAGCATCCTCATGGCGGCCATGATCCTGTGCCTTGCCGTGAGTGTCCCCTCCCTGGCGGAGGGCACCCCCACCTTGGAGCTGCGCCCCTCCGCATCGTCCGTCCAGCCGGGCGGGGAATTCACCGTAGAGCTGGTGATCCACAATAACCCCGGTATCGCCGGCATAAGGTTCGCTTTCCAGTATGATGAGACACTCCTTCAGCTTACCGATGCGAATGGGCAATCACTGACAGACTGGGAAGTAGGCATCAAAGCAAAACAGGACGAAACAGGGGAGAAAGTAGATCGTGAAAATGCAGTTTGGGCTCAGGGTGAGAACTGGACAGGCTCCGATTGCTGCATCCTCCGGTTAACCTTTCGTGTGCTGGAGAATACCCCCATGGATACCGTCACCACAATTGACATAACGGGCTTGGACATCATGAACGCCAGCCTGCAGGAGGTCCCCTTCACCGCCACATCCGCCACCGTCACCATCCAGGAGGAGCCCCCGTTGAGCGTTACCACCAGCTCCAGCGCACTGTCCGGTACCTATACCGTCAGTGGGCAGGTGGTCACAGTGACTTACGATAAGCCCTGCAAGGTCGGCTACCTTTCCGGCGGCAAATATGTGGCGGCTCCAGCGGTTGCTAGTGGCAGCGGCTACGCCTTCACTCTCCCCGATGGCATCACCGAAGCCATCCTCGTAGTCAAAGGCGATGTAAATGGGGATGGGAAAATAAAGGCTGGGGATGCATCACTTATTCAAAAGTATGTTGTACATAAAATAACGCTGACAAATGAAGCGTTTTTTGCTGCAGATGTAACAGGCGATGGGAAAGTTAAGGCAGGGGATGCAACAAACATATTAAAATATGTTGTTCACAAGGCTTCAACCCTTGATGACATAAGTTAAGTATAGGAGGAACATATGAAAAAGCTCAGAATAGTAATTTCGTGGCTGTTAACAGTAGCTTTGCTACTAAGTATGTGTGTTACGGTGGCTTTTGCGGCTGATAGTGCAACTTTGGTAACAACAATTCCTGAGGATGGAAAGCTCAGCCAGGGTGGCACATTTACCTTGAGTGTGACAGTTCCCGTTGTAGCAGATGCCTTTGACAACGCAACAGTAGACCTTAAGTTTGATAATACAATTTTGAAGGTCACAGCGTTAAATATGCCTACCACAATCGGAGGAAAAGATACAACCACTACTGAGGTGGACGAAGCCAATGACGCCGGAGCATTTGGTGTTACATGGGCAGGAAGTTCAGGAATTACCATGACCGAACCGCTGGTGATCAAAGCGACTTTCAAAGTTTTGGAAACAGCGAGTGTAGGACTTAAGTCCGATTTGATCACGATTGAAACCTATGAGTTTGAGCTTGATGGTACAGGGCTGAATCTTCCGAACTTTAATACAAGATCTGTTTCCCTCACCATCACCACCCCCCATGTTCACCAGTGGGCTACCGAGTGGACCAGCGATGGTAACCACCACTGGCATGAGTGTACGGCCGAAGGCTGCACCTTGACAGCAGGTACTGCCAATAGCGAAAAAGGTGGCTATGAAGAGCACGACTGGACCGCCGCAAACTGCACCACTGCCAAAACCTGTTCTATTTGCGGTAAGACAGAAGGCAGCGCCCTCGGCCATGATTGGGCTGATGCAACCTGTACCGCTCCTAAGACCTGCAAGCGTACCGGCTGCACCGCCACCGATGGTAGCCCTCTTGGCCATGATTGGGATACTACTGTCTGGACGATCGGTGATGACCAGCACTGGCACAAGTGCAATCGTACTGGCTGTACCGTAATAAATGCTGCGGCGAACCATATCCCCGACCGTACTGCTGCAACTGAAGGTGCCCCCATCAAGTGCACCGAATGCGGCAAAGTCCTCACCCCCGCCCTCGGTCATGTCCATACCAGTCATCTTACTTCCGTAGCGGCTCAGGCCCCCACCTGCACCGCACCCGGCAATGCTGCCTACTGGAAGTGCAGCTGTGATAAGCTGTTCTCCGATGACACCGCCACCACCGAGACAACTCTTGCCGCCGTGACGAAAGCCGCCCTCGGTCACGATCATAGCGGTCCTTGGGTCACCGCAGATGCGAATGAACACTGGAAAGTGTGTGCCCGCGAAGGCTGCAACGAGCAACTGGATAAGGCTGTCCACACCCCCTCCGCTTGGGTAAATGTCGGCGATGGCTACCATCACCAGACCTGCACTGTCTGCGAAAGAGAGTTGACGCATGAGGTTTGCACCTTTGGCCAGCCCCTGAAGTACAATGCCACCTCTCACTGGGAAGAGTGCACAAAGTGCGGTAACAAGCAGAACGAAGCCGCCCACGAGTTCCTCCCCGATTCCGACAAGTGCACCGGCTGTGATTACACCAAATCCTCCACCATCACCATCATCACCCCCACCCAGCCGGGCGATAGCAAGCCCGCGGAGGGCAACCCCTCCACCGGCGCGGTTTCCGGCTCCGTCGGCTACATCGCGATCGGCCTGGCTGTCGTAGGCGCTCTCTGCCTCGGCGCTAAAAAGCTCACCAAAAAGCACGAGGACTGACCCCAACGCGTAAAATAATGCAGTAACATAAGGCCCCCCGACCCGATCCCTCCGATCCCGCCGGGGGCCTTTTCATCCCACCCATCAAAAAAAGAGCCCTCCGCGGAAGGCCCTTTCGTTATGTCTTTTTGATAAAGCTCGTCCCGCATTTGGGACAGGAAATACTGATCTTCCCCTTGCCGCGCGGCACCCGCAGCTTCTGCTTGCAGGTGGGGCAGATGAATACCTTGTACTTTCTGCGTTCCTCCCGGCTGGGCCGGTTCGCGCGCCCGTTCTTCAGCTTCCACCAGAATTGCAGCAGCTTTTGGTTCTCCTGCTGCCGGGCGTAAATGTTGCGGGAGAAGATGCGCAGATAGCACACCACCAGCACCGCCCAGCACAGGATGCTGAACCCCTTGATCTGAAAAATGCTGCCGCATAGCGAGATGACCAAAGAGAGCGCCAGCAGTACCCAGGTCAGCTGATCCACCCCGTATCGTCCCATCATCAAACGGCGAAACCAATCCCGCATACCTTTCCGGCTCTCCTTTCCCGTTCATTTCTGCTGTACTCTATCATAACGGAATGGCCGAAAAACTGCAAGAAAAGCAGCGCAGAATTTACAAACCGTTTACGAATTGTTTTCCGGTCATGGGCAAATCAGCACGGACTTCTCCTATGGGGGGAGTCCATAGGATCTCTGCCGGCAAAGCCGCCCGCGCTCCCACGCCGGGCGCGCCCTCCGCTTCAGTCGGGCTGACCCTGCGCCTTGCGCCGGACAGCCCTCCCCGCTGCGGGCGCGCCCGGCTTCCTTTTGCTCTCATCATAAAGGGCACAAAACCTTCCCGCGAGCTGTTTTTTAATCAAGTGAAAATACCTAACACTCTACAAGAGCATATGCGGTTTTTGCGGACATAAATGCCGCACTTCCTCGGACAACATTTCTGCCACGCAAAACTTCCAAAGGACTTTTCACCATCGAAAAGCGTGTACGCTCTTGTTAAACGAAGGGATATATTCAGCCGCACCCGCGGCAGCTGCCGCAGCCGGTCTGCTCCGCCAGCTGGCAGGCAGTCGGGGTGGCGGCAATGCCGCCCAGGGCCGTCTCCCGCAGACTTTCCGGTAGGGCATGGCCCACCTGACGGGCCGCCTCCACCACCTCATCAAAGGGAATGACCTCCGGCACCCCGGCCAGCACCAGCTCGGCGGAAACCAGGGCATTGGAAGCCCCGGCCGCGTTCCGGGCCTGGCAGGGGGCCTCCACCAGCCCGGCAATGGGATCGCATACCAGCCCCAACATATTCTGGATGGCCAGCCCTGCTGCCGCGAAGCACTGCTCCGGGCTGCCCCCCATCAGATAAACGGAGGAAGCGGCAGCCATGGCGCTGGCGGTTCCCACCTCGGCCTGGCAGCCGCCCGCCGCCCCGCTGATGCCGGAATTTTCCGCCACCACCACACCGATGGCCGAAGCCACCAGTAAAGCGTCCAGCATTTGCCGCTCAGTCAGGCCGTACTGCTCCTGCAGGGCGATGAGCACCCCCGGCAAAACCCCAGAGGCCCCGGCCGTCGGCGCCGCCACAATAAGGCCCATCGAAGCGCTGACCTCCAGCACTCCCATGGCATAGCAGATGGCCCGGGAAACGGTCTCCCCGCACAAATTTTTGCCCGCTGCCCGGTATTCGGCCAGCTTCCTGGCCTCCCCGCCAATGAGCCCGCCCATTGTTTTGTGGGGCTCTCTCAGGCTTTCTTCCACCGCCTGCCGCATGATGCCGTAGGCCACCCGCAGCTTTTCATAGACCACCTCCGGCGGGGTCTCGTTCAGCTCCCGTTCCCGCCGCAGCATCACTTCGGGCAGGCTCAGCCCCAGCTGCCGGGAAACCTCCAGCAGTTTAGCCGCTGTTGTGGTATTGTTTTTCATCGGTCGGCCTCCTCTCTTGGGGTGATGCGCCGGGCCGCCACAATATCCGGGTGCTCAAAAATGGTGCGCACCGTTTCCCGGTGAATGGGCTGGTCCGCCTCCACGATGGTATAGGCGATTTTTCCCCGGTTTTCCCGGTACAGCCGCATAAAGGCGATATTCACGCCGCTTTCACTCAGCGTCTTGGTAATAAAGGCCACTACGCCGGGCTTATCGTACTGCTTCACCACGATGGTATCGTACTCGCCGGAAAGGTCGATCTCCACCCCATCCAGCTCCCGCAGGCGCACGCTGCCGCCCCCAATGGAAACCCCGGTAACATGCACGGAATGGCCATCCGCCCCCGCCAGGGTAATACCAACGGTATTGGGGTGGGGTACTTCGGTCGCGGTATCGATGTGGAAGCTGTACTGCAGCCCCCGCTCCTGTGCGATCTGGAAGGAATCCCGGATGCGCAGGTCATCCGGCGCAAAGCCCATTACACCGGCCAGCAAAGCGCGGTCGGTGCCGTGGCCGCGGTAGGTGTGTGCAAAGGAACCATACAGCGTAAATTCCACCTTTTTGGCGCCCCCGTGGATGAGCCGGCCCGCAAGATAAGCGATGCGCAGCGCCCCGGCCGTGTGGGAGCTGGAAGGCCCGATCATATTGGGGCCGATGATATCAAAGATACCGGTTGACATAAGGGAGGTTCTCCTTTCCCGCCCTCTAGGGGGCTCTATTCCCAGTATACCACATTTTGCGGGGGAAAAGGAGAGGCGCAAAGGTTTTTTATTCAATTTTCAAGGTACTGTTGGGAGGCAGGTTCCCGCTTAAGGCAGACCCCCAAATTGCCCGATGAGGTCTGCTGAAAAATTTAGACCGGCGCCCCTGTTTGACCGGGGGGGCCGAAAGGCTCTCGATTTATTTGGTCGGGGAGAGAACCGACAGGAAAGAATTTCTTGCC
>JABLTQ010086904.1_pt1 | contig 10548 bp, 9 predicted proteins | sample 7160101 | NCBI WGS metagenome assembly JABLTQ01 (sample SAMN14651228, study PRJNA627086) | human gut metagenome | isolation source: feces | host: Homo sapiens
CAACCCGTAGGAATGTCTACCGGGAGGCAGACTGTCCACTGTCTTTTTTGTTTTACATGGCAGTTTCCCTTTAGCAGTAACTGCGGATAAGAGGACTTGAACAGCAACGACGACGACCGCAGCCAGCGGCTGAAACAGGGAGGAGTTGTTGGGGCCGCGTTCTGATTTTTCAAAGCCCTGCCAAGGGGTTGTAGAAAAATCAGCAAACGCAACCCGTAAGGCCCTGACCGCCAGATTCCGCCGCGGTTCCCAACCTGTAGGAATGTCTACCGGGAGGCTGCCGCTAAAATAGAAAATCCGAACCTTTTCTCGATAGGAGAAGTGTTCGGATTTTTTGTATTCTTCGGAAAATTGAACGATTATCCAATCTTATGCGTAAGCCTTCCTCTCCCGGAATTCCTGTGGCGTCATATGATAAAGCTCAGTGAACTTCCGGTAGAAAAAACCAAGATTGTCATAGCCGACCTTTTGTGCGATTTCGTAGATGGGGAAATCTGTATTCGTCAGATAAAAGCAGGCCTGGCACATTTTTTGCAGGATGACCAGTTCTTTGAAGGTGCGCCCGGTTTCCCTTTTGATGAAAGCACTGAGATAATTGGGGTGGAAACCAAAATGGTCGGCGGTGCTCTGCAAGGTGACGGTTAGATAGTTTGCTTCCAGATAATCCAGAATATCCACGATCTTCCACTGGCTTTTGGCCTTTGGCGAAAAGCTCTGACTGCGGTACTGTCGAAGAATTTTGCAGAACAGCACGATCATATAGGCATCGATCATTTTGTCGCCGCAAATTTGCGGGTCATAGGATTCGCAGAGAATGCTTTGAATGACCGCATGGATCGGCGTCTCCTCCCGGTTGTGGAACAATAGATATTGGTCGTGAGCCGCCTCTGAAGAAAGGGCGTTGATCAAAAAACCGTTGATGATATCGTTGTTGCCCAGACGCTGCAAAAAGCCCTGTGTCAGATATTACTTTTTCATTTCAATCGTAATGACGATATCGTTTTTGCCCAGAGGCTGGATGCTGTGGGGGACATGAGTATCCAGCATACAGATATCGCCTTGCGCCATCTGTATGCTCTGACCGTTGATTATCTGGGTGCAGTGTCCGGAATACACATACAAAAATTCAATCACCGAGTGGATATGCTCTGGAATAACGGTAAAACGTGATTCCTTATTGACACAAATCGAACGATTTTTCAAAAGGCTTCCGAAATTGAACTGGTACATCTCCCGCCCGTTATAGACCACTTTGGGGATATTGCGATAGCGGGGCGAAAGCTGCGGTGGCTGTTCGCGGAGATGCCGCTGCTCCGATTCGGTGTACTGAAATAGAAATATTTCCAGCTGTTGATTGGTCATGGTATCACCTCAAAGCAAGCATATCATATTAAGTTTGGTAAGTTAAGTCCTTTTTTGTGGAAATTGAAAACTTTGTCGAAATCCGGTATGATAAGGATGCCGGCAAGAGAAAGAACGAATGCAGGCTGCACGCATTGGGAACATCCAAGCGACAGCAGCCAGAATAAAACTGCGGTGCCCCGCACAAGGAGGACTTTTCATGAGTACAACGAAATCTGAATATACGCAGCTTTGTACAGAAATTCTGGACGCTGTCGGCGGAAGCAAAAATATCAAGAACGTATTTCACTGCATCACTCGTCTGCGCATCGTTCCGGTCAACCGTGACGCAGTGGACATGGATAAATTAAGTAAAGTCAGCGGCATTCTGAAGGTCGTAGAATCCAGCGGCCAGATTCAGTGCGTCATCGGCACTACCGTGCCGGAAGTGTACGAAGAGTTTCTTGCAATGTCTGGTGTGGCTGCCGGCGGTGCTGTGGAGGCAGAGCCTGCCACGGATGATGTGCCGGAGAAAAAGCCCAACATCATCACCCGGGGTCTGAACACACTGGCATCCTGTGTGACGCCCGGTCTGTATGCCATTGTGGCAGGCGGTATGATCAAGGGTATTGTCTCCCTGCTCACTGCGATCGGTCTGGTATCGTCCAAGTCGGATATCATCACCGTGCTCAATGCTGTGGGCGATGCACCCTTCTACTTTATGCCGTTCATCATCGGCTACGCAGCAGCAAAGCGGTTCAAGGTCAAGGAGATCTTCGGCATCATGACTGCCGGTATCTTGATGTACTCCACCTTCCTCTCGCCGAAAGAAGGCATCACCGGTTATGCCTTTGGCCCTATCAATATCCCTGCCTATAACTACAAGGGTTCTATCTTCCCGGTTATTCTGTCGGTGTGGATCTTCTCCATCATTTTCCATCTCATCGACAAGCATATGCCCAAAAATCTGCGCATCGTCTTTTCCGGTGCGCTGTCTTTCCTGATCTCTGCACCGCTGTTTCTGGGTTTTGCCGCTCCTCTGGGCAACTGGATCGCCAAGGGCATGACCAGTGGTTTTGCATGGCTGTTCACCCACGCTGGTCCGTTTGCAGGTGCGCTGTTCTGCGGCATCATTCCGCTTACCATTATCTTTGGCATCAAGGGCTGGTCTGCCGTAGAGCTGCAGAATCTGGAAGTTCTGGGTCATGACTATATGCTGCCCAACTTCTTCTACTCCAATCTGGCTGTTTCCGGTGCTGTTCTGGCATGGGCACTCAAGCAGAAGCCCAGTGAGCAGCGTTCTGCCGCTATTTCTACCGGCTTGGTCTGCATTCTTGGCATTACCGAGCCTGCCCTGTACGGTATTGCACTGCCGGAAAAGAAGCCTCTGTATGCTGCCATGGCAGGCGGTGCCATTGCCGGTGCCAGCGCCATGCTGATGGGTGTTGTGACCTATGCGTTCTCCATGCCCGGCATCACCAGCATCGCCACCTATGTGGATGGCGGCAACAACTTCTTTAAGCTGCTGATCGTTATGGCAATCGCATGGATATCCGGCTTTGTGATCTCCTTTGTGATGAACAAGAAGGAACAGTAAGAGAGGAACGTATCATGATGAAAACAGGTTTTCCGAAAGACTTTCTCTGGGGCGGTGCTATGGCATCCTCTCAGGCAGAAGGTGCGTTTTTGCAAGATGGCAAAGGGCTGGATACGCAGGATCTGCGGTATTTCGACCCCAATTGGACGAAGGAAGAGCGCACCCAAAAATCCAACCGCCGCATGAACGACGAAAAATTCAAGGCCGCTCTTGCAGACCTTGAGGATCTGGAGCATTATCCGTTCCGTCATGGTATCGATTTTTATAACCGCTGGCAGGAAGATCTGGAACTGTTTGCGGAACTGGGCATCAAGGTGCTGCGCACCTCCATCTGCTGGGCACGCATCTTCCCCAATGGCGATGATGCACAGCCCAACGAGGCAGGGCTGAAGTTTTACATGGATCTGTTCGATGCCTGCCATGCCCATGGCATCAAAGTATTCGCTACCATTCTGCACTACAATATCCCGCTGCATCTGGTAACAGAGTACGGCGGCTGGAAGAGCCGCAAGACGGTGGAGTGCTATGTGCGCTACACCCGCACCCTGTTCGAGCGTTTGGGTGACCGGGTGGATTACTGGCTGCCCTTCAATGAGTTCAATGCCGGCAAGTTCAACCCCTACAACGGTGTATGCCTGATCGAAGATCAGGAAGAGGACTATCAGAACGCAATCTTCCAGTGCCTGCACCATCAGTTCATTGCCAATGCACTGACCATTCAGCAGGGGCACGAGATCCTGCCCGGCAGCAAAATCGGCGGCATGATCGCCCGATTCACCACCTACCCTGCCACCTGCAAACCGGATGATGTGATGCAGATGATCCTGGACGACCAGTATTCCAACTGGTTCTATCTGGATGTAATGACCCGCGGCAAGTACCCTGCCTATATGGAACGGTATTTTGAACAGCAGGGCATCCACATCGACTGGAAGCCCGGGGATGCTGAGATCCTGAAAAACAACAGCATCGATTTCGTAGCATTTTCCTACTACTTCTCGCAGGTGTCTACGACCGAGCAGGGCTGGGAAAAGACCAGCGGCAACCTGATCATGGCCAACAAGAATCCGTATCTGGAAACCAGCGAGTGGGGCTGGCAGAAGGATCCGGTGGGGTTGCGTGTCACCCTGAATCAGGTGTACGACCGCTACCAGCTGCCCGTATTTATTGCCGAGAATGGTCTGGGCGCTGTGGATAAGGTAGAGGCCGATGGCTCCATCCATGATCCCTACCGCATCGACTACATCAAAGCCCATGTGGAGCAGATGAAGGAGGCTGTCAAGGACGGCGTGGAGTTGATTGGCTATACTATGTGGGGCTTTATCGATCTGGTCTCCTGCGGCAGCATGGAAATGTCCAAGCGGTATGGCGTGATCTATGTGGATCAGGACGATGCCGGTCACGGCACACTGGCTCGCAGTAGAAAAGACAGTTTTTACTGGTATCAGAAGTGTATCGCCACCAATGGTGAAGACTTAGAAGGCTAAATGAAGGCCGGAACCGCAGGCAGGAAACTGTCTGCGGTTTTCGGCGTGTTCAGGGAGGGAAAGTTTTTATGAACGAACAGACAAAAGCGCAGGTGGAAGCTTATGCAGAAGAATGCCGCACCGAACAGCTGGAACTGCTGCGCACACTGGGAAAGATGCCTGCGCCGACCCGAAAGGAGGATTTTCGGGCAGCATTCTGCCGGGATTGGCTCCGGGCACAAGGGGCAGAAAATGTCCGCATCGACAGCGCTAAAAATGTGATCTGCAAATTGGGGCCGGACACCGAAGAACTGGTCGTTTTTGCCGCCCACACGGATATTGTGTTCCCAGATGTAGAAAATCTTCCCTTGCGGGAAGAGGGCGGCAAGCTATTTGCGCCGGGCATCGGCGATGATACTGCCAACCTCGTCAACTTGCTGATGGCTGCAAAATATCTGATCCAGAAACAAACCGCGCTGGAATATGGTGTGCTGGTGGTGGCGAATGCCTGCGAAGAAGGTCTGGGCAATCTGGACGGTACGAAGGCGTTGTTTGCCAAGTACGGCACCCGTATTCAGGGGTTCTATTCTTTTGATATCTATATGCCGCTTTGCTGCAGCAGTGCCGTGGGTTCTTATCGGTATAAGATCACCTGTAAAACGCCCGGTGGTCATTCCTATGCAAATTTTGGCGACCCCAGTGCCATTCAACTGCTGTGTGGACTCGTGAATGAACTGTACCAGATCCAGCCACCGGTACGTTCCCGCACCACCTATAATGTGGGACGCATCGAGGGCGGCACAACGGTCAACTCCATTGCACAGCAGGCATCCATGCTGTACGAGTTCCGTTCCACCGCACAGGATTGTCTGGAAGAGATGGAAGAAAAATTCCGTCGTGCTGTAGCGCACTGGAATGGCAGAGGCGGCGATTTTGAGGTGGAGCTGCTGGGCATCCGTCCCGGCAACGGCCCTGTTGACCAGAAAAGACTCGGTCAATTCACGGCAAAAAGTAAAGAGATCGTTCGCACCTTCACAGGCCGTGAGCCGGACGAAACGCCCAACTCCACGGACAGCAACATCCCGCTGTCGCTGGGCATCCCGGCCAATACCATTGGTACGATAGATGGCGGATCGGCGCATACCCGGCAGGAGTGGGTGGACATTGCCAGCTTGCCCACAGGACTGAAAATCGTTCTTGGGCTGATGCTGGAGTATCAGAAAAACGATTGCTTTTGAAATAAGCATGGGGTGTTCTGGCGGCAGTAGGGGGCTGTTGCAAAATAGCTCCAACAAAAAAAATGAGATAGACTTCCCCGAAAGGGGTTACCTATCTCATTTTTTGTTGTAAGCTGAGGTTGTGAAAAAACAGATACAACAGAAACAGTATTCCCGACAAAATAAACTGCCAAACAAAAAGCCCCCGCATTATGATGCCAAGCAGGATCGTAATGCGGAGGCCGCTGTTCTTTCAGAACAGCACAAAGGAGAAATTATGAAAATGCAGTAAAGGTTATCCCATGGTCACCTGCACCTCTACCACAGCGCCTTCTGGTGCCAGCGGCAGCAGGCTGCCCTCAATGGGCTTGCCATCCACAGCGACGCTCTTCACACCGTACTGGACTGCAGCGGTATTATCCACTGCAATGTGATAGGTTGCGCCCCGGTAGCGGCGGGTAACGGTGAAGCCGCCCAGCGTGTGTGGGATACAGGGGTCTACCTTCAGGCCGTCCAGCGTGGGCTGGATGCCAAGGATATACTGGCTCACATTGAAGAAGGTCCATGCGGCAGTGCCGGTCAGCCAGCTGTTCTTTGCTTCGCCAAAGGTGGGGGCATCCTTACCGGCCACCATCTGGCTGTAAACATAGGGTTCGGTGCGGTGGATCTCGGAAATATCCTCGATGTAGGCCGGGCATGTCTTGCGGTACACCTCAAAGGCCCGGTCGCCGTGCCCCAGAACGGCTTCGGCACAGCTGATCCACGGATTGTTGTGGCAGAAGATACCGGCGTTCTCCTTGTATCCCGGAGGATAGCTGGAAATTTCGCCCAGATTGAGCTGATAACTGGTGTATGCAGGTTGGTGCAGAACCACACCATACTTGGTATCCAGCCGTTCCTCTACGCTCTTCAATGCCTGCGCGGCCTGACCGGTCTCCTTGCCAATGCCAGCCATGACGCACATGCCCTGCGGCTCAATGAAGATCTGGCCCTCGGTGCACTCCTTGCTACCAACAGGCTTGCCAAAAGCATCGTAGGCGCGGCGGAACCATGCGCCGTCCCAGCCAGAGGTCAGGGCCGCCTGTTCCACGCCGTCCACGGCCTTGCGGGCCGCAGCGGCTTCATCGGCAAGGTTCAGGTGGTCGCACAGTTCGGCGTACTCGTGGCCGTACTTGACGAACATGCCCGCAATGAACACGCTTTCGGCCACAGGGCCTTCGCTGGGACCGGTGATCTGGAAGCTCTCGCCCGGGTGCTCCGAGAAACAGTTCAGGTTCAGGCAGTCGTTCCAGTCGGCGCGGCCAATGAGCGGCAGGCCGTGGGGGCCAAGGTGGGTGACGGTAAAGTTGAAGCTGCGGCGCAGATGCTCCATCAGGCTCTGTGCCTTGCTGGCATCATTATCAAAGGGCACCTGCTCGTCCAGAATAGACCAGTCGCCGGTCTCGCGCAGATAGGCGGCAGTGCCGGCAATGAGCCACAGCGGGTCATCGTTGAAGCCGGTGCCGATATCGCGGTTGCCTTTCTTGGTCAGGGGCTGGTACTGGTGGTAGGCGCTGCCATCCTCAAACTGGGTGGCGGCGATATCCAGAATGCGCTCCCGTGCGCGGGACGGGATGATGTGTACAAAGCCCAGCAGATCCTGACAGCTGTCGCGGAAGCCCATGCCGCGGCCGGTCCCGCTTTCAAAGTAGCTGGCCGAGCGGCTCATATTGAAGGTGACCATACACTGATACTGGTGCCAGATGTTCACCATACGGTCCAGTTTTTCCTCGCCGGATTCCAGATGGTAGGTGGAGAGCAGAGCTTCCCAGTGGTCGGCCAGCGCCTTGCGGGCCGCGTCCACCTGTGCATCGGTGGCATAGCGTGCGATCATGGCATGGGCACGCTCCTTGTTGATGACACCGGGAGCCGTGAACTTTTCTTCCTGTGGGTTCTCGATGTAGCCCAGACCGAAGAGGATCTTCTTTTCCTCACCCGGTGCAAGGGTGACATGGATGTGCAGCGCGCCCACCGGTGCCCAGCCGTGGGCAATGCTGCCGGAGCAGTGCCCGGCGCGGACGGCCTGCGGGTCTGCAGGGCCGCCATACACACCGCAGAAGGCATCGCGGGTGGTATCAAAGCTGGTAACGGGCGTATTGCTCCAGAATACTGCATAGTGATTGCGGCGCTCACGGTATTCCGTCTTATGGTAGATGATGGCCGGCTCCACCTCCACCTCGCCGGTGGAGAAGTTGCGCTGGAAGTTGGAGCTGTCGTCAATGGCATCCCACAGGCAGAACTCCACATAGCTGAACACATCCAGCTCTTTTACGGCATCCGTCTTATTTTTCAAAGTCAGGCGGTCCAGCTCACAGGCATCGCCGGTGGGCACGAACAGCTCCTGCGCAGCGGAAACACCGTTCTTCTCACCCTCCAGAATGGTATAGCCCAGACCGTGGCGGCAGGCGTAGCTGTCCAGCTCTGTCTTGGTGGGCTGCCAGCCGGGGTTCCAGACGGTATCGCCATCCTTGATGTAAATGTGGTGGCCGTCCATATCCAGCGGGGAGCTGTTATAGCGGTAGCGGGTCAGGCGGCGCATCCGCGCATCGCGGTAAAAACTGTAGCCGCCCGCCGTATTGGAGACAAGACTGAAGAAATCCTCGCTGCCAAGGTAATTGATCCAGGGCAGTGGCGTGCGCGGGGTGGTGATGACATATTCTTTGCGTGCGTCATCAAAATGGCCGAATTTCATAAATGCTTCCTCCTTATCAGCTGCCGGTAGCCTCGGCGGCATCGCTTTTGCGAAAACGATTAAGGCGGATGATCAAAGCATTCTCTTTGCTTCTAGCATAGCCCAAGCAGGCCAAAAAAGCAAGAGGATTTTCTAAAAAAATTCTGAAAGTATCTTTCATAAATACGCATGTTTCCATGATTTTCAGAAAATTCATTTCAAGCACGCTTTTTGTGCTTCCTGTAAGCGAAAACGCTGAAATACAATTTATAGGTAATATTATATACGGCGAAAATCGTAACGAAACCGCAACGAAAATCTTTTGATTTTAACCGAAATGTAACGAAATCCATCCAAGGTGCACAATTTCGGTTCTTCAGAAACGAACAAAACGCCAAAATTGAGCCAAAAGCAATGAAAGTTATTCTTTTAAGCTTGATTTTTCGTACAAAATACGCTATCATGAAATTGCGAAAACGATTAAGGACTTGATGGAGAACATCCCCCGTAAAACGTTCTTCGGAAGGAGGCAAACGAGCGATGCCGTCCCTGAAAGATCTGGCAAAGGAATGCGGCGTATCGGTGGCAACGGTCAGCAAGGCGCTGAACGACCAGCCGGATATCTCGCCTGCCACACGAGAACGGGTGCGGGCCGCAGCGCATCGTATGGGCTACATGCCAAACGCCGCCGCCCGTTCCTTGAAAACAAACCGTACTTATAATCTGGGCGTTCTGTTCGTGGATGAACGGCAGAGCGGCCTGACCCACGAATACTTTTCCGCCGTGCTGGATAGCTTCAAGGTGGAAGCCGAGAAACACGGCTACGACATCACCTTTATCAACCACAATATCAGCGGCAAGAGCATGAGCTACCTTGAGCACTGCCGCTATCGCAATGTGGACGGCGTGGTGATCGCCTGCGTGAACTTCTACGAGCCGCAGGTGGTGGAGCTGGTGAACAGCGAGGTGCCGGTGGTCACGATCGATCATGTGTTCAATAACCGCATGGCGATCCTCTCGGATAACGTTTTCGGCCTGAAGGCACTGGTGCGGCAGGCATGGGCCTGCGGCCACCGCCGCATCGCCTTTATCCACGGCGAAAAGACCGCCGTTACCGAGAACCGCGTTGCAGGTTTCTATCAAGCCTGCGAAGAGCTGGGCCTGAAGATCCCGGAAGCTTATGTGCGGGAGGGCATCTACCATGATGCTGACCGCTGTGCCGCCGAGACCAAAGCGCTGCTGGAGCTTCCGCAGCCGCCCACCTGCATCATCTTCCCGGACGATTTCTCCGCGCTGGGCGGCTACAACGCCATCAGCGAAGCGGGCCTTTCGATCCCGGAGGATGTTTCGGTAATGGGCTACGACGGCATCTACCTCTCGCGGGTGGTCAAGCCTCAGCTGGTGACTTACCAGCAGAACACCGCCGCGCTGGGCCGCACAGCTGCCGACAAGCTCATTGAGCTCATCGAGCATCCAAGAGTGACCCTGCCCGAACAGATCCGTGTTTCCGGCAAATTGCTGGACGGCGGGTCGGTCAGCATTCTTTAATATGTCTCTAAAGGCTCTTGCTACGGAACCTTTTATGAAGAAAACTTTTGCAAATAATGGAAAACCATGAAGGAGGTTTACCCTTATGAAAAAGATCTCTCGCCGTAATTTCCTGCTCGCTTCCGGTGCCGTGACCATTGGTGCAGCTCTGGCTGCCTGTGGTGGTTCTTCTTCCACCAGCACCGCTTCTTCTGCTCCGGCTTCCTCTGCTGCTTCCGCTGCTCCCGCAGCACAGGGCAAGGTGCTGAACATCTGGTGCTGGAATGATGAGTTCCAGAGCCGCTTCAACGACTACTATCCGGAAGTTTCCGAGATCGCAGCCGACAAGTCCACCACCACCCTGAAGGATGGCACCGTTGTGAAGTGGACCATTAATGCCAACGAGAACAACAACTATCAGAACAAGCTGGACGAAGCCCTGCTGAGTCAGGACAGCGCTGCTGATGACGACAAGATCGACATCTTCCTGATCGAGGCTGACTATGCTCTGAAGTATGTGGATTCCGATTACGTTCTGGATGTCAAGGCGGACATCGGCCTGACCGACGACGATCTGGCTGGCCAGTACCAGTACACCAAGGACATCGTTAGTGTGGACGGCAGCCAGCGCGGCACCACCTGGCAGGCAACTCCCGGCAGGCGGTGGCCTCCGGCACCATGAAGCCGGAC
>JABLTQ010035065.1_pt1 | contig 10529 bp, 10 predicted proteins | sample 7160101 | NCBI WGS metagenome assembly JABLTQ01 (sample SAMN14651228, study PRJNA627086) | human gut metagenome | isolation source: feces | host: Homo sapiens
TAGGAGGTGTTCACCAATCCACAGCATCCCATACAGTGTAGCATACCGCTGGAGAGCGGTCTATAAATACTACTCTTTTATAATACGAGGAGGTGGCTGCCACATCCTCGGTGGTAAAGCCGTTGGCCAGCGGCAGATAGGTGGTGCGCTTCAGCCCCAGAGGCTTGTAAATCTCGTTCTTGACGTATTCGTCCATCGAGCGCCCGGTGATCCGCTCCACCAGGAAGCCCAGCATCTGGAAGCCCAGGTCGCTGTACTTTTCCTCGCCGGGGGCGAACATCAGCTCACAGTTGCAGATGTAATCCAGCACCTTGGCCTTGTCCTTCTCGATGTAGAGGAACATCGCCTTCCACTGCGGCAGACCGGAGGTGTGGGTCAGCAGCTGATGCACGGTGACGTTTTCCTTCCCGTTCTTGGCAAACTCCGGAATGTAGCTTGCTACCGTGGCGTTCAGGTCGATCTTGCCCTCGCTGTACAGCTTCATGATGGACTGTGTCGTGGCCATGATCTTGGTGCAGGATGCCATGTCGAACATGGTATCCATCTGCATGGGGCGGGGATCGTCCAGCCGCACGCCCATGTCGTTGAGCATTGCGTAGCCGTATGCCTTTTCATACACGATCTTGCCGCCGCGTGCCACCACGATCGTTGCGCCGGGGAAATATCCCTGTCCCATGTAGTTTTCCACAATGTTGTCGATGGCCGTCAGGCGGTCATCGGTCCGGACGGGCATTGCAGACCGGGGGAAGCAGTTCTCCGCCTGCTCCGGGCTGGCACACCCCATAAAGGCAGAGGCAGCTGCCAGTGTGCCAACGGTTTTGCCGGATGCGATCAGGAAGTTGCGCCGAGTGATCTTTTTCATGCGAGATCTCCTTTTCTTTCTGTAAAAAAATCAGACATCCTGTATCGGTTTTCGGGAGAAAATGTTTTATACAATATTTTGTATTTTCATCCCGAAAGAAACATCCGCATGTCCTCCATGCAGATGTGACTTCTGTTTGACCGCACCTTTGCTTAGTAGCGCGGAATGATCTGCTTGCGCATCACCTGCTGCTGGATGTGGTCCACACGCTCCACCGACAGGATCTTGCGCACCAGCTGCGCGGTGATGTTATCACTTTTCCGGCAGGCAAGCACGGCCACGGTATCTTTTTCCTGCTCATCCAGCCGGGGCATCGGATAATAGCTCAGCCCCTCCGGCAGCATATCGGCGCTCCAGACGCCGGCATCAATGACGCCGCTGTGCAGAAACGGCACCAGTTGACTATAGATGATGGGCACATATTGCACCGGCTTATCGGCAAAACAGAACCGGGTCAGCATCTCCTGGTCCACCGAGGAGGTATCCACGCCCACCTTGCAGTTCTGCCAGTCGCCCTTGAAGTCCGGGCGGACAAAGACCCGATGCTGTTCCACATAGCTCTGCGGGCCAAAGGCCGCGATCAGCTGGATGTCCTTGCCCTCCTGCGCATAGTGTTCAAATGCAAGCTGGCTCATGACGCACAGATGAAAGCGCCCTTCTTCCACACAGTTCAGCCGGTAGCCGGAACCGCGCATAAATGCGATCGCACCCGTGACCCCTTTCTGGTTCAGTTCCTCATACAGTCCGCTGGCCAGACCTTCATAGCGCAGGCCATACGGCATAGGCATCACGCAGGTCAGACCCGTATTGCTGCAATACTGCGCCATTGCCACATAGTCGATCTCTGTTGCAATGGTGCCGTTCTGCCCATGGGATTCCAGACGGATCACATGATTCTGTTTCAGGTTGTTCAGCGCGATCTGGATATTCCCCCGTGCCATCTCGCATTGTTCGCTCAGTTCCGTCACCGTGGGGATCCGGTCTCCCGGTTCCAGCCCTGCCAGGATCTGCGCGACCTGCAGCGTTGCCAGACCAGACTTCTGGAGCAGACTTGTGTTCATCATGGTTGCTCTTCCCTTCTCGACCTATCTTTCAATCCGCATCAGGTGGACCGTGGGAAATTCCACAGGAAAGAAGCGTATTTTGGGCGTTCCGCCCCTCCTCACAAGAGACAGATCGCTTGTAGATTCATGATAATACAAAATTTCATATATTGCAATATGGAGTCTTGTATAAACTTTTTCCGTCGAATTTGTACAACCTGATTTTTCATCCGCCGCGGCTTTCCGGTCCGTCACCAGTCTCCCCGGCAGGAACACCATGCGCCGCTTGCCCTTGAGGTCACCCCCGCGTATGCGGGGAAAAGGTGCCGGTGACATCGGCGTTCATGGCGGTCTCGGGATCACCCCCGCGTGTACGGGGAAAAGCGAAAAACAGGTGCCGTTCCTGCCCCCTTACCAGGATCACCCCCGCGTATGCGGGGAAAAGCATCCAGAAAGCTGGTAGAGGACGGTGAAGTAGGGATCACCCCCGCGTGTGCGGGGAAAAGTAATCTTTTGCCACATACCCGTTGCCGGTCATGGGATCACCCCCGCGTACGCGGGGAAAAGTTTACCGGCAGCTCCTGCAGCAGGCCTTCCTCGGGATCACCCCCGCGTATGCGGGGAAAAGCTCACCCTGTACACTACGGGCTTTGTCCCTGAGGGATCACCCCCGCGTATGCGGGGAAAAGTAGTTCTTAGCTCGGAAAATCCACTCTGCCGGGGGATCACCCCCGCGTGTGCGGGGAAAAGGCGTTCGGTTGCCGCCGCTGCACGTTCCCGCAGGGATCACCCCCGCGTATGCGGGGAAAAGGCTCCAGAATGACAAGGGCAACATCTATGGTCGGGATCACCCCCGCGTGTGCGGGGAAAAGCGCACGACGGCAGGCAGGTCCTCCGGGGCCTGCGCCGCCACCTCAAATGCGATCGGGATGGTCACCTCCGCCTTGTACAGGTCGGCAATGTCGTACACGAAAGAGCACTCATGCCCGACGTGCACGAATCCCAGTCCCGGCGCACACCCCAGCGCCACAATGACCGCATGGGCCAGCCCGTACAGGCAGGCATGCACGGTGGGTCACACGGGTGCCGGGGCCGAGCAGCAGCACCGAAATGCCCGGCACATCATCCATGGCTGCTTCCTCCGTGCAGGATGGTCATCAGGCCAAGGCCGTAGGCTTTGCCGCGGCCAATGCCCTGACACAGCATCTCCCGGAACGCTTCCGGGTCGGTCACCTGCAGGATGCCCTCATAGGTCACCGCCAGCAATGTGACCGGCCGCTTTCCGTTCTTCCGGAAGTGACAGGTCTGTTTCCGGGTCACCTGAAAAGCGCCCTCCGTCAGGGCAAAGCCGTGCTTCCCGGCCTGCTCCAGCAGCCACTGTTCCTGCTCCGCTTCCAGATAGCAGGGCTTCAGGGCACCCCGCGCCAGCGGGTCCGCCGGGTCTTTCCGGGTGCGGGTCGGATTTGCCGTCAGACGGAACTGCCAGCAGCTGCCCGGGGTCACCCGTTCCAGCAGCGGCTCGTAGCGGCGCGTTTCCGGCGCGGCTCCCGTCCCGAACTGCGCACACAGTCCGGTCAGGTCGGGGAGCTCCTCGCTGAGCAGCAGCAGATACAGTTTTCCGTTCAGGCTGTCCAGCCGCCACAGCCTGCGGCGTCGTTCGCCGGAGAACGAGTTTTCCACCGCGCCGTGGAACTTCTGTGGAGAAGTCAGCGCGATCATGGTACTGCGGCGGGTGGGGTCAAGTTCTGCGCGGGACAAATACATTGCATCTCACCTCAATTCTGCAATTCCGCCATGGGGTCGTGCTCCGTCGGTTCCGGCATTTCCGGCCGGTCCAGCCGCCATTCCCGCACCGGGCGGAACCCGTACTGTCGGTGCACCGGGCTGAAGGACACCGGCAGATCCTGCCGGGGCACTGCCGCAGGGTCTGCCGGGTCGGCGTCGGCCACGATGCGCAGCTTCCCTGTTTCCGGTTTTCGTCCCTGCATGGGTTCCGTCCGGAGGACGTCCAGCAGGCTCCCCTGCCGGATGCCCAGACAGAGCGGCAGGGTGGGCGGGCAGGAGCGCCGCCCCAGATACAGCGGGTAGACCGGGTGCCGCAGAGCCGCTTCCAGCTCCCGCAGCAGAGCTTCGTCCCCGCTTTCCAGCCCTGCCAGAAAAACGGCGTCCTGCAGATAGTGGCGGTAGGTCACATAGGAGGTGTCCCGACTTTTGGCGGTGTGAAAATCCACCAGCAGGCTGCCCTCCTGGTCTGCCCGCACGGCAAAGCGCAGGCCGTTCAGCCGGGCAAGGCCCTCCGTGTCGTCCCGGCGCAGCCCCAGCGCCGCCGCCAACAGGCCGACCACACCGCTCTTGGTGGGTTCCTGGTCGGTCTTGCGGGTCTCAAACTTGGAGTCCGAACCCCAGGACTGCAGGGGTGCAGCCAGCCGAAGCAATAAGGTCGCCATGGTCACACCTCATTCCCGGACAGCTTCTCCTCTACGGCCTTTTCCAGTACCGCCAGCATGGTGTTCAGCGGCATGGGCTGTGCCAGTTCTTCCAGCCCGGTACCCACCGTAAAGCTCTGCTCCGGTGCCTCTGCAAAGGTATTGTAGAGTTCCTTTGCATACTGTTTCAGCGCCATCTTGGACGGTTCTGCATAGCCTTCTTCGCTCTTGCGCACCGGCTTTTCAAAGGCACCGCAGAGGTTTACCGGCTGGTCCTGCCGCAGAGTGACGTAAACGGCATCCGGCAGGGTGCGGTTGGCAAAGCTGTTCTGCTTGCCGGTGGGCATGGAGCGGATGAACGCCTCACCGAACGCCCGGACCGTCTGCGCTGCCTGCTCTGCGCCCAGCGTGCGCACCAGCTCCAGAACATTGACCGTCGCATAGCGGTACAGGGTGGCAGAATTGTATTCCACCGTGCCCAGATGCCCGGCACCGGCGTTGTCCTCCGGGGCACAGTCGTCCACGGCGGTGAAATAGTCGAACTCGTTCTGCACGGTGTGGGTGGAGATGCTGTGGGCCACCTGTGCGGCAGCGTCGTAGTTCAGCGACGGGTCATCTGCCACCATGCGGCCAAACAGCGCCATGTCCGCAGAGGGAGCCGCTTTCAGGGCTTCCTTGTACTGCTTTTTGTCCTTGCAGCCTTCTACAGCCAGCTCTGCCAATGCCTTTGCCTGTGCCGTACTCATGAAAAACAGCGCTTTTGTGCCCTTGTCATCGCTCTTGATGCCTGCATCTGCAATGACCTTCTGGGCCAGTTTGAGGGCATCCTTGTCCGGAGCAAGGGCTTTGATCTGCTCTGCCACCAGATCCGTGCCCTTCTTGGTGCGGTAACCGGTCTCAACTGCATCGCTCATTTCCCCGGTGAACATCACGCGCATGGCGTGCTTCCACGCCTGCGAGGACACCCGGGCACGGACGGCCCCGCCATAGACAGCGGTCTTGGGGCTGCCGGTGTCGTCGCGGTTGACGCAGCTGGGCGGCACGGTCTGCAGAACATGAAAATCAACATACAGGCGTTTGGTATCCATCTCAATTCTCCTTTTCGTTCTCTTTGGTTTTCTCCGTGGGGCTCGCATAAAGGTCCCGGCCCCACCGCAAACGGACATTCGGCGCACCGTCCACAAACTGGTATTGATACAGATCCTCGGCCAGCTGCGGATAATCCAGCGGGATCCCTTCCCGCCGCAGCAGCTGGATCATCCCACGCAGGTGGTGCGAGACTTCCGGCATGGAATCCGCCGTTGCCAGCGCATTGAACCGCCGGAGCACGCTGCTCTCGGTCCAGTCCTGCCCGGCAGACGTTTTTTGGGCCAGCTGCCGCACTGCACCGCCCAGTGTTCTGCCCGGCTGGTTCATGGAAACATCGGCTTCCCCCTGCTGGTGCAGGGCAAACAGGGTCAACGCCGTATAGACGGCCCATTCCGCCTTTGACGGGCCATTGCTGCCCTGCAGCTGCTCCGGCATATCGGCCAGCAGAGCGCCCCACAACGCAGGTAGGTCTCCGGGCTGACGCCCCACGCCCCGGCGCAGCTCGGCAAGCTCGGCCCGTCTCTGCGGCTCCGGCAGAACTTGCAGCCGACGCAGCTGCCGGGTCACGCAGGCTTTCACCTCATTGGTTTTCATTCTGTCCCTCCTTCATCCTGTTTCGGGTACAGCTTCCGCAAATCATGTAGAAAGCTGTTATAGGCTTTGGGTGCCGTATACAGGCAGCTCTTATCCTTGTTCTTTGCCTCCGGGATGCGGCGGCCCACAAAGGCGGCAGCTCCCGCTTGCTCCACCATCTGCTTGCCCAATTCTGCCGCAAGCCGGTATGCCTGCACCTGCCACTCGGCCGCCTTCTCGACCGGTTCATCCGTCTCCGGGTCAATGCTCTGCAGCCACCGCCGGAACGGCTGATCGACCGCAAAATAGAACTGCGCGCGGGCGGCTTCGCCACCGGTGTCGTTCTTGTCCCCTGCCGCAAGGGCCAGGTTCTGTGCCAGACGACCCACGATCCTTGCAGCCTGCTCACAGTTGTTCACTTCATCGTCAACACAGATCTGCCATGTACGGCCCAATTCATTTAGCAGTTCAAGATTCATCGAAAGCGCATCCGTGTAACAATCTTTCATGGAGGCACTTTGCGCTCCGTATTCCACCCCAACTGCACAAACCTGTAGAATTTCTTTTCTGCTCAGCAATTTCCGGCCCTGCAAATAGGTATTCCACCAGATCACGCCGGGTTTATGGCCGCCCCTATCACTGATAGCGGAAAACTCCCGCCAGAGCTGTTTTCCCATCTCATGTTTCCGCAGATCGTAATACACCAGCCCTGTCTTTTTGTCCTCTTTTTTATTCCAGAGCGTCATCGGTTCTGCAAATGCATTCTTGGAATCAAAGAAGTCTCCTCCCAAGACCGTATAGCCCACAACTTTGTTTTCCTTCCGTTCCAGAAGGATCCGTCGAAACTGCGTCGTCATCAGCTCCGCAAAGTTATCCGGGCATGCCACCTCAGTTCGTTCGCCGCTTCTTGCATCCTCAAGCTCCCAACACGGAACATCCGGTTCCCAGAGCTCTCCGCCATCTTGCAGGAACATCAGGTTCCGCATCAGTGTTTCAAACAGATTGCTGCCTTTTACATAGATCACACCGATCCGGCCGAGCCACCCCGGCCCCATCGACGGCAGCGGCCGGTCTTTTGCCTTTTTCTTAGCCGCCGCATCGTCATAATTGTTTAAAGACACAAGCCATCGTGCAGCCTGCGGGTAGTCCATGCTTTCCTTTCCTGTTCCCGCACAGGCAGAAAACAGGCTGCTTTTATTCTCGCTTTCAAACACTTCTCCGTTCAGCTTTTTCGCTCCGAATGGACTGCCGATCTTCGCTTCCGGCACCTGCCAGAAGGGGCGCTCCGGGTGGAACAGCCAGAAGCGGTCCTGCCATTTGTCCAGGTAATCCCGGATCGGCTGTTCCGGGAAGTGCCCCAACTGCCACAGTTCGCTCCAGCGCTGCAGAGCATCCCGGGGTTCTTCAAACGGTGCCGGTACACCGTTCCCATCCACGCGGGAGAACACGGTGTGCAGCACCGCCAGCTGCAGCCGCAGCATGGCGGCGTCCTGCGTGGGCATCTCGCCCGCAAGGTCCACATACGCGTGTGTATGGAGCAGTGCGTCGGTCAGCGAGACTTCCTGCACAGTGCAGTCCTGTGTCCGCACCCGGACCCACCGTTCCCGCAGCAGGTTAAACTCCATCGTCTCCATCCTCATCCTCCTTCTGATAGGTCAGGCCGTTCTCACGGTCGTAGTGCAGCACCTGCCCGGCAAGGTGTGCCGTGCGGCGCTCGTCCAGCAGCAGGACCAGTTCCCCGCGCAGCAGCGGGGAGAGCCGCCATGCCGCAAAATGCTTCCGGGTCTCGGCTTCCAGCGCGTCAATGGTTTGCTGCACGCTCCATCGCTTGCTGAAATACCCCGGCAGACGCAGCCTCTGCCGCGCGATCTGCAAGGCTTCTTCCGGCTGCGGGGGCTGGTCCACCGCCACACAGGGCCCTGCTGCTTCTCCCTCTCCGGGCAGGAAGCGGACATTGCCTGCGCCGTCCTGCATCATGACCAGCACTTCAATGGACGGGTCGCCGTCGCGCACAGCGGCACGGGCACCGGCGTCGCTGGTCTTTGCCCTGTCATCCATCCAGTCGTCCAGCGCATCACCGCATGCTCTCGGCGACGAAATGGCAAAGGCCTTGGCGCTGCGCTGCTTCTTGGCCTGTTCCAGCTCATATGTTCCCCGTGCCGCTGTGCTCTGCGGGTCTGCGGGCAGGCAGTCCGGCTCCCAGCCGTAGGTGTCCTGTACCAGCCGGGCGATATCCGCAGGCAGCTGCACTTCCTGCGGCAGAAGCTTCCGGGTACGTCCGAGCAGCCATTCGCCATAGATGGCTGCACTGCCCTCGTCAAATTCCTCGGTCCCGGTGTCCAGCACTGCACAGCGGGCTTCCTGCACCGGCTGCGGACGCGCCCGGCCCGGATGCCGGTGCAGCCGTCCGATACGCTGCAGCAGCAGGTCCATCGGGCACAGTTCCGTAATCATGTAATCGAAATCGATATCCAGTGACTGCTCGAGCACCTGCGTACCCACCACGATCAGTCGGTCGCGCTGCGCCGGGGTCGAGCGCTTGCCGATGCGCTCCATCAGGCGTTGTTCCTTTTCGGCGCGGTCAGGCATCAGGAATTGTGCGTGGAACACAAGCACTTCAAATTCCGGCAGCTCTTCTCGCAGGCGGGCCGCAAGGTCCTGCGCTTTCCGCACCGTGTTGACGATCACGCCTGCACAGCCACCCTCCCGCAGCGCGTTCTGCAGCATTTCCGGCAGATGTTCCTCCGTCAGGGATTCCATCGTCACCCGGCGCGGCGGTGTGTGCAGCGGAATGCCGGTTTGCTGCACCTGTTTTCCATCGGTCCAGGTCAGCAGCGGGTAGCCGCGGCAGGTTTTCCAGGGTGCATCCGGCAGCGTTTTCCGGTTGAGATATGCGGTCACAAGTTCGGTGCGCCGCTTGGCGGGCAGTGTGGCCGAAAGCAGGATCACCGGCACCCGGTACTCTCCCAGCCAGTTCAGTGCCCGGTCCAGATAACAATTCATGTAGGCGTCGTAAGCATGACACTCATCGATCACCACCACCTTGCCCGCCAGACCGAGATGCCGCAGCATCACATGCTTCTGCTGCAAGGCCGCCATCAGCAGCTGATCCACCGTGCCAATGACAAAGTTGGCCAGAAGCGCCTGTTTGCTGCCCTGAAACCACTGGTGCACCATCACCCGTTCCTCCGGGTCGTCGGCGTCCTCCTCCACCGGCACCGGCTCCTGCTGCAATTTCAAATAGTCTGTATTCAGCTGCGCCATGCCGTGCGCCAGCCGGATGGAGTGTTCCAGCCCGTCCGACTGTTTCTGCGCCCAGTCCAGCAGCCGCCCAAAAATACCGTTGGCGGTGGCCTGGGTCGGCAGACCAAAGAAGATGCCGCCCTCCCCGCAGCGCTGTGCCAGAACCTCCGCCGCTGCCAGCGCAGCCTCGGTTTTGCCCACGCCCATCTGGGCTTCCAGAATAAAAATGCCCGGTTCCTGTGCGTTGTTCACAGCCTCCAGCATAGCCTGCTGCACTTCGTTCGGAAGAAAGCCGAACCGCTCCCGGAACTCCGCCGGGTCCGCCGCAGCCTCCTGCACTTCCCAGGGAAGGGTCGGCGCGAATTTCTGCCATGCCCGTTCCACGCGGGCCGGATAAAGGCTCTCGTCGCCCAGTTCCTCTACCGGGATCAGCGGGAAATACCGGGGATTGCTGGCGATCCAGTCCGCCATGATGAGCAGGCCGGTCAGAAGGAGTTCCGTCGGGACCGACAGCTCTGGCAGCTCTTTCACGTCAGAAAATCCGCTTTCCTGCAGGGCGTGATCGAACAGTTCCTGCCAGCAGCTCCACCAGAATGTTTTCCGTCCTTTGGGCCAGTAATTTGTTTCGTACACTCCATCCTCCAGCTGGTCCAGAACATTATTTGCCTCCTGCGGCTTGCCGTGGTGCGCCCCCACGACCGAGGCCAACCCTTCCGGGCAGCCCAGCTCCCGCAGGATTGCCTCCCCGGCCAGCGCATGGTGGGAAAATTTCTTTTTCTGCTCGTTCCAGCGGAGCTCGGTATCCTCCTCCAATCGCTGTTTTGCCTCCGGCAGCAGGCTCATGATCGGGCCGGCAAAGGCCAGCGTGATTTTCCCGATATCGTGGACCCACCCCAGAAAAACGACAGTCCGGGTCAGCAGTTCCTCGTCCAGGTCCAGATTCCGCCGCACACTTTCCGGCAGCCACTGCTGCACCAGAAACCGCATAATGCCTGCTGTGTCCCGTAGATGCATCCACAGCGGCAGCCACAGACTGCTGTTGTCCGGGTCTGTTTTGCCTGCAAAACGCCGTACCTTGCAGGACCGTTCCGGTCGTTTCATCGTTCCACCTCCAAAGCATCGTTCCCATTGGCAGCCGGTGATTTTCTGATAAGCAAAGAATAACCGATATGCCGTCCTATAAACAGGACTTTCACGTTTTTTCAGCGATTTTTACTCTGTTTTTCTTCTGTTACCCCCGCAAATGCGGGGAAAATCCCTCATTGTGCTAAATCATTGGAGCAATCCCGCAAA
>JABLTQ010092815.1_pt1 | contig 10511 bp, 9 predicted proteins | sample 7160101 | NCBI WGS metagenome assembly JABLTQ01 (sample SAMN14651228, study PRJNA627086) | human gut metagenome | isolation source: feces | host: Homo sapiens
TAACTACTTTCCAATACTCCAACTCTGCCGACTGCTGCATTAAGGTCCGTGATCGTAGCTTTTGTTGCAACTAATTTATCGATCTCTGCATCTTTTGTTTTCAGCTTTGCAATCTCAGCGTTGGTAGTATTTAAATTCGTAATCGTTGCATAGGTAAGTTTTGCATCTGTAGCTTTTAGGTAATCAGCCTCAATATTCGCAATTCTAGCATTTGTCGCGTTAAGATTCGTCGCGGTTGCTTCTTTAAATGTTGCATGGTCAGATTCTAAGGTGTTAATTTTTGCATTTGACGCCTGTAAGTCATCTGTGAATGTCTGTTTAAAATTTGCCACATCAGTTTTTAAAGTTTCAAACTCACCTGTTTTAAATTTCAAAACATCTCCAGACAGATTCTTGATCGTTGCATTTGTCGCTGTAAGATTATCCACCATGAGTTTTTTTACAAATGCTAATTCGTACTCAACTCGTTCTGCCATTTCGGTTATAGGACCTTTTGTGTCAGAATCATCTTCCTCGGCGGTATTCCCATAACTTGCAATTGTCTGCATCAATCCACCGTCATAACTTGTTATCAATGATATGATCGGTATTGTGAATTTCATGCCATCATTTTTTACAGCAGTAATAATATCTCCGATATCAAGTCTCGTATCTCCGATAAATCTTAATGCTGCAGGTGTGAATACTAAGCCTTGGACAGTATTGTAAACACCGTCTAATATATTCTGTGTCATAACCGGATTTTGCATACTTATGCCGGTAGCTCCTGATCCAGATAAAAGTGTCTGATCTGAGTTATCACATGTCAGTCTTTTGATACTGAAACTTTCTTCTGTTTCTTGCAGATCGTTATAAAATATATTGCTTGGAATCTCATATGAAATATCCTGATACCATCGAAACTCGATCATTCCAGTTCTTCCACATATAGCAAATTTGCCAAATAATCCTGCGATAAATCCGATGGTTTCTTTGTATGTATATCCATCAAAAGGATTTACATATGTTGTGATCACTTCGCTTTCATCGGTTTCTTCGTTGTAATCACCTTCCTCAATGATCGCTCTTTGATTGATCTGGATTCCTCGCTGTAATGTAGATGTATCAATCGCCACGCCTGTCATCGTGCTGATTTCAGCCAATATATCTACTGCATCCGTTGGATAACTTAATTTAGAATAATATGCCCCATTGCATCTGCTTGCTAATCTATCATATGCGGTAAACGTAACCTTGTTGCTTTCAATCTTGGGATTCTGGATCGTATATAACCCCATCGGCATATACTCCATCTCTCCATCGACTTCCACGCCGATCTCCAAACTAACTTCTTTTCCAGACAATGCAATTCCTTTATTCTCGATCGTTGCCTGAACATAGCTCGCCACCGCACTCCCGATCGTTATTTCTTCCGCACCAGACGTTATTGTAAAATTCTTTACAGATTCTACTAATACTTTTTCATTCTCCAGAAGCCTTGTATTAAATTTTCTGTTTGACCCTGCTATTGCATCGCCAAATTTTTTACTTGCCTGATACATATAGCATCACCTCCGGCTTAGTCTTCGATCATAAACATCAGGTCTTCAATATCGGCTACAGATGGGATGTCATAACGATCTGCATTTTCACATCGTTCAAGTTCGGCAAATGAAACTTTCATGATATCGATATCAGTATCTACTTCCTGCAGTTCTTTGATTTCTTCATTTACAATCTCTTTGCTTTCATCTGTCATTTCATACTGGTTTTCTTTCACGATCGGCTTATCGTCCTTATCTTTTTCTGCGTATCGTTCACAAATCTTAAGGCGGTTTTCATCATATTCTTCGATTGCTTTTCGGAATGCTTTCATATTTTTAGAAATTGCATATCCTAATTTTGCTGTGTAAACTTTGCTTGACTGTTTCACTAATCCTTCGTGGATTCTCATAATCTCTTTTAACTTCATTTCCATCTCTCCTATTTCTGCACGATCTGAACGCTCGCACTTTTATAATAATAAATACCATCCCCGATATACCCCAGATGTTCTTTTGTAAGAGTTCCGCGGTATACAGTGATGGTATGTGTTGTTCCCATGTCTCTAAATGTGATCGGAAAGAATCCTTTCACAAGATTATTTTTTATCTTCTTAACATCGGACTCTGTGAGGACTCCCCACTTGATATCCAATGTCTTTTTCTCTGCAATTGCTTCTCCAATCATATCTCCTGATGATGATCGTTCGGTATTGGCACTCCAGATGATCTCATCCGAAGTGCTTAGCTCAACCGGCTCTGGCAATGCAGCGTTTCCACATGTCAGTGTTGCCATCTTATTTCTCCTTAGATCAGGATCGGTCGTTTGCCGGCTCTGATATCTGCGTTGTTGTTGTCATTTACGGTTTTGGTTATTTTCTTGCCATCCAGGTAAACATCTGTATCAATAGATTTGACAGCATTGATCAGTTCCATGAGCAGGCGGATGATTTGATCATCTTTACTGCTGCCACCAGATAATTCTGCTGCTTTCTTTGCCATGGCAATCATCTTGTCTTCTGGAGCTACAACCTCGCCCTGATGTCGGTTATCTCCGATCATCGCTAGCTGTGGAGTGTTTTTCTTTACGTAGCCACCTTGTGCTAATTTTGGCACCCTGCCTTTGATGTTTACTCCCGGTATTTTGTTTATTACACCAATCGCTCCATTTATGGTGCCAGCAATTCCATTCCATGCCGCTTTCAAAGGTCTAGTAAAAACGTCTTTAAACTTAGCTACTAACGTTGTGCTTGCTTTTGATCTTAAATAACTCCACGCTTTTGATATTTTAGATACACCCTTAGAAGCAAGATTTTTAATTTTAGCTTTTAAGGTTACTGTTTTACTTTTGATTGTATCGAATGCACCTTTTACAACATTAAATTTTTTTGTCTTAATTGCATCATATGTAGCAACTACTGTTTTCTTTATATCGCCAATTTTAGATATAATTCCACTCTTAACGCCGGACCACCAATCACTAGCGGTTTCCAGTACACCTTTAACTTTTGCTTCGATACCTTCTACTTTCTCAGCAGCTTTTTGTTTTACACCAGACCACCAATCTCTTGCAGTATCTAACGCACCTTGAACCTTAGCTGCAATATCTCCAATCTTCTCTTTTGCTTTTTCCTTAACATTGGACCACCAGTCCCTTGCGGTATCTAATGCTCCCTGAACCTTAGCCACGACTCCAGCAACTTTTTCTGCTGCCTTCTGTTTCACATCGGACCACCAGTCTTTCGCTGTATCCAATGCTCCTTCGACTTTTGCAACTAATGTTGCTGCCTTGTCCTGAATGGAATCCCATCCTTCTTTCAGATTGGCGATCGCACCATCTGCCTTTTCTTTCGCTTCTGCTACCAATGATGCCGCTTTGTCTTTAACGGATTCCCAACCTTCTTTTAGGGTGTTCAGCGCACCTTTAACCTTTTCTTTGGCTTCAGCTTCCAGTTTAGCTTTCTTGTTCTTGATGCCTTCCCAAAGTTTTTTGATTGATTGGATTGGATGAATGTTCTTCTTCGCCCATTTCCATAGACTTTTAAATCCTGTAGCAATTCCAATCAAGAATTTTCCAAACTTGGTTTTCTTAATTTTTCCCCAGCTTTTATAAATCAAAATACCTGCAGCAGCTAAAGCTGTGATCGCTACAATTACTAATCCAATCGGACTTGTAAGAAACGCCATTGCTATTCCAAACGCTTTCGTAACAACTGTGGCAATTGAACATGCTGCGCTCCATGCTTTTGTAGCAATTGTCATTGCTGTCTGTGCTACTTTAGTCGCGATCATGATAGCTTTATTCTTGATCATCTGTGCTGCTTGTTTTACAAATTCTACTGTTGTTTTTGCAATTCCGACAGCTAAATTCTTAACATATGATGCGCCCAACAGAATTGTCTGTTTAATATCGGCTGCTTTTGCTGTTACGGCAAGTTTGATCTTACCTGCAAGAGTAGCAAATGATTTTGCAAATGGAGCAACTGCATCTTTAGCATATAAAGCATTTAAGTATAATGTTTCTGCTTTATCTTTGATCTTCGCTACTGTTGCAAGCTTAACCATTTCAGCGAGTGCTTTGAATGCTTTTCCTGCACCGCCCATCTGACCGATCAATGATAGAAACTTCATTCCTTTGACTGCTGCATTGAATCCAAGAAACGCTACTGTGATTGCCTGCACTGCTCCCTGATGTTTATTGATCCAGTTTGCTAATCCGTTCAATCCCTTAACCAGAAGATCTAAGAATCCGATGATCGCATCTCCGACAAAGTTAGCAAGCGGTTTGAATAAGTGATCCCATGCCCACTGCCATAATGGCTGCAATGCTTTGCATACTGCTGTCAGTACATTTAGTGCTGCGGCTAATAATTCAATCAGTTTTGGAGCAAGTTTCTGCATTGTCCATTTTCCAAGTGGAACCAGCATGTTCTTCCAGATCCATTTGAAAGCACCTATTGCAACCTTACTAAATGCACTAAAAGCTACTCTTAGCTTATCAATTGCTTTTCGTAGATTATCATAGCCTTTCCCAAGTTTCGTAGCTTTTTCATCCTCTCCCTTGGGAAGAGAACCCATATCTACAGTACTGCCAGATGCTCCACTGCCTGCAGAACCTGTACCAGAAGATGGTGCAGAACTCTTTGATCCGGATGATCCTTTTGTTTCAGTCAATTTATTGATCTGATCAAATCCCATCAATCCAGATATCTTCTTTGCCGTCTTTTTGGCTGTGTCTCCAACTTTCTTTGTTGACTTATTCAGCTTATTTGCGGAACTTGTCGCATTGTTCAAGCTGTTAGATACCTTTCCTGCACTTGTCGCCGTCTTATCAAGACTTGCTGACGCTCCACTGGTCTTCTTGCCCATGATCATTGCTGTAAACGACTTGAATGCATTTGCAAGAGTCATTAATTTTCCAAGCACCAAGTTAATTACTTTTACGATTGGCAAGAATAAATTGATCAATCCTTGTCCAATTGAAGCTTTCAGGGAATCAAATTGTAATGACAGAATCCTGATCTGGTTCGCCCACTGATCAGAGGTCCTTGAAAAGTCCCCTGTCGCATTTTGCAACTGTTGCTGTACGAATGCATATCTTAAGGCTACTTTCTCCTGTTCCGTCATGGCACTGGTCGTTTTACCGAATCCATTTGCCAATGCGTATTGATCAAGAGCTGTCTGTGTCATTACAATTCCTAAATCTTTCAACGTCTCCGTTTCTCCGGAGAACACAGATTTCAGTTTCGTGAAAGCTTCATCCTGCGAAATGTTATAGAAAGAAGCAACATCTCCAGCAAGTCCAGTAAGAGCCGTGCTCATCTTGTACGATTCCTTTTCAGAAAATCCAAAAGCATTTGCCATTGCTCCGAATGTTCCGGTAAACTTCTTTGCCATCGTTTCAGAGAGTCCGAATGTACTTGCTGCATTTTGTGCAAATTCGTTTACTTTTTTGTTCATTGTCGGAAACACCACGTCGACAACATTCTGTACCTCTGTTAGATTTGATCCTAGCTCAATACAGTCTTTCGCAAAACTTGTTAATCCTTTTACAGCAAAAGCACCGGCAAGCATCTTTCCTGTCTTCTTTGCTAGGTTCTGTATTCCGCCTAACTGTTTATTAAATTGTTGTTGATTGATCACCAGATCCAGCCCGATCTGACCTACACTATCTGCTGCCATACTTATCACCTACCTTGTCTTACACAAAGTAGGCTGGCTTAGCTACTACAACGGTGCTTACCTATGCTCTTCCCTTTGCGGATCCATACTATATTTACCTGTTTGCATCGGGGACATTTGATTTTCCCTTTTACATACTCTGCAACCATCAATGTCTGGCCGCATTCCTTACATTTTATCTTTTCAATTTGTTATACCTCCTGCCATGTCAACAAATGCCTGTTTCATCGTTTCTAAGAAATCATTTGTTTCTTTTTCTGTCTTTGTCTTAGCGGCTTTTCTTCTCCACTTGTTTCTAATCTCTTTTTGTTCCGGAGTAAACTCTTTGATCACTTCATTATCATCTTCTAATCGGATGGATACGATCCGTCCTAAGGCTGTATCTGGTCCTATTCCACAAAGCAGCGCTTTGAACTCGTGCCATTGCATTTCCTTAAACTCTTTGGAATAGATTCTGATTCCATACTGCTCCGCAAACGAAGATACGATAAGATCCCAATCTTCAAACAGATCATATCCGGGATCAACTACTCCCCCGATTCTTCTTGGTCATCGGTTCTTGAAATCAATGAAACTGCTTCCTGCACAACTGTGACATAATCCCCAAATTTTAAATGTAATTTTTCCAAGTCTTTCTGCGCCTTATTTGTAAAGATAAGATTACAAAGCTTTGTAACAGCTTTCGGTGAGATATCATCCCCATCATCACCAAGCTCTGCCAGAACTTCGATCATGGTTGTCGCATCTGCATTCACTTCATATTTCTTTCCGTTGATCACTAATGCCGGATTCTCTTCGAATTTCAGCTTATCTGTAATATCTACTACTTTTCCCATTCTATCTCCCTTTCAAAAAAGGAGAGGTTTCCCTCTCCTAAACTCCTGGTGTTACTGTTGGTTTACCATTGCTCTGTACTTCAAATTCCAGAGGTGCAACTGCTGTAGAATCTCCTGCTCCTACATTTGTCACATTGATAACTGCACTTGCAAACTTGACAACTGTTTTGTCCGGGAACGTCCATTGAAAATCTTTTTCTACATTCCTTCCATTTTTCCATGCCAATCCTGCAACCGCATCATTTCCGGCATCTCCTACATTTCGTTTTGCTGTAACTGAGATCGTAACGGATTTTGCAGTCATTAATCTGCGTGTCCATCCTTCTGTATCAAATGGAGTCCATTCCTCCACACCGTTATCAAAGGATACTTCGAATGTTTCACAGTCCGCAATATCTTTCATTGCAGCGGTTGCCCCTGATGCTGCAGTGTCGATCTGAAACTGATTTTCGTAGCAAGGATATACTCCGCTTTTAGCTGTTTCGCTCATCGTCTACCTTCCTTTCGTAATAAATGTCAAACCAAATGACACGTTCATAGATTCCTTTGTCATCCGTTCCAACATCTACTGGTTCAGGAACCTGCATGGATAAGAAATCTACTTTTGTATCTTTGATCATGAATTGTTTCTGTATTTCTAATATTTCAAACAGTTCGGCTGCTGCCTGTTCTGTTTCTTTTGAATTGTTGTTCCAGTGGACTAAGACAGATATACTTTTCGTATCATATTTCTTATATCCACCTACTGCATACCGTTTTGGAGCATAGGAACTTCGTTGATACACTCCAATGGATCTGTCTTTTTTGTTGTCTAACTTTCCTGTGTAATAGTGATCAGCTTCAAATACTGTTTTCAGCCAGTCCTTCACATCTGCTAACAAAATCATACGCCACTCTCCCTTCGGTACAGTTTCTTGAATGCTTTCTGTGCAAAGTCTTCATACAATCCACCAGGAAGCCATGGATTAAACCACTCGCCACCTGCAAACGGATTTTCGTATGTCTGAAAATTGTATTCCGGATGGAAATATAACCTTCTGGCATATGGCGTTGTAGATACAATCCTTGTATGTCCTGTTTTGCTGTAAGTATAATCTACAAATGTATTATCATTTTGCAGATTTCCTGTATCAAACGGCATAACCTGAGCTTGTACCACTTCGGTATGCAAAGCTTCTGCTGTCTTTTCCAGTGCTGTGACTTGTGCCTGTGAAAGCTCCCGAAGTCTCTGTGTGTTGATTTTTATAATTGAATTGCAACGGATCATCACATCAACTCCAATCTGGTATAATTGACCGTCCCATCGGGATTTCTTGCTTTCTCTCCACTTACGATCACTCTCTCAACTCCAAAGACTGTTGCGACACCGCAACTGATCACTGGTACATCTGGGGCGATATCTCCACAAAAAAGAGCAGATCCCGTAACCTGTACGATCTTCTGCTCATTTGTCATAACTCTTTTTGCTTTATCTTGATAGTTGCATTTGAAATCCGCATCGATCAGAGTGATCGGCTGCCCTTCCTCTCCAATCTCCTCACTATCAATTCGAATGTGAATATCCGTCTGACACATTGATTTTGGAATTAACTCTGGCCATTTCATCAGATCGCCCCCAATCTCCTGCAGCACAATCCTGTCTGCTCTAACATCGCGTAATTGTCAGCTTTCATGATCACCCCATCCTGAACTGTCACATTCCATCCACCGGCATTGATTCCCATTGACACACCATTGATCGAATAAGAACTTAAGACACTGTTGATCAGAGATTCATTTTCTGCTTCAAAATCTGCCTGTTTACAAACAACCAGACGTATCACATCTTTTTGAAATTCTGTCAGATTCTCAAATCCTCTTGCTACAATACGGTTAAATGTAAGCGTGTCAATGTGTCGGCTTGCGATATACAACCTCTTTTCAAGATCATCCGTTGTGATCACACTGCTGACTTTTTCATAATACTCCTGATCTGCATAAGAGGCGAGTGCCATATGTACCACCTCCTACACTTCGGTATATTCCGTAGTGTCTACGTCAACGTAAACAGAATCAACCTTGCTATCTTTTCCATTCGGGAATACAAATACGTCAGATAATGTTCTGTTCTGATACAGATAACCATCACCTTCTGTGTGTGTTCCTGGATCAAAGTAATAGATGGATGAGATCTTAGGAACTGTCTTACATGTCTGTCCGCATGCGATCAGCACATTGATCTTATGTGATCCTGTTACGGATTTACCTGTGTCTTTCTTTACTGGTGCAAATCCGCCTTCTTCAACTTCCCAGTTAAACTTATCATAGAAGCGTTCATCATCGATAACTTCCATAAGTGTTACGCCATCAATATCTGTGACTCGTGTTTCAATTCCCATACCGCCTTCTGCGATCTGAGTCATCTCAATCTTACGAGTAAATTCTGTAGACAGTTCTAACAGATCCATGATCGCAGATGATACATACATGATCAGTGATCCATTCGCTTTGTATCTGCGAAGTTTTCCTGCTGCAAGGAATCCTTTTAACTTGCTGAATACATTTGCTTTTGTATAATCACTGGAAGCTGTTGAGCTGTGATATCCAGTCACTTTCTGTGCAGCCTGTGCTACTTTAGAGAAAAATAACGCATCTGTTTCTGGAACTACCTGAGTTTGTTCAAAGACTTTGGAAATATTCTGGATAGATGCTGTTGCGTTTGTCTCATCGACATCTGCTTTATCAACAAGAAATGACACATCTCTGTCGTGTTCTACGGTAAATGCAGTATCTGTCTGTGCATAAGTTCCTTTGTTCCATCCGCCATTTCGACTGTGGTTTTTGAATCCAGATACAGACATCTGTGTGAAGTGGAATGTTTTCGCATCCAACCATGTTACATTTGATGTTACGAATGGAGAAGTTAATGTTCCCTGCATTAAGATCTCCAGGAGTTCCGGCTCCCATACCTGTGCATAATTTAATGCCATTCTTTCTTACCTCCTAATTAAATCGGTTCCATCGTTTTGTTGGTACCGATTTCTGCTGTGGTGTATTGCCGCCAGTCTCTCCGCCATGCTGCTGACCAACTCCGATCTGACGGAATCCTGTCTGCTGTTCCTGTGGTTTTAACTGTGGCACATCTTCCAATACTTTGTTTAATGCTTCTTTTAATTTTTCGGAATCAATCTTTCCATCCTGTACGACCTGTGACACGTCTGCCAGTTTTAACACGTAAGGCATTGTTTTTAAGTCGATCCCAAGTTCTCCAGATAACTTATAAGCATCACGCTCGATCATAGCTTTCTGTGCCATCTGCTGCGCGTTCTGTGCCTCGTTCTGGATTGCTTCGATGTTTGGTTCATTTGCAGCTTTCTGCTGCTTAAATGCCTGCATTGCCTGTTCAGCTTCTTCCTGACTTAAGCCCTGCTGTTTAAAGTAGGCTTTTAATGCAGTATTTTCTTTTGCTGCTAATGTTCCATCTAACATCTGCTGAATCTTATTGTAGTCAATCTGTGGCTGTGGTGGATCAGTTGCCGGTGAGGTCTGATTTGCTCCTGGCTGTGGTGCAGGTTCTCCCTGTCCTCCTGTTGGCTCTGATCCTGGTTCCGCAAAAAACTGTAGATTCATGTTTAATTTCTTTTTCATTGCTGCTCCTTTCCATTTTGTGGGTGTCTCCCAATCATCCATTGTCTTCGGTGTCACCGCCCACGCATCTTTTACCCTCTTATCGTGTTTGGAGCATAAAAATAAGACGTCTTAACGGAACGTCTGCTACCGAGATTTATGGATCACCTCTTACTTTCTTGCCTTGGTACTTCTTTTTGGTTTTTCTTCTTCCTCAGTTGATTCCTGAGCTTCTGGTTCTTCTACTGGTTCAACGATTTCTTCCGCTACACCTGCTGCGATCAGTACCTGACCTCTTTCATCTGTAACATCGAACTCATCTCCAATCTGGTTATCAACACCAAGTTCTCTGTCGTGATAATTGTAA
>JABLTQ010053133.1_pt1 | contig 10506 bp, 7 predicted proteins | sample 7160101 | NCBI WGS metagenome assembly JABLTQ01 (sample SAMN14651228, study PRJNA627086) | human gut metagenome | isolation source: feces | host: Homo sapiens
GGCGTTATGGTGACGCCCAACACGGAGGATGGCAGCCTGCTTATCACCGTGAAGCTGGAGTGGACGCCGCTGGAGGAGCTGCCCTACGGTCAGGAGCTGAAGATCGGCGTACCCAACGGCTCCATCCGGGACGTGACGGCACTGACGGACAACATCGAGCGCCTGGACTTCGACAACAGCTATATGTACGTCTACCTGACCCAGGGCTACGACAAGGACGAGACCTTTTCCTTCGCCTACTCGTGGGTGCAGGAGTATATGTATCAGCTCAGCACCAACGGCGTTATTGAGGACTACGACAATGTTCACTACGACTATGTGAACTACGACTACACCGCGGGATGGTTCGACGAGGCGAAGATCGGACAGATGACACTGGTGTGGAACGACCCGGTCGGGCTTGCCGGCCAGCTGGAGAGCACCGGCACCGCGTCGGCGGAGTTCGTCCGGAGCGGGGACAAGCTGATCTGCACCGCCGAGGATCTGGGCTACGGCGAGACCATGGGCGTTTCTGCCCGGTACGAGAACTGGCCGGTGCAGCTGTCCGAGGAGAACAGCCTGGACAACATTCCCTCCGACTACGACCCCTATGTGTATGTGCCATGCGAGCATTTTGAGGACGACACCGGTGATGCCATCGTCGGCATGATGGTGATGATCTTCGTGGTGATGTTCATCCTCGTGCTGATCTCTGCCGCCCGCCGGGGCGACGGCTACGCCGGCGGCTTCGGCACCCGGTATGTGTTCGTCAACCACCTGTGGTACCCCGCCGGGCCGGACGGCAGGCCCCGTCCCGGCAGCGTGGGCACCAAAACAAAGCCCAGACCGCCCAGAAGCGGCGGCGGGGGCTTCGGCGGGGGCAGCCGGGGCGGCGGCTTTGGCGGAGGCGGTTTCGGCGGCGGCAGCCACTGCGCCTGCGCCAGCAGCTGCGCCTGTGCGTGCGCCTGTGCCTGTGCCGGCGGCGGCCGCGCCGGCTGCTCGGCCAAGAACCTCTACGGCGTGGGCCTGGACGAAACACTGTCCGAAAAGCTCTGATACAAAAAACATCCCCCGACCGGGGGATGTTTTTTGCTTACGAGTATTGGAAACCTCTGCCCGGCTCCTTGAACTCCGCCACACGCTTGTTAAAGCTGGCGAAGGCCGCGTCCTCGAAGGCCAGGGTGTCCTCGGCACCCATCTGCCGCAGCAGCCACTTGCACAGCGGAGGATTTAGAATCAGCAGCGGACCGATCAGCGCCGTAGCGTACAGCCCGCCCCGGCGGAAGCCCTCCGGCTTCGACTCCGGTGTGCGGCCAACGCCCCGCACGGTGTCAAACCAGCCCTCCGCCTCCGCTGCGTCGTAGTGGAAGCCGAACAGGCTCTTGAAGCCGACGATCTCCATACCGTCAAAGGTGCCCAGGAAGAAGCTGTTGTGCCGCTTCATCATGGTATACCGCACCCGTCCGGGCAGAATGCCCAGCCCCTCTATGGTGTCGGCGCTGTCGCTTTCTATGGCGGCGGAAAACACGTCCGGCGCGTTGCCGGTCAGCAGGATCAGCTGTCCCGCGTCCGCCCTTGCGGCGATGTCCGCGGCATAGGGCCGCAGGGCGTCCGCCGCCAGACGCAGCCCCTGTTCTGTGGTACTGCCCATATAGACCAGCGCCACATCCTCCGTGAGGAACCGGGGTTTGCTGTGCAGGTCCGTCTCTATGATCTCCAGCGCCGGGCAGCAGCGCTTCAGATAGTAAATGTTCTGCAGATCGCCGTACAGGTTGCAGACCTCCGGAAACAGAATTTCCGCCTTCATTGCGCGACCTCCTTTGCCAGCAGCTTTTCCTTCAGCTTTTCCCTGACCCGGAAGGCCAGGGGCGTGCCGTCCACGCCGTAGAGCAGATACACGTCGTCGCCGGGGGTCAGCGGCAGCAGCTCCAGGGCGGCGAACTCGTCCTCGGCCAGCCGTATCTTCTGCCGGGGGATGCCCGCCAGCAGCAGCCGCAGCTGATAGTCATAGGCCCGCGGCCCGGCGCAGACCAGGCACGTCACATCGTCACTGTTCAGGAATTCAAAATCCGTGTCGTACATCCAGCTGGGGTTTTCCGACCAGCTTTTGGCCACGCCCAGGCAGTTCATCATCAGCAGCAGTTCCTTCTTCCCCGGCTTGGACCGGATATAGTCGAAGTTGCGGGAGCAGGCCAGGGCGTTCTTGTCCTTGGACATCTGCATAATGACCTTCACGCCGCCGATATCCTCATCGGACAGCCGGCTGGCGGGGATCTTCACCTCCGCCATGCGGCGGGCGATGGTGCCGTGGTCATAGCCCAGCTGCCGCAGGGCGGCGATCACCGTCACCATGTTGTAGATGTTGTGCAGGCTGTCGGTGATGAGGGTGTACGGGTATTCCTGCCCTGCCTCCCGTATGCACATGGTGTGGGCGGCGGTGTCCACCTTTGTGGCCAGATAGTCGCAGTCGGGGGAGTGGAAGCCGCAGCTCTCGCACACGGCCCGGCCGATGTGGTGGTAGCGGCGGTATTCATACCGCAGCTTCCCGGCGCATCGGGGGCAGATACGCATATCGTTCAGCAGGTTCTCGCATTCCGTCACGTCGGTGGGCAGCCGGTCGATGCCGAAATATACCCGCTGGTTCTCCGGCGCCACCGTGCAGGAGATCAGGTCGTCGGCGTTGAGGATCAGCATGCTCTCCTTAGGCAGGGACCGGGTCAGGATGTCCGCGATGTAGCCCGGATGGGCGTTCCGCATGATGGAGTCCCGGAACAGGTTGGTGATGACGATGTGCTCCGGCTTCACATAGGGATAGATCCTGGGCGCGGAGCGCTCGTCGATCTCAAGGATCGCCAGGTCGTACTCCGGCCTGATCCGGCCCAGCAGGCCGCAGCCCTTCAGCAGCGCCGTGCTGACGCCAGAGATGATGTTGCTGCCCGCCCGGTTGCTGAGTACGGTCTTGCCCTCGGCGGTGAGCACGTCGTTCAGCATATTGGCCACGGTGGTCTTGCCGTTGGTGCCGGTGACGGCTATGATGTGCTCCGGCTTGCCGATATACTTCAAAAAGTCCGGACACAGCTTCACCGCCAGACTGCCGGGAAAGTCCGTGCCGTTGTGGCGGGTGATCTTCAGCGCCGGGATGGACAGCTTTGCCATCCACAGCGCAAACAGGAACCGCAGTTTACCCATTGTCATTCCTCCAGAGCGATGGCGCGGCAGGAGCAGCCATCGGCATTCTCAAATTTCAGGGGCAGCGTAACGAACGTGAAGCGCCGGCCCAGCAGCTTGTCCAGCCCCTTGAGGTTCTCGGTGTTCACAAAGTCCGCGCCCAGCAGTGTCATGTGGTTGGGAAAATCCACGCTGTCGCAGGGGTCCAGCGAGATGGTGTCCTCGCCCACGCCCTTCAGCGGCAGGCCGGCCAGATATGCCGCCGCCTCCGCCGTCAGGCAGGGAAAGCCCTCATAGTAGCCCGGCGTGCCCCACTTCTTGTCCCAGCCGGTGCAGAACAGCACGAAGTCCGCGCCGTTCAGGTCATAGCTCTGCAACAGGGACAGAGTAATGGCGCGCTGCCCCCGGCAGTCCACTGCCACGGCGGGACCGGCGAACTTCGCCGCATCATAGCAGTCCAGCGCCGTACCGTCACGGAGCATATGGGCCGGGGCGTCCATGTGGGTGCCGGTATGGGAGAACATATGCAGCAGCGTCTCCCGGTAGCCGCACTGGTCGATCGTGCAGGCGGTGGTCAGCCGGGGCTGCTCCGTGCCGGGATACACCGGCATATCGTTCCGTATGGTGTGGGTCAGCTCATGTGCCGTCATGCGTCCGCCTCCTTGTCGTGTGTCTGCAGCCAGATTAGCAGCGCTGCCACATCCGCCGGTGACACGCCGGATACCCGCCCGGCCTGCCCCACGTTCAGGGGCCGCAGAGCGCTGAGCTTCTCCCGCGCCTCCAGCCGCAGACTCTGGATGTGGTCGTAGTCCATATCCGGCGGCAGCTTCCGGCGCTCCAGCTTCTCAAACTCCGCCACCTGCCGTTGCTGGCGCTGGATATAGCCCTCGTACTTCACGGTGATCTCCACCTGCTCCCGCACCTCCGCGGGCAGGTCGGGTCGATTTGTGTCGAATTCTGTCAGGTCCGCATAGGTCAGCTGGGGCCGCCGCAGCAGATCGATCAGGCGGCAGCCGCTGTCCACGGCGGCGGTGCCCCGTTCTGCCAGCAGGGCGTTCAGCTCCGGCGTGCCGGGTATGCCCGTGCGCTCCAGCCGCCGTATCTCCTTTGCCACGGCCTCGTACTTGGCCTCCACCGCCGCCAGCCGTTCATCGCTGACCAGTCCCAGCTCGTGCCCGATAGGGCACAGCCGCGCATCGGCGTTGTCCTGCCGCAGCAGCAGCCGGTATTCCGACCGGCTGGTCATCATGCGGTATGGCTCCTCGGTGCCCTTGGTCACCAGGTCGTCGATCAGTGTGCCGATATAGCTCTCGCTCCGCTTGAGCACCAGCGGCTCCCGGCCCTGCAATTTCAGCGCCGCGTTCACGCCGGCCACAAAGCCCTGCACCGCCGCCTCCTCGTAGCCGGAGGAGCCGTTGAACTGCCCCGCGCCGTACAGGCCGGGCACCGCCTTTACCTCCAGCGTGGGCAGCAGCGCCAGCGGGTCGATGCAGTCGTACTCAATGGCGTAGGCCGGCCGCATCATCACTGCGTGCTCCAGCCCCGGCACCGTGTGCAGCATCTCCAGCTGCACCTCCTCCGGCATAGAGGACGAAAAGCCCTGCACATACAGCTCCTCGGTGTCCAGCCCCATAGGCTCGATAAACAGCTGGTGCCGGGGCTTGTCCGCAAAGCGCACCACCTTCGTCTCGATGGACGGGCAGTACCGGGGGCCGATGCCCTCGATGACCCCGGAATAGATGGGGCTGCGGTCCAGATTTTCCCGTATGATCCGGTGCGTCTCCTCGTTGGTGTAGGTCAGGTAGCACACCGCCCGGTTTTCCGGCACGTTCTTTGTCTCAAAGCTGAAGGGCAGCGGATCCGGGTCGCCCTCCTGCAGCTCCATTTTGCTGAAGTCCACACTGCCCCGGTGTATCCGCGGCGGCGTGCCGGTCTTGAACCGCCGCAGGGGCAGCCCCAGTGCCCGCAGGCTGTCCGTCAGGGCGTTGGCCGGGTGTAGGCCGTCCGGCCCGGAGGACTCGATGCACTCGCCCACGATGGTCTGTCCGGTCAGATACGTGCCCGTGCACAGAATGACCGCCCGGGCGCCCAGTACCGCGCCGGTGCGGAGCACCACGGCGGCGGCATGGCCGTTCCCGTCGCAGCGTATCTCCGTCACCTCCGCCTGCCGCAGCGTCAGCCCCGGCTGCAATTCCAGCGTGTGCTTCATCACCTGCTGGTATTTCCGCCGGTCCGCCTGGGCCCGCAGGGACCACACGGCGGGACCCTTGCCCCGGTTCAGCATTCGGTACTGGATGCAGGCCCTGTCCGCTGCCCGGGCCATCTCGCCCCCCAGTGCGTCCAGCTCCCGGACCAGATGGCCCTTGCCGGTGCCGCCGATGGCCGGGTTGCAGGGCATATTCCCCACCGCGTCCAGGCTCACCGTCAGGCAGACGGTCTTCATGCCCATCCGGGCCGCCGCCAGGGCGGCCTCGATGCCCGCGTGCCCCGCGCCGATGACGGCCACATCATAGTCGCCGCCGTGAAACTCTCTCATCAGGTGCTCACCTCACCACATAAGACTGCTTGAACACTTTATTATACTATACAGCACACAACAGCGCAAGAGCGTTACACAGAAATAACGCATAGGTATTGTGCAATGTGCAATAAAAGTTTACAAAAGCTTTATACATAATATCCAATTTTGCGCTTGTTATCCGGGCTGCCGCGGCATATAATAACACTGTAAAATGGAAGAAAGGAGCGTGATATCACCATGACGACAACTTGGATCTGGGGTGACCTGGATGACATGATCTTTGCCGACAGCGACTGGGAAGTGAGCCAGCGGTAAGGCATACCGATGAGGAAACCACGCGAAAGCGTGGTGATTTGCTTTTTTATGGGTGTTTTTCGACAGAAAACGCCTCCTGCACATAGATCGCAAAGCCTGATCCCCGCGCAGCAAAGATGAAAAGAGACGGCCAACGCCGTCTCTTATTTGTTATTTTCGGTTGCTCTTAATGAGATATTCGTGATACCTTAACGATATCTTAGCGTTACCTTAGCGATAATGTATGTTATAATAACGTCATCAAAAGGAGGGGAGGGCGGCTATGACCGGTAAACAAGCCCGCCGGAGACAGTTGCTGCGGACCATTGGTCTGCGCTTTTCCGGCATGGATGTGCTGAAAGCACTGGGACTCTACCTGGTAGCCGTTATGTGCTGTCTGCTGCTTCGCAGCTTCGATATGCACAACGACACCAGCTACGTAGCCATGATCTTTCTGCTGGATGTGTTCCTTACCGCCTACTGGACGGATGGCTATCTGCTGGGCATCATCATGGCAGTGGTGGGGATGTTCAGCGTGGACATCATCTTTACCTACCCCTTCTGGCATATCAGCTTTACGCTGACGGGCTTTCCGCTGACGTTCCTGGTGATGATGACCATCTCCATCCTGACCGCTACCGTTACCAGCCGGGCCAAGCAGACCGAGCAGGTGCGCCGGGAGGCCGACCGCGAAAAGATGTATGCCGACCTGCTGCGCGCCGTGTCTCACGACATCCGCACGCCGCTGACCGGTATCGTGGGCGCCACCAACGTTCTGCTGGAGCAGGACGGCGGACTGACGCAGGAGCAGCGCCAGCAGCTGCTGCGATCCACCAACGAGGACGCCCAGTGGCTCATCCGCATTGTAGAGAATTTGCTGTCCATCACACGCATAAGCTCTGAGGAGGCTAAGGTCAAGAAAGAGCCGGAGCCGGCGGAGGAGGTCATCGAGTCCGCCGTGGCCAAGACCCACAAGCACTACCCGGAGGTGGATATCCGTGTCCATCTGCCGGCTGAGCTGATGATGGTGCCCATGGATCCCCTGCTGATGGAGCAGGTACTGGTGAACCTGATGGAGAACGCCGTCATCCACGGCGAGACGCACCATATCGACGTGACCCTGTCCAGCGAGGGCAACTGCGCGGTGTTCACTGTGGCGGACGATGGCCGCGGCATTCCCCAGCACCTGCTGCCCCGGCTGTTCGACGGCTCCGCCCGCAGCGACCGCAGCAGTGACGGCAAGCGCAGCATGGGAATTGGTCTGTCCGTGTGCCGCACCATTGTGCTGGCCCACGGCGGTGTGATACGGGGAGACAACAGACAGGAGGGCGGCGCGGTATTTACCGTGACCCTGCCCATGAAAGGAGAAAACGATGAAGATTAAAGACAAAGTCCTGATCGTGGAGGATGAGCAGTCCATCAGCAACTTTATCTCCATGATCCTCACCGCCAACGGCTTCGACACCATCATTGTCCGCACCGGCGAGGAGGCCCTGACCATGATCGCCTCCCATTGCCCGGACATGATCGTCCTGGACCTGGGCCTGCCCGACATGGACGGCATGGAAGTGCTGAAATCTGTCCGCAAGTGGTCCAATCTGCCGGTGGTGGTGGTTTCCGCCCGCAACCACGAGCACGACAAGGTGGAGGCCCTGGATTACGGCGCCGACGACTATCTGGTCAAGCCCTTCGGCACCTCCGAGCTGCTGGCCCGCATCCGCACCGCCATCCGCCACACCCGCACCACCCTTTCCAACACCCAGATCGCCCAGTCCGGCAAGTTCGTCACCGGCGATCTGACCATCGACTATGATAAGCACCAGGTGCTGATGAACGGCGAGAACGCCGGATTGACCGTCAATGAGTACAAGATCGTGGCCCTGCTGGGCAAATACGCCGGCAAGGTCCTGACCTACGACTTCATTATCCGGGAGCTGTGGGGGCCCAAGGCCAAGACCGACAATCAGATCCTCCGGGTAAATATGGCCAACATCCGCCGCAAGATCGAGCCTACCCCCGGCAACCCCCAGTATATTTTCACCGAGGTGGGCGTCGGCTACCGTATGCGCGAGGGAGACTGATACATACCGAGAAGAAAAGACCGCCTGCGGGCGGTCTTTTTCATATGCGGGGTGTTTCTTTTGGAGAAAATATCTGCCGACACGAACCGACGCTTTACGGAAATTTTATAATGAACGGATAAAGAAAAACCGCATTTCCGCTGTCACCGTGTTAAGAAACGCCTGCCTGTATTTACAGGGCGGTTTTTTCGCAGTAAGATACAAACACGCCCGCCGCGGCGCGGCGGGGGAAACTTGTAAGGAGAGAAAACAATGGAAGAAAGAAAAGGCTTTGGATCCAATTTCGGATTCCTGATGGCCGCGGTCGGCTCGGCGGTCGGCCTGGGCAACATCTGGGGCTTCCCCAATAAGATGGGCGCCTGCGGCGGCTTCACGTTCCTCATCATTTACCTCATTTTGGCTGTTTGCTGCGGCTTCATCGTCATGGTGGGCGAGCTGGCCATTGGTCGTAAGACAGGCAAGGGCGCTGTGGCAGCATATAAGGCCCTTAGCAAGAAGTTCAGCTGGATGGGCTGGATGGGCATCCTGTCCGCGTTCTTCATCCTGTTCTTCTACTGCGCTCTGGGCGGCTACTGCATTAAGTATGTGGTGCTCAATGTAGGCGACCTGTTCGGCGCGGGCTTTGGCGCCAGTGCCATCGCCGCCGCGTCGGCGGACGCGGCCAGCGCCTCTCTGGGCGACGCGGTGTTCGGCGCTTTCATGTCCAGCACCACCGAGGCCATTATCTATGGCTTGATTTTCGTGGTGCTGACTATGCTTATCGTTCTCGGCGGCGTCGGCGGCGGCATCGAGAAGGTCTGCTCCGTGGGTATGCCTGCCCTGTTCGTGGCTCTGCTGATCTGCATCATCCGCGCCTGCACGCTGGACGGTGTGGACACCACCGTGCAGGTGCTCCAGGCGGACGGCTCCCTGGTGGAGCACGTGATCCACGGCAGCGCCCTGGATGGCCTGAAGTACATGTTTGCCCCCGGCTGGGCTACTGAAAATGGATACTATGTTCCCGCCTCCGCCGTCATCGATGGCGTGAAAATGTCCGCGGTGGAGATCAACGGCGTCATGCAGCGCATCGTGACCTTCAAGCAGGAGACACCCGACGTCCTGACCGTGCTGGCTACCGCCGGCGGCCAGATGTTCTTCTCCCTGTCCCTGGGTATGGGCGCCATGATCACCTACGGCTCCTATCTGCAGAAGAAGGAGAACATCCAGAAGAACGCTCTGCTGATCGTGGTCATGGATACGATGGTGGCTCTGATGGCCGGCCTGTGCGTGCTGCCCGGTCGCTTCGCTCTGGATCCCTCCGGCGCAGTGGGTGGCCCGTCCCTGCTGTTCGTCACCATGCAGAACGTGTTTAGCCGCATGGGTGGCCTCGGCCCCATCTTCGGCATCCTGTTCTATCTGCTGGTGGTCTTTGCCGCCATCTCCTCCTCTATCTCCCTGCTGGAGGTCATCGTGGCTCACTTTGTGGATAAGGCCCGCGACGAGGGCAAGGGCGACAAGCGCAAGAGCTATACCCTCATCGCCGCCGCCTGTGTGGGCCTGGGCTGCATCCTGGTCTGCGCTGACCGTCTGGGTGCCAGCAGCTTCTCGCCTGCGGAATTGCTGAACATTGCAAATCCCAAGACCTGGGCTGCCGACTGGCTGGACTTCTGGGATGCGCTGTCCGAGGGCGTTATGATGCCGCTGGGCGCGCTGCTGATGTCTCTGATGATCGGCTGGGAGATCGGCCCCGAGTTCGTCAAGGAAGAGACGGAGCAGTCCGGTCATGCCATGGGCAGCTACGGCTTCTTCAAGGTCTGCGTCAAGTTCATCACGCCGCTGATCATGGTCCTCATCCTGTACGGTCAGATAAAGGAATTCTTCCTGTAAAGTCTCTTGACGAATTGTTAACAAACAAACGCTTACTTAACAGAGGGGACGCCGGTGCCGCCGCACCGGCGTCTCTTTTTGCGTCCGCGGACCCGGAAAGACTTGTGCCGCCTGCCGTAAAAAGCGCACGATGCTGTGTTTGCCGCCCGGTTTCTCTTGTAAAAACGACGAAAACGGAGTTCACAATTTGTTAAAATAATGGAATATGACGTTAAGAACTTGACAATATCTTGGCGTGACGGTATGATACAGGAGGTTGGCGGGGCAGATACGCTGTTTCGCCGGCTGATGGTATTCACCACCAATTTGTGAGGAGGTAAATCACACACATGGAAAAGAAAAGCACCAAAATAGCGTATTTCGTAGCGCTGGGTGTTTTCATTGTCCTGCTGGTCATCCTGGGTATCCAGTTTAAGGGCAAGGAAAACCCCGTCTTCGTCGGCGACGGCGCGTTCTACACCACCGGCGACGGCGTGTTCCTGGATGGCATCCAGCGGACCGTGGACGACAGCGAGGGCTCTAAGTATGCGCTGGACGGCTCCTACTATGTGAGCCCCGAGGCCGGCACCTACTTCGAGCTGTCTGAGGATGGCAACA
>JABLTQ010071734.1_pt1 | contig 10450 bp, 9 predicted proteins | sample 7160101 | NCBI WGS metagenome assembly JABLTQ01 (sample SAMN14651228, study PRJNA627086) | human gut metagenome | isolation source: feces | host: Homo sapiens
AAATTACTACTATACCAATTATCTATTATTGTTTTAATTGGACTATTTGTTGTATTTCCGTGTTGTTGGCCACTAGTATACATATATCCTACATACGCATTGTCATTATATGAACTATTATATGCACTTGTTTGTATTTGAGTACTTGTTCCTGTTGTAGCTGTACTCGTTCCATTATAGATTAATCTAATAGATCCATCTCCATTGATTCTGATAATCCTCCAGTAGTATCCTGCAAATTTTACCCAGTTATTAGTTACTGCTCCTCTAAAGTAGTAACTATCTCCCCAGTCATCTTGAGTCTTGTATACTCCTTCATTTGTTGTTGCTACTTGGCTAAAGTTTGGTGTTCCACTATTAACAGAATTATTTGCTAATATTGTATTACATGCCTCTGCTCCTTCTGGACATAGTTTTACTCCTTCTATTACATTACTGCATATGATTTTACTTGTATTATTTAGTTTGGTACATACCATTTGATTTTCTTCTTTACTTTCTACTTCTACTGTATAGCTATTATTACTTACTGTTGCACTTGTATTTGGTTCACATATGTTGTCTGTTGTAATACAATAACTTGCACTGGTTAATCCTTCTGTTAATGTACTTGTTACTGTTGTTCCTTCTATTCCAAACTTGGCTTCTAATATATCTACTACTGTTGTTTCAGGATTTGCTATTACATTGATTTTTGAAGAGTATGTTTTATTCGCTGCCCCTTCCTTTGTTGCATCATAATCAATCCATAATTTTAAATGATAAGTTTTACTTTCACTTCCCTTTAAAGTTCCTGTATATAAATTATATGATTCATATGATCCATCTATTTCTGGTGTTACACTTGTATTACTACTTAATTTGGATATCACGTGGTCTACGGTATCACTAGACAATGCTACTTTGATATAATCGGCACTTAAAGAGTTTGTTTGTTTATTTAAACTTTCTAAATTAATACTATAGTTTGTTTCGGTAGTACATGTATTTTTTATTGTAAAATCATAACTTGCCCCCTCTAATCCTTCTATATCTGTTATTGGATAAGTATTCGTTAGATTAATTGAGGTTGATTCATTTGTTAAACTTATATTTAAGCAACCACTAGTGAATGTATTTGCCTGTTCTTGACTTCCTCCAATACTAAAGAATGCATAACTTACTCCTACTATGATTCCTGTTATGGCTATTAAACTTACGACTAATATTACTATTCTTTTTTTCATAATACCCTGTTCCTTTACTTTCAACACTATAATACAAATAAGTAATAAATTCATCTGTTTCGACAAAGGTTTTCAAAACATTACAAATTTATCAGGTATTCTACTATTACATTATTAATATACAATATTCATAAGGAAAAATCAATCTTTTTGTTACAATTTTCGCATTTATATTAATTTTATAAAGGTTTGCCTAGATAATGTTGTTGGTGGTAAATTATGGAAAAAGAGTTTAGAAATATCACTGAAGTGGAAAATAGAGCAAGAAATATTCGAATTCAAAATGGATTAACACAAAAAGAGTTTGGACAAATTTTAGGAATATCTAAAAGTTATGTTTCGGATATTGAAAATGGTTATACAGGCTTATCAATTGAACATATTAATATTATATGTAATGAATATACGGTTTCTTTTGATTATATGTTAGGGTTTGTAGAAAAAATTAATAAGAATGTTATTAAAGTTGAAAAAATTGATTTAAAGTTATTAGGTAATCATATTAAAGAAATCCGAAAAGATTTAGGATTAACTCAAGATCGTTTATCTCAAAAATTAAATGTTAGTAGACCTTTGATTACTCACTATGAAAAAGGAATTCGTACTATTAGTACAGCAGATTTAAAAGGCTTTTGTGAATTATCTGGTATTAGTGCCGATTATTGTGTTGGTAAACTAGAAAAGAAAATAAAAATTAAAACAAATAAAAAGATTAAACCCAAGGAGATTAAAAAACTCATGGAAGTTTAATCTTTTTTATCTAATTTGAGGTTTGTTCCAGATTGACCTTTTTTTATGTTAAATCTTTTATTATTTGGAATAATCTTTCATTTTTATATATTCTTTCTCTGCCTATTTTCTCACTTGTTAAAATATTTAAATTTACTAATTGATCTAAATATTTTTTAGCTGTTTTATCGGATACATTTAAGATTTCTTTTATGTAAGGTATTTTGGTATAAAATTCAAAAAATAATACCTCTAATAATTCTTTGGAATATATTTTAGTTTTATTTCTTAATTCTTGCTTCATTAAATACATTTCGTCTCTAATTCTATTTATAATATTTATTGTTTCCTTAGCAGTTTCTTCTAATCCAGTTAATAAATATATAATCCATTTTTCAGAATTTTCAGTTTGTCTAGTCGTTTCAAATAATTCATAGTATTGTTGCTTATTATTTATAATAAATTTACTCAAGAAAATACCGGAAGAAAAACGTAATTTCTTCCGGTATTTGGATAATACTGGAAAATAGTTCCGGTATTATTTAAACATTGATTTGGCTGTTCTAAGCATTTGGCAAGTATAGCCGTATTCGTTATCATACCAAGCTGTTACTTTTACGAGATTATCATTTACACTTGTAAGTAGGCCATCTACTAAAGCTCCAACACTTTTACCAATAATATCACTTGATACAATTGGATCATAAGTAATTTTTAGAGTATCACTAGTATTTTCTTCTATCAGATGATTTATTTCATCGATTGATGTTACTCGTTTAGGAATAAATGTTAATTCTACTAAAGATCCATCCGTTACAGGAACACGGTATGCTAAGCCTTCTAATAATCCATTTAATTCAGGAATTACTTTACCAATCGCACTTGCTGCTCCAGTTGAAGTTGGAACAATATTAGCGGCACAAGCTCTTCCTCTACGTGATGCAATTCCTTTTTTATGAGCTACATCTAGTGTTGCTTGATCATTGGTATAAGCATGGATTGTACTCATATATCCTCTTTCAATCCCTATAGTATCATTTAACACTTTAGCTAATGGAGCTAAGCAATTCGTTGTGCATGAGGCTGCAGATACAATTTCTTCTGTTCCATCTAATATAGATTCGTTGACATTGTAAACTACTGTTTTTACATTATCTGATTTAGATGGAGCGGATATTAATACTTTTTTGGCTCCGGCTTCAATATGTTTATAAGCATCTTCATATTTGGTAAATTTTCCCGTGCATTCTAATACTAAATCAATATTTAGTTCCTTCCATGGTAATTTGGTTGGGTCTGTTTCATTTAGTACTTGAATCTTTTTTATACCATTTATCACGATATTACTTCCTTCTGATTCAATTAATTCTTCATGAAAACTTCGATGTGTTGTATCATATTTGGCTAAATATGCTAAATCTGAAGGTGTTCCTAAATCATTAACTGCTACTAAATCAAAATCAGTTGTGGTTAAAATTCTTCTAAAAGCTAATCTTCCTATTCTTCCAAAACCATTAATTGCTACTCTAATCATTACTATTTCCTCCTATAAATTCTCTTAAAATACTACTCTTACTTACATATTCACTAGTTATAGCATAAAAACTTCTTAAAAATTTTAATAATCTTCTTGCTTCTTCATAATATTTAGAATCCGTATCTATGGATAGTAAAAGTGGTTCAGCATATACTTTTAATACTCCTAATTCATATGGTAAAGCAGTATTAATAATCATATCAGCTTGATGGGTAAATGGAAAAATATATTTTTCTTCACCATTTCGAACACTTTGCCATTTTTCAATTACTTCACTTACCGTATATCCCCTAGTTCTATTATCTCTTACTATTCTTCTGATTAATCTTAAATCTAGAGTAGATATATAATTATGTCGGTCAATATTTAAAGGAATAAAAGGGCTTAAATAAATTTTATATTTATAACGATCTGGTATTCCTGGAGTTAAATCATCATTTAAGGAATGTAATCCTTCTATTAATATGATGCTATTTTCATTTAATTTTACTAAATGATTATGATATTCTCTTTGGCCAGTAATAAAGTTAAATGTTGGTACATTTATTTCTTCTCCTTTTAATAAACGCATTAAATCTTCATTAAATTGTTTTGTATCAACAGCATTTAAACACTCAAAATCAAAATTACCAAATTCATCTTTGGGAGTATCTATCCGATCTACAAAATAATCATCTGTAGAAAGGCAAATTGGATCATAGCCTTTACTTCTTAAATAAGAACCTAATACTCTGGTAGAAGTAGTCTTCCCACTACTAGATGGCCCAGCAATCATAATAAATTTTTTTTCATTATTTCGAATAATTTTATCACATGCTTTTTTTATTTCATCTGTAAAATGAAGCTCACATGATTCAATAAAACCTTTAATTTCTCTATTACTTACTAATGTGTTTAATTCACTCACATAAGGAACATTTAATTTTTTTAACCATGACTTTCCTTCATAATAAGCATTAATTATATTTTCATGGTGAACATATTCTGGTAATCTTCCTTCCGATAAATTGCTTGGATACAAAACAACAAGGCGGTTATTTCCTAAATATTTTAATTCAAACTTTTTTATGTATTTCGTACTGTATGGCATTGGTACATAAAAATAATTGATATAATCTTTTAACTTATAAATTGTTACAATATCATCACAGGTTTTGACATTTACTGCTTTTTCATAATAAGTGGAAGCTTCATAAAAGTCTACAGCTTCTTTTTTTAAGATATTATATTTTTTAAATTCATAATCTTCATCTATTATATTGGCCATTTCTTTTTTTATTTTAGATATATCTGAAATAGTTAGTGTATTCTCACTTTTTATTTCTGCTAACATTCCCCCTGGAACACTATGAAGAAAATGAATATCACTATTTTTTAACATTGTTTTTAAAGCTACTTCTAAAATAAATTTAATCGCTGCTTTATAAATTTTTGCTCCTTCCATTGAAGATACGTCAATAAATTCAATTATTTCATTTTCCGTAGCTTTTGCTGTTAGTGGAAAAAGCTCATTATTTTTTTTGACTGCTAAAACAGAATCTCTTTTTTTAGATTCTTTACTGATTTCTAAATAAGTCGTATTTTTATTAACTTCTATGGTTTGATGTTCAAAGGTTACTTCTATTTTTTCCATATTATACCCCTCTATTCTATAATATCTTATCATATTTTTAGGTTTTTGTCACATTTTTTGCATAAATTTCTATCAATCATACTATATATTATATAGGTGATTATAAATGAACATTGTACCAACAGTTATAGAACGTAGTAGTAATAAAGAATATGCTTATGATTTATATTCTAGACTTCTTAAAGATCGAATTATCTTTCTTAGTGGGGAAATTAATGATGCTATGGCAAGTATTATTGTAAGTGAATTATTATATCTCGATAGTCAAAATCATGAAGATATTTATCTTTATATTAACAGTCCTGGTGGTTCCGTTACTAGCGGACTCGCTATCTATGACACTATGAATTACGTTAAAAGTGATGTTCGGACAATTGTAGTGGGTATGGCTGCTAGTATGGGTGCTTTCCTTCTTTCTAGTGGAGCTAAAGGCAAAAGATGTGCACTTAAAAATGCTGAGGTTATGATCCATCAAGTTTTAGGTGGAGCTCAAGGTCAAGCTACCGATATTAAAATTGCTGCGGAACATATTCTTAAAATTAAAAAGAAACTAAATGATATTTTAGCTTCTAATACAGGACAATCCGTTAATAAAGTAATAAAAGATTGTGAAAGAGATAATTATATGAGTGCAATAGACGCTTTAAACTACGGTATTATTGATGAGATAATTTAATTATCTTTTTTTTATGTTTATTTTCTCCTTTTCTTGAATAAAAATATTAAGCATATCTTTTTTTCGTAATTCTATCAATTTTTCTACCCAAAAACTTACTATGCTAGGGATTTTAAATTCTTCTATTCCTTGTTTACCTATATTATGTCTTTTTTCTATAGATACAATTGCCTTTTGTACATCAACTTCCATAATTTTTTTCATAATTTTTTCTACATATTCAATATTTTCTTGACATAAAGCTGCAAATTCCTCTAATATTGTGCTATCTTTTAAATCTAAACGATAGTGTAAGCTTAATTTTAAAGAGTCTAATAAATTTAATAAAGTAGAATAAGAATGTATCCTAGTAATATAGGATGAAATATCATTATTTAAAAATGCCATAGTTGAACAATCGTATATCGGGGCTAGCTTAATTCCAAGATTATTACTAATAATACTCCAATTGTTTTTATTTCGATCGCTCTCAGATATTAAAATATCAAAACACCATATACATATCAAAGAATAAATTACTTCATCAATATTTGTAAAAGCATATCTTAAATTCAATGATGTTACAATACTATCTAGTGTGTTTTCTATTTTAACATTTATATTATTTCTTCTGGCTATCTTAGCTCCATCATTTAATACTTCTTCACCACTAATTATTACGTCATTTTGTTTTAAAAAATTGGGCGTTACTACACCAATGACACCTTTATATATAGCTAAATCATATAAAGCTGTCTCTATACCACATTGTTTAGCAATTTCACTTGCTATTAATTCAGCATAATTTTCGTAATTTGTAGCACCCATTTTAAATAAAAATAAATTTTCTCCATCTGTTAGCCATAGTTTAGGTTTTCTCCCCTCAAGAAAATTATTTACAACTTTCAGTTCATCTAAAATTAAACAACCATTTTCATCTCTTTTCATATAACATCTCCATAACGAGTGTATATTCTATCATATGAAATTATTGATGTCAAATTTATGTTTTATGTTTTTTTATTAAATTTTTTACTTTAATAAAATGATGATTCACTCCACTTTTTCCAATCTTATAATCTGTTTCCATACTAATGATATCTGCTAATTCTTTTAAAGAACTTTCAGGATATTTCTCTCGATAATCTAAGACTATTTTAGTTGATTCATCTAGGAGAGAATATAAATCCTGCTCTTTTAAGTATTTGATATCTTCTAATTGTTTTAGCCCAGTAGTAATCGTTTTTTCTTGGTTAGCAATCTCACAGTTATTAAGGCGATTTACCATATTTTTATGGTCACGGTATATTCTTATATCTTCAAAATAAAAGTAGGCATTAGTGGCTTTAAACATTTTTATAATATCACCTATTACTTCCGCATTTTTTATGTATAACATATATTTAGAATTTCTTTTTAAATGTTTGGCAGTTATTCCTAAGTCTTTAAATAATTTTGTTAAAAATAGAACTTCCCTATTCATCTCTGTTACCATTTCTAAGTGATATCCACTTGATGCGGGATCATTTACAGTTCCTACTGCTAAAAATACGCCTTCTAAGTAAGCAATTTTTTCTTCATCATTTGTTAAAAAAAACTCGTTTGGTAATATTTTCTTGTTTCCTTCCATAAGGTTTAGGAATTTTAAAATATAATCAATCTTTTCTTTTATTTCTAAAATATATATTTGTTTTATTCTAAATCTTCTTTGATTTCTTATAGTAATTTTTGGGCAAACTCCGAATATTTCTTTAACCTCTTTATATATTCTTCTAGCAATACTAGCATTTTCTAGTGTTATTACTATACTATTTTTTAATTGAGCTCCAAATCTTATAAATCCAGATAATTCACATATTTTTTCATTTTCACTTAAAACTGTTTTGGAAATTTCTTCTTTTATTCTAGTTGTATATGTCATCTATCATTCTCCATTAATATTGAAAATATTAAGTAAGCAGTTTTTAAAGTGTCGTGTCGCAAATACCCTTCTTCTATTGAATATATTTTATCTTTGATTATTTTTATATTCATTTTTCTTAAATTTTCTTCATCTAATAATACCGGATCTTTTTGTTCTTCTGTAGCATATTTTAAAACTAAATCTTTTGGTATTTCGACATTATTTGCTAGAACCATATTGATAGTTTTTTTCCCTAAATATTCTTCCAACACTTTTATATGATCACTAACTCTAAAATCATCTGTTTCTCCAGGTTGTGTCACTAAGTTGCAAATATATAATTTAGGAGCTTTGCTTCTTTTTATTGCTTGGACTACTTCTTCTATTATAATATTTGGAATAATACTTGTTAGAAGACTACCCGAAGAAAAGATAATTAAATCCGTTTCTTTTATGGCTTCTATTACTTCTGGATTAGCTTTGACTTCATGATCATACATAATTCTTCTTATCTTTTTCTTACATTTTGTAATACTTGTTTCACCATATATTTTTTTATCATCATTTGTTAATCCTACTAATTCCACATTTTCTTCAGTAATTGGTAATACTTTTCCTTCTATATCTAATAATTTAGATAGTACTGGGATTGCACTTGTAAAATCACCCTTTTGTTCAAGCAAAGCTGTTAATAATAAATTTTTAATTGAATGATTTCCTAAACTTTTTGATTGTTTAAAACGATAATTCATTAAATTTACAATATCCTGATCAGTATTACTCATTGCCATTAGCACTTTTGAGATATCTCCAACTGCCGGAATATTAAAATCTTTTCTTAAGCGTAATGTAGATCCTCCGTTATCTGATACAGATACTACTGCGGTAATATCTACTGGGAATAATTTTAATCCCTTTAACATTTGAGATAGGCCACTACCTCCACCAAAAATAATTATTTTCTTCATATACATCACTATTATAACTTTACCATAAATTTTATAAAAAAAGAACTGTTATTATATAAATTTGTCAATTGTTGATAATATTTGAGTTTTTTTCTGTATTTCGTAATTTAGTTATTAAATATAAATCTTTTTTTATTGTATACCATTTTACTTGAATGTATTCTTCATTATATGTTGATCTTATATTATTATTCAAATTTCTATTACGGCATTGAATATATAAAGGTCCAATTTTCACATTAGTGCTATCATTATTTTTATATAAAAGCAGATATTTCAATATTTCACTCTTAGTGGCCCATAAGAAGCTTTCGGGTGTTCCATGGATAATGGCATCAGTATCATAAAATTGATTTTCTGTTCCCTTAAATAAAAATCTTATTATTAAATTAATCTTTATATATAGGTCATTTAAACTTTTCTTGATCTCAATTATATCATTATATTTTCTTTTTTTATATGTCTCGGCATCAACTTGGTGTCCTTCAATTAATCCAAAATTATATGCTCGTAACTTATTAATAATGTCATAACTAATTCCTATGTTTAACAAATAGTTAGATAAACTGTTAATGTGTTCTTGATGAACAGAATTATTTTCTCCCATTTTAATACTAATTCCTTTTATATTTTCTTTAATTCTTATTTTAATGTCTGCTTTTTCTTTAAATTTACTTTTCCAACATTCTATATAATCATTTTCTTTTAAATTATCAAATAATTCATATAGTAGCTCTTGATATGGTTGTCCTAATTCTTTGACAATTTTTTTATCAAAAACTTTAGTAAATCTAATTTCGTTCATAATTCCGTGATTATTAAGTTTGCTAAAATTCATATTTCCTCCTTAACTTAATAATTTAACATATTAATTGATTAAATTTTGTCGAATTTTGTAATTTGAGAAGAAAATATTTATTTTTATTTCAAAAGGACTTGATTTTACTTAAATTACATTATATAATTTTTTTGTAAATGTTTTGAGGGCATTTATAGCTAGAGTAGTTTGGTATGGAGACTGATATTGTAAAATATCAGTTTTTATATGCTTTATATTTATTTTGATAAAAAATACAGCTTAAAAATATAAGCTGTTTTTAAACATAAAAAAACCAGCAACTTCCTATTTTCGCTTATCACTATCGTCGGCGTTCTAGTGCTTAACTTCTCTGTTCGGGATGGGAAGAGGTGTATCCACTAGGCTATCGTTACTGGTAAAAGGATTTTGTCCTTTAAAAACTTGATAATGCTTTACTCATAAATTAATTAAATAATAAGTTAAATCCTCGATCTATTAGTACTGGTCAGCTCAACGTATCACTACGCTTCCACACCCAGCCTATCAACCTTGTAGTCTACAAGGAATCTTACTTCACGAAGAATGGGAAAATTCATCTTGGAGGAGGCTTCCTGCTTAGATGCTTTCAGCAGTTATCCCGTCCATACATAGCTACTCTGCGATGCAACTGGCGTTACAACAGATACACCAGAGGTATGTCCAATCCGGTCCTCTCGTACTAGGATCAGCTCTCCTCAATTTTCCTACGCCAACGACGGATAGGGACCGAACTGTCTCACGACGTTCTGAACCCAGCTCGCGTGCCACTTTAATGAGCGAACAGCTCAACCCTTGGAAGCGAATCCACCTCCAGGATGTGACGAGCCGACATCGAGGTGCCAATCACCACCGTCTATGTGAACTATTGGGTGGTATCAGCCTGTTATCCCCAGGGTAACTTTTATCCGTTAAGCAACGACCATTCCATACTGAATAGCAAGATCACTATGCCCTGCTTTCG
>JABLTQ010049006.1_pt1 | contig 10432 bp, 7 predicted proteins | sample 7160101 | NCBI WGS metagenome assembly JABLTQ01 (sample SAMN14651228, study PRJNA627086) | human gut metagenome | isolation source: feces | host: Homo sapiens
CGTACCTTTACCGGCGGCGGTAATGCCGTAGCTTTCCACTGAGCAGACGTAAGCAGGTATTTTTGTCTCGGGTGATTGGGCTTGTCGGGATATAGCACCTTGAGAAAACCGTCTTCGGAAGCGGGACTTATATAATTCTCCAAAAATGTCGGACGATGTTTCAGACCGACTTTCTCCATCAATACTTTTAACGATAATTGTTCGTTTGACAAAGCCAACAACAAAGCGCGAACTTGTTCGGTCACTTGTACGGCAGGTTGTTCGGTACTTGTACGGTCGATTTGCTGGACTTGTTTTGCCGTCAGCTCTTCCGGAGCATTAACCACCATATACCTATTCCGCAACTCATTGTTTTCACCCAATAACAGATTGCAAAAAAAACGCTCCAAATATTCGGAATTACGCATGATGCCTTTTTGCACGTTTTGGTAGTTGGCACGTACCAGCGCATTACGGAAATACCACGAATGATTGGCGAACAGGTCGTTTGTTACGTCAAAGCCCATAGAACGCAGATAGAGAATCGTGAATACGGCAGTCGTTCGGGTATTTCCCTCGCCGAACGGATGGATTTGCCATAATCCCGATACGAACTTGGCTATGTGACTCACTAATCCATTCCTGTCCACTTTTGAATAGTCGAACTGGCGTTCTTGTTCCAAGTCGTATTCGATCGCTTTGCGGAGATCGGGCGCGGAAACGTACAACACCGTATCACCGCGCAGTACCCATTCCTTTTTGGTAATGTTGTAATCACGAATCTGTCCCGCAAATTTGAATATCCCGTCGAAGATCCGCCGGATGAATCGATGTCAGCCCGACAAGTGTAAAAGCAAAGGTTTTCTCGGTAAGAAGTCGGCGGATGTTGGTCGATGCCATATCCGCTTCATGGATTTCTGCATCTTCGGGTGTATGTGCTATTTTCGATTGATAGTAGCTCCGAATAAGTTGTTCCGCTTCGTCGATTGTAATCTCTCCCTCGATATCTTTACGTGCGGTCTCAATCAAGTAGTCGGAAGGCTTCAAGCCATCGATGGCCTGCAACCCTATTGCGGTCTGCCATGCGTAACCCTTCTCCCGCTTCTGCGGCTCGCCTTGGCGTATGTATTCGTCGAAGTTAGTCATTATTGTATGAAAATTATATATCTATACTCGGTTTCGTCCATAACCAAGTACCTTCTATTTGTTGTTGTGGGTTAATAAATTCCACGTCTATTATTTTCCGGGCAAATTCAATATTCTTTTTAAGCGTTTCTACTTCAATATCAGACAATCTGAATTTAAAGGAATGTTGCATATAAGTATCGGTATCTGCAATATGAATCTTACATATGGCAGAATAATCCCCAGTCTTCCAAATCATCGAATTTTTATAAAGTCGCAACAATTCATTATATTCATTGGAACGCCTTATTGCATCTGCATCAATCTGGCCAACAGTTCTTTGATTTTCAATGAATGAATTTAATTTGTAGGCAAGTTGTTTCCTTCTGTCAAGAAATGAAGACGATTGAAAACCTATAAACTTTTCTATTAATACGTCTTTATAGGCATTGATCGCTATGGCATTTTGTTGTTTAGCCATAGTTGCATTGCCTGTCGGGGCTTGAAGTTCGTATAACGTTTCACTATACCATATCCACTTAAACGTATGATTGGCACCATCTTTATCCGTTATGCATAATTCGATGTTGTCGATTAAAGCGTGTTTTCTTCGAGCTAAAAAAGAGAGCCTGATATTGAATGCATTACCGAATTTGATAAAACCGACCTCCGCCTCTTCTTCATGGTAAACACTTATCATAGGTTTTTGCAACCAGTGATAAATCCAAGATATGATTTGCGGAAGCCATGCCAATGCACCTAAAATAGCTACGAGATCTATAATCTTCATAATCATTATCTAATTTAAATAGTTAGTAATTTCATTGCCGTATTTTCACCTTGTTCAATAGCTATTTCTACTGCGGTTTTGGCAAGGTTTAATAATCGTTTGCTTTCACTACGTAATATTGTGCTTTGCCGGATGATATCTGCAATTTTATTTTGAATATCCTTGTTTATTACAGGTAGATTTATAGCCATAAATTCATCTTTATTCATTGCGGTTAATATTGTTCCAGTGCAAGCGCGTTTTAATAGTGCCTGAATCGCTGAAGATTTAAACAATACCAATGATGTTTCTGAATTTATTATTCGTGGGGATAAAACATAAAAACCGGTAGAGCATAATGCGCCATCGTATTCTTCTGTTATAATCGCACAGCTTTGCAAAGAACCTTCAATCGAAGAAATGATAATATCCCCGGTATGAACGATACGTCTTGCCCGGCTCGGAAGATTTGAACCGTAGTCGTAAGTGCATCCTGATATTTCGCCGTTTACTCCGATGTCTGATAGTTCAATGTATTTGTATCGGGCATTGTCATTGGGAAGGAAATTTTTATCACGAAGAATATATAGGTTTCCGATTTTGTCATGCCCATATGGATATTGGGAAATCGTTCCGATTATTTCATCGTATTTAGGTTGATAATATTCCGCATCCAATCGGCCGCTATTAATAAAATCGGAAAACCGTTTTTGTGATACATTCACATCGGTTACTGCTATCGAGTTAATTCCTAATTCGTTATGCGATATTAATTCTGCTTCGGAATAAGTCTTTTGCGATAAAATTCTTAAAGAATTTGCCTGTGTAAAACAGCATTGGATTTTTTGTTGCAAATCGATATCAAGAATCGGGATTTCAATTTCTTTGACTTCTTCCGGATTTACATTGGTTTGATTAATTGATTGCCTTGCTCTGCGCTTTACATCCCATTCTCCATATTTGCAATTCAAATAGGCACACAGATATTCCGGTAATATGCTGTCTTTAGGATTCAGCCTTACCAGATAAGAAGCAAACGTCCGCTGTATATCATCATTTTGATAATATATGCCCGTTCGACCTACCCATTCAAAGGAGTTGGTTCGATTAAATAGCACATCCCTATCTTTTAATGCGAATCTGTCGTATTCGGCTTGTGTAATATCAGCACATTTATCGACATCAAGATCGCATAACATATCATGAATCTCGTTCATGCGGTAAATAGGATATCCAACAGAATCCGTATTCATCTCGATAGATATACCGTATTGCGACGAAATAAGGTGTTCGCCGATTTTAGCATAAATAAGATCCGGATTTTTCTTTGGCTCTTTTGTGTAAAAAGAACTATCTATTCGAAAATCCTTATTACTTAATACTTCATAGAGCTTTTTTTCTTTTATCTCCAGCCCCTCCAATAAAGCCTCGTATTTTACTTTATCAAAGGGGCATCCGCGAAAAAAGATAGCTGTTCTTTCTTTGCGAATTCGACAAACGCCTCGGCAATGCCGTCGGGGGTAATCTGCTCTATTTCATTGCACTTTTTCTCTTTGTTCCAGTTGTAATTTACGGTTGCGAGCAAATCATGATATACGATAGGGTGACCATATTTGTCGCAAAGTGCGAGTTTCGGATCGGTCGTCGTACCGCTTTTATCCGATTTCCAATAGAGTTTATCGCCGCTGTTGTTTTTGCCCTCTTTCTGTTGGGTTGCGAAAAAGATGTTATAATCATCGACTTTCGGGCACAGTATGTCATCCCATTTCTGAACGAACAATACACTCGTCTTGGTGCCGGTATGCGGTTTGAAGGTGTTTCCGTGTAGCCCCACGACAGCAAGAATACGGCATCGTTCTGCAATATATTCGCGGATGGCCTTGTCGCTGCTGTTGTTGAATCTGCCTTGCGGTAATACGATTGCCATACGACCGCCCGGCTTCAAGAAATTGAGGTTACGTTCTATGAAAAGAATATCACGGCTGACACTTTTTTGTGCCTTACCATTCTTCATACCCAAATCGTAACGACTTAAAATCTGCCCCTCTTTAATCTCACCGGCAAACGGCGGATTAGCCATCAGAATAGCAAAGTTGAACTGTCCGAAATCATTGCCGACACGTAACTGTTTCAACTTTTTGAAGCCATCATTGTAGGTATCTACCCATGTTTCTTCCTTTGTAACCGTATTCCAGCGGGCCCAATCGAGCGTATTCAGGTGCAGAACATTCGTATGACCATCGCCGGCAATCAAATTCAGGGTTCGAGCTACACGAACGGCTTTTTCATCGAAGTCGATGGCAAAAACATTATCTTGTACATATTCGATTTCTGCATGACTTTTCGGCGTTGCCGTGAACAGATGATTTACCGGTTTATTAGCTGCTATCTGCATCTGTTTCCATACATGAAATATCGTGTGAACAGGGAATCCCGAGCTACCTGCAGCCGTATCGATCATCGTTTCATCCACCTGCGGATTGAGCATTTTGACACACATATCGATAACATAACGGGGTGTGAAGTATTGCCCTTTTTCACCCTTGCTGCTTTTGCTCATCAGATACTCGAAAGCCTCGTCCACTACGTCGAGATTGGAATTGAACAATTTGACGCCTTCGAGCGAGGAGACGCAGATGGACAAATGCGGGGAAGTCAAAGCTATTTTTGCATCTTTAGCAAATACGCCAGTCCATTTGCTGCATGCCTTGCGGAAGAGGTCCTCTATTTTATTTTTCAATTGAATATCGCTTTGTCCGGAGTTGCGGAATACGAGATTGTAATCTTTCTCCGTAGCTCCGATTTGTTCGTCATACAATTTGGCGAATATCAGTTTGAACACCTCCTCGAATACATCGACGCCGGCATTTGCCAGAACTTCATCCTCCATTTCGAGAATCAGGTCTTTAAGCGACTTGCCTGTTTTGGTCAGTTTGTCGTTTTTGACCAAATCGTCCATAGTAAAAGGAGTTTGCAAGATATCCTCCAATGTTTGGTGCACATTGGGAATATTAGGAATATCCTTGAAATAGTTCGGATTCTGGCGTTGATAATAGGCTATCGTCGTTCCGTTAGTCCATACGGCCATACTTGCACCCGTCGCATGGGTGTAAGATTTCAGCTGTTCTCGGCCATCTTTGGCTTTCGGTTTTTTCAGCTCAACTATGATGTAGGCGACGTTAGCATCGTCATTATCCCGGATCACGATATCTGCGCGCTTGGTTTCACGTCCGAAATAAATCGGATATTCAAAAGCCAACCGGCTTTTAGGATAACCGTAATCATTTATCAATTTAGCCGCATATAGTTGTCTGACAATTTCTTCCGGTGTCAGTTTTATTTCTTTATTACGCACAAGACATGATACAACCGGATAGGTTTTACCTTTTTTGTCGATCCGTTCAATAATCCGGTTCTCCAACTCGGCAATGACTTCTTGGCTGAACATATCCAAACTGTATTCGGAGCCTTTGAGGATTTCGTATAATTTCATATGTTTGGGCTTATTTACTGATGATTAAATCTTTCGGATCAACATGTAGGATATTTGCAATCTCGAACAGCACATCCAAACTCGGCTGACGTCTGTTGCAGACATAAGAATTGACGATACAAAAACTCTTTCCGAGTTTTTCCGCCAACCATATCTGCTTGATGCCTTTTTCTTCAAGCACCTCTTTTATACGGTTCTTTGGTTTATCCATGTTTAATCCGTTTGATATTTGCCTGCAAAGATATAAAATATAATGCAATAAAAAGATAAAAACAGGATGATATTCTAATCGTTCTTAATCTCTTTGATGTCGAACTTAGTTGCCCAAGAGTTTCCTAACCATTCGTATAGGTTTCTGAAGTATGATTTAGCCCAAAAGTTGCATTGCAGCCAAAAGAGAAAATACGATGCAGTTCCGTGTTCTTTTTTGGGCTGAACGATTGTTAGGAAGAAAGTGCAAAAAGAGACGAAAATACAGTTTAGTTTAGTTTAGTACATTAGCCTATATATATGCTAAATCAAAGTAAACTAAATTTAGGTAGGCATATTTGCCTTTCCATATGTTTATGATTTGGTAGAAGTACTTACCTTTGCATAGTGTAAAAAGTTTCAATGAGCATATAATCTTAGGATGTATATTTGCCTATTTTCTCTTTTGGCTGCAAAATTCTCTATAGATCACCAAACGATATTCTTGATGAGAGAGGTCAGTAGTGGGGAAAGTTGCTTTGAGAAACACTTTGTGTGCAACCAAGTGCAAGGGATGAAATCAAGTGAAAAGTAAAAACCGAAGAATCTCCTAAAATACCGATCTTGTTTCTATTCTGTTTCTTTTGCAAGGTGTTGTAATTATTATCTTATTGATATACAATAACCTAAATATAAACAAAATAACATTTTCCAGATTTCGATATGCAAAGATGCAAAGCTAACGCTTTTTATATGTTTGTGCCGGCGCTTTTCGTGCGGTGACGGCACCGAAAGATCGGATTTTCACATCGTGACGATGCGTTTAGAATGGGGTCAGTTCTTCATAGGCGGATTGTTTTTGATTTTCATTGCAATAATAAGCATATTTCGGCTGAAATACAAATCGGAGGCGTTTGCCGTCTGTCGACCGCTTCGTCAGAACGGATATCCCACGCCGAAGTTGAGCGCCGTGTTGCTCCACTTGAAGTCGTGGATCCACCGCTTGCCGGCCGGATTGTTGGGATTGTGCAGCTGAATACCCCAGTCCAGGCGCAGCACGGCGAACTTGATGTCGAGCCGGATGCCGAGGCCGGTGTTGAATCCCAGCTGTTTGTAGAAGTCGCGGATGTGGAAGACCGCTTCGGGCGGATACTCCTCGGCGCTGTTTCCCATGAACCAGATGTTTCCCACGTCGAAGAAGGTGGCGCCGTGGAAGATTCCCCAGATCGGGAAGCGGAATTCGAGGTTCGCTTCGAGTTTCATGTCTCCCAGCTGGACCGGATAGGTCACCTTGTCGGGGTCGACCGGCACCGATCCGGGGCCGAGCATACGGGGAATCCAGCCGCGCATCCCGTTGCTGCCGCCGCAGTAGAAGAGACGGTCGAAGGGGATCGAGGTCGAGTTGCCGTAGGCCAGTCCGCAACCGGCGTAGAGCCGCCCTGCGATGGCCGCTTTTTCGCCCAGCATGATCTTGCGGCTGGCGCTCAGATCGACGCGGAAATACTGGGAGTATTGAATACCGAAAATTTCGTAGTAGTCCTTGCCTTTGGCCGGCGACGAGAAGAGGTGTTCCAACCCCCCGATGAGGTTGCCCGCCGTCTCCCAGTTGAACCGCACGAGCGTGGCGTTGCGTCCCGGATTCTTCAACTGGTTGTTGTAGGTGTAGCTTCCCGATATTCCGGCCACGAGCTGCGAGGTGTAACTGTTGCGCAGGTAGAGATTCTGCAATTTCTCGAAAAAGTCCTGATTGATGTAGCTCATGTCGACCAGATTCAGGTCGACGGGCCGTACGGCGAACGACGAGTATTTCTCGTTGCTCCATGAGTAGGTCCATGTCATACTGGTCAGCGTACGGCGGTAGTAGGGTCGATCCTGATAGTTGAACGACAGTTCGAGCCGCGTGCGCGGCGTCACGAGCGACGGCCGGTAACGGCTCGAAAAGAAGGGCAGCAGGAAACGCGGGAAAGCCAGCCCCGCCGTGACGCCGAACTCCTTGGCGTTGCGTTTGCCGCTGTCGCGCGACTTCATGAACTCGTGGCCGATGCTGAATGCGATGTCGAACGACTCCATCCCCCGGAACAGGTTCCGGTTCTGATAGCCTACCGAGGCCTTCAATCCGTAGAAACTCGAAGTGGTCGTCCCTTCCAGGTCGATCTTGTAACTCTGTTTGAGCTGCGGCGTGCCGAGGATGTTGCAACGCAGATAGCCTTCCTGCGTATATTGCGTGGCCAGCGAGTCGTCGGCGTTGCCGATGTAGGAGACGAGGTTCGTGCTGTCGGGCGCCGGCAGTTCGTCGAAGGTGATGCGCGTGCTCTTGAAGTAGCCCAGCGACATGATGTTGTTGTAGGTGCGGTTGATCTGCTCCGCGTTGTAGAGGTAGTTGGGATAGAGCGGAATCGCCTGGCGCAGCACACGAGGGCGGACGTTGTGCTTCCCGTCGTAGACGACGTTCAGGCCGCGGTAAGCCACCGTATCGTAGCGAACCTCCCGATCGGTGAAGCTGACCGTGGGATCGTATCCGGGCAGCATGTTGATTTCGCTGATCCGGTAGACCTTGTTGTTCTCCATGACGGGTTCGCCGCGGTCGTTGTAGCCCGTGAGGTATTGTTTGACGACCATCGTCAGGTCGCCGACGCGGCTGCCGACCGTGTCGTAGGGATAGCGGTAGGAGATGTTGTTGACCGAGAAGTTGTAATATCCCCGATCGCGCAGGTAGCGGGTGATGCGTTCGCGTTCGGCGTCGAGCGTCGCGCTGTTGAAAATCCCGCCGGGGCGGATGAGCGTGGAAGCCGTATCTTGCAGGATGATCTTCTCGATGAACTTGTCGTTGAATTCGTAGTTGATCTTTCCGTACCGCGAGGGAGGGCCCTGCTCGGTGCGGTAGGTGATAATGGCCCGTTTGCGCCGGGAGGTCGTGTCGACGTGGTAACGGACGCGCGACGAGAAGAATCCGTGCGACTCCATGTAGGCTTTGAGGTTCTCGGCCGATTTCAGGGTGAGCGCCGGATCGTAGACGACCGGTTTCTCGCCGATCTTGCGTTTGAAGCGGTTCCACCAGTTGTCCTTGTCGGGGTTGGACTGATTGTAGACCCAAACGTAGAAATTCGTTCCCAGGAAGCGCTTGTTGGGGCTTTGCCACACGTAACGGTCGAGTTCCGAAGCCGTGATACGCTCCTTTTTGGGGACGTTCCGGTCGTCCTCGATCGTGACCTTCTGTACCAGATAGCTCCCTTCGGGCAGTTTGCGCACGACGCTGCACGCCGTGCAGAGGATGCACAGCGCCGCGACGGCGATGGGGTACAGACGGCGCATCGGAGGTTATTGGTTGAAGAATCCCTGCTCCCGCAGCAGTTCGAAATAGGCACGGGAGATCGCTATGTTGTCCTCGCGGCGATAGCGGTTGCGCGTGAAGATCTGCGCCAGATTGGGCAGTCCGTTTTCCGCCAGCAGCGCGGCGGTCTCGGGCGAAGCCTCCTTTTCGGCCCACAGTTCGTCGATCTCGGCGTCGGTGTAGTCCTTGTAGCGGTCGTAGTGCACTACGGCGTCGAGCGGAAGGCGGTCGGTCAGGGGCGGCTGCTCGGCCGGATGGCCGATGACGACCGTCGTCAGGGGGATCACCCCTTTGGGCAGGTGCAGGATGCGGCAGATGTCGCGGGCCGTGTAGAGCGTGGTGCCGAGAAAGCAGACGCCCAGCCCGTGCGCTTCGGCGGCAAGCGCCAGATTCTCGGCGGCGAGCAGGGCATCGGTGGCGGCGTTGAGAAACCATTCGAAGTTGTCGTAGGCGGGTTCGGCGTCGCGCTGCTCGCACCACTTCGAGAAGCGGTGGACGTCGGCGCAGACCGTCACCACGCAGGGGGCCTCGGTGACCATGGCCTGATTGAAGTGGCACGGTGCCAGTTCGGCCCTCACGCGGGCGTCGAGCGTCACGACGAGACTGTACAGTTGCATGTTGCCGCAGGTCGAAGCGCGCGCGGCCGAATGCAGGATGTCGGAGAGTACCTCCTCGTCGATCGGGGAGGATTTGTATTTTCGGATCGAACGATGATTCGCAATCTCTTTAATCATGGTCGTCAGCTATTGTTAAACCGTATTTTTCGTGTAGTTCGCGCAGGGTCTCTTCGGTCAGCCGCAGCCGGTCGCAGGGCAGGTCGAGGGGCGAAGCGTCGCCCGTGGCGATGCACTCTTTCCCGTCGAGCCGGAGCCGTCCCGCCGTTTCGAAAGAGGCGTCGCCCGTCAGGCGGGTGACGATTCCCTGCTGCGTGCGGCGCGGCAGGCAGCGCACGCGGCCGCCGCGGTTCCAGACCTCGACAGTCGTGTCGAAGCCGGCGAGTCCGAGCAATGCGGCGGCCGTGGCGCACGAGGTCATCGCCGTGCCGCAGGAGGAGGTGATGCCAACGCCGCGCTCGTAGGTCGCCGCGAAGATGCGTCCCTCGTCCAGCCGGCAGAAGAGGCTGACGTTGATTCCCCGGGGGAATACCCCGCGCATCCGGTTGGCCCGTTCGCCCAGCTCCGCGAGCCGTCGGGTATCGAGCCGCCCGTCGCTGCCGAAAAGCCATGCGCTGTCCGGTGCGACGAGGGCGACGATGTGGGGGTTGCCCGGCTGCAAGAAGGTGAAGGCCGGCCCTTCGTCCAATTCGGGAACGGGCTGTCCGACGAATTCTTCGGCCGGGAGCGACGGCGGGAAGTCGTCGCCGTGCAGCGACAGCGGAATCTCCGCCCCGAAGGTGGGCAGCGCGCCGAAGATCGGCTCCTCGCACGTGATGCGATATTCCCGGCCGCCGGAGGTGACGGCGAATCGTTCGCCCGTCGCTTCCGGATAACGCTCCCGCGCGAGCCGCGCCACGCAGCGGATGCCGTTGCCGCACATCTCCGACTCC
>JABLTQ010047951.1_pt1 | contig 10427 bp, 8 predicted proteins | sample 7160101 | NCBI WGS metagenome assembly JABLTQ01 (sample SAMN14651228, study PRJNA627086) | human gut metagenome | isolation source: feces | host: Homo sapiens
GAAGAATTTCAGACAGTCATATAAGAAAAGCTCACAGATTGTAAGAAATAACAGATTAAGGGTAATTATGTCTGTTATTGTATATAATCTTGCAATATTTGTAGCTATAGCAGTGTTCTATACAGTTATTTCGCTTATACTTATAGGCGGTGTTAAGCTGTTGGATATGGCTTATCTTGGAAGTGCGGTATATTTATCAGTTCTTAGGGAATTGAGGGCCGGTGTGAAGATTTTTCTTGTGTTTATATCAATACCTTGTTCATTCTCAATGATTTCATATATGTATTATAAATATTCCGATCTGGATGATATTGAATTTGAATTCGTGGATATTGACGAAGGTTCAGCAAGGGTCAACAGGATAATATATGCAGTTGTGCTGGCATTATCCATAGTGCTTGATATTATATATATAATTGGGTCATTTAATAATAATCCGTTTGAGAGAGTGGCTATATTCCACAATACGGATATAACTGCCCACAGAGGTGCTTCAGTAGATGCACCTGAGAATACTCTTGCGTCATTCAGTAAGGCGATTGAAGATATGGCTGATGTTATAGAGTTAGATGTCCAGATGACCAAAGACGGCTATATTGTTGTTATGCATGATACATCAGCATACAGGACTACAGGTGTTCTAAAGAATATTACGGAGCTTACTTTAAGAGAAGTTAAAAGACTTGATGCCGGGTATTGGTATTCAGAGGAGTACAAGGGCGAGAAAGTTCCAACACTTGAAGAAGTATTGCAGCTTGCCAAAGGAAAGATTAAACTTAATATAGAGATTAAAACGGCGGATAACAGTGATGAGGTAGCAAAGAAGGTTGTAAAGCTTATACAGAAATATTCAATGCAGGATTCGTGCGTTATCACCTCATTTGATTATAGTGCATTGCAGGCTGTTAGGTCTTATGATGAGGACATAGAAGTCGGGTATATATTATCGGTGGCTTATGGAAAGTTCTATGAGATAGATGACGTGGATTTCTTTAGCGTCAATGCTTCGTTCCTTACTAAGAGAGTTGTTGATGCTATTCATAATTCAGGAAAGCAGGTATATGCGTGGACTGTTAATAATGACGCTTCTATAAAGAATCTTACTAATAAAGGTGTTGATAATATAATAACTGACAAACCTGTAACGGCAAGAGAGGTTATATATTCAAGAGATACAAGTGAGACATTGATTAATATGATAAAGTATGTATTTAACCAGTGATTAGCTTGGTAACATATATGCGTAAATGTACGCGGAAACGGGGGTCTATATGTTAAGAGGTATAGGTACATCTAAGGGAATTGGTATAGGAAAAGCACTTATTATCCATAAGTGTAAGAATGCTGTCAGCCGTGTTAAGATTAAGGATACAGAAGCTGAGGTTGATAAGTTCAATGAGGCTGTGGAAAAGTTCATACAGGAAACTAATGAACTTGTGGATAAGTTGTCACAGAAGCTTAATGGTGATGATAAGAATGCTCTTGTATTAAAAAATCAGGAATATCTTATAAGAGATCCTGAGTTTACCAGTGGTGTAATAAGTGCTATAACTAATGACAAGCTTAATGCAGAAGCAGCGGTTGAAGATACCTGTGAGATGTTAAAGAACATATTCTTAAGCTTTAACAATGATACGATGACACAGAGAGTAGCCGATATTGAAGATATGAAACAGCGTCTTATAGCAATAATGCAGGGACAGAAGCATATTGATCTTACTAAGCTTTCTGATAATACTGTTATTATTGCCGATGAAATCCATCCATCTATGACAGCTAATATGGATACAGAGCATATTGCCGGTATTATATCAGAGAAGGGTGGAGATACATCACACGCTTCAATTCTTGCAAGAGCATTAGAAATCCCTGCTGTATTAAGTGTTAAGGATATATGCAGTAAAATAGCAGAGGGTGAGGAGGTTATAGTTGATGGAGCTTACGGCGAAGTATTCGTCAATCCTACACCTATAACTCTTAAGATATATAATAAAAAGAAAAAAGCATATGATGAAAGAGTTAAGGAACTTAAGAAATATATAGATAAACAGACTGTTACCAGGGATGGCAGAAAAGTAATGCTTGCTGCTAATATAGGCAATGCTGATGAGGCTGCTAAAGCTGTAAAGGCTGGAGCTGAGGGTGTCGGACTTTTCAGGACGGAATTCTTATTTATGAACAAGCAGGCACTCCCAACAGAGGAGGAGCAGTATAGCGAATATAAGAAAGCAGCAGTTGTGCTTGATGGCAGACAGCTTACGATAAGAACGCTTGATATTGGCGGAGATAAAGATATTCCTTATATGGGACTCACAAAGGAGTTAAATCCATTTCTTGGATACAGGGCCATAAGGTTCTGCCTTGACAGGGTAGATATATTTACAACCCAGTTAAGGGCTGTATTAAGGGCAAGTGCATATGGCAATATAAGAATTATGATTCCTATGATAACTTCTGTTACAGAGGTGCAGGCGGTTAAGAAGATTATAAATGGTATATGCAGGGATCTGGACAAGAAAGACATTAAGTATGATAAGGACATAAAGATAGGTGTTATGATAGAGACACCAGCCGCGGCAATAATGGCAGATGTACTGGCACATGAGGTTGATTTCTTCTCAATCGGTACGAATGATTTGACACAGTATACACTTGCTGTTGACAGAGGCAATGAGAATGTTGCTTATCTTTACTCTGCACTCAATCCAGCCGTTATACGAAGTATTAAACACATAATTGAGTGTGCACATAATGCAGGTATAGAAGCAGGAATGTGTGGAGAAGCGGCGGCAGATGAAAGAATGATACCACTTCTTCTTAATTTTGGACTTGATGAGTTCTCTGTTACAGTGAGCAGGGTGCTTGAAACTAGAAAAGAGATAGCTTCGTGGAGCAGTAAGGAAGTAAAAGAGATAACAGAAAATGTTATGAATTATTCGGAAGAAAAGGAAGTATCTAACTATCTTAGCGACTGCATAGCAAAAGAATAGATTATTATATAATAAATGCTTTGTGATGATTGATATGTTAAGACATCTGCTTCTGGCATAATAAAATTAATTGGAGGAAAATATGGCATTATATGATACAGATGACGAGCAGGAAAAGGTTGTACTTGTCGGCGTAGAGTTAAATCCTCTTGACGACTGCGAGAAGTCGTTAGAGGAGTTAGCAGAGCTTGCTAAGACTGCCGGAGCGGTCACAGTAGGAAAGATGATACAGCCGCGTGACAGCTTCCACCCTGCAACATATATTGGTAAGGGTAAGCTTGAAGAATTAAGGCTTATGATAGATGAGCTTGGTGCAACAGGAATAATATGTGATGATGAGCTGTCTCCAGCACAGTTAAGAAATCTTGAAGATGTTCTTAATACTAAGATTATGGACAGAACAATGGTTATTCTTGATATATTTGCCGCAAGAGCTTCATCAAGTGAAGGTAAGATACAGGTTGAGATGGCACAGTTAAAATACAGGTCAACAAGACTTGCAGGACTTGGAACAACACTCTCAAGACTTGGTGGTGGAATAGGAACAAGAGGACCGGGTGAGAAGAAGATAGAGACAGACAGGCGAATAATAAGGGACAGGATTGCTCATTTGTCAGGTGAGTTAAAAGAGATTAAGAGCCACAGAGATGTGCAAAGACAGAACAGACAGGACAGTTCTACACCAGTAGCGGCTATAGTAGGTTATACTAATGCGGGTAAGTCAACACTTCTTAACAGGCTGACCGATGCAGGTGTATTATCTGAGGACAAGCTGTTTGCAACACTTGATCCTACAACGAGGGCACTTACACTTCCTAACAAGGAAAAAGTGCTTATGACAGATACTGTTGGATTTATCAGAAAGCTTCCACATAATCTTATAGAGGCATTTAAGAGTACACTTGAGGAAGCGAAATATGCAGATATGATAATTCACGTTGTGGACTGCTCTAATGATGATTACGAAAGACATATGGCAACAGTATATGAGACATTGAAGCAGTTAGATGTAGGTGATAAGCCGATAATTACACTTTTTAATAAATGTGATAAATACGGCGAACTTCCTATACTCAAGGACAGCAAAGCTGATTATGTTGAGAATATTTCAGCCAGGACGGGTGTGGGAATAGATGAATTTCTGGAAGATGTGCAGGATATTATATTAAAGAGCAGAATTAGAATAGAAAGAGTATTTCCTTACAGCGATGCAGGCAAAATCCAGCTTATAAGAGAATACGGACAGCTTGAAAGTGAGGAATACACACAGGAGGGCATAAGTGTCAAAGGATATGTGCCAGCCTGGGTAGGAGGCAAACTATGAATTTAATTGCACTTGTTGATAAAAAATGGGGAATAGCTAATAAAGGAAGAGAACTTGTTGATATTCCAGAGGATAAGAAGCTGTTCCGTGAAGAAACTTATGGAAAAGTTGTTATTATGGGAAGAAAGACATTAGAAGCACTTCCTAACCAGTCAGCACTTGTTGGAAGAAAGAATATTGTTCTTACAAGAAATAAAGATTATGAAGCTAAAGACGTATGTTTATGCCATAGTGTTGAAGATGTGCTTGAGAAGGTAAAAAATGTGGATAGTAAGGATGTATATGTCATCGGTGGTGGACAGATATACAAAGAATTCCTTCCATATTGTGATACAGCACATATAACAAAGGTCGATTATACTTACGAAGCTGATACCTATATAAGTGATTTCGATAAGCTTAAAGACTGGAGAATTACAGGACAGAGTGATGAACATACATATTTTGATATATGTTATGAGTTTGTAAGGTATGAAAGAAAGGGTAAGGCTGATGAAATGCCAGAATAAAAAGAAAAATGTAAAGCGTGCTGTGGCTGGTATAATATTTCTTTCCGTAATAGCAATAATATTATCGGCATATGGCGTTACACAAATGTATGCTTCTCCAGAGAAAAAAGCTTTAAAAACGATGTTGAAATCTGGAGAACTTTTACAAAGCACAGTTGAAAAATATATAAACAACATAGATGTAAGTGCCAATAACTATACTGGAAAAATTAATATATCGGAGTTGATATATGATAATACTGATTATATGCAGGGTAAGAATAGTGCAGAATATACCATTACAGCTAATATCGATAATAATGGAATAAATGTAGTTATACCTGAATTGACTAATGATACATTTTTAATATCTAAAGCTGATATATCAAGATATATTAATATAGATGCAGATCAGCTTAAGCCTGTTTTAAAAGCTGCATTAGCTGACTTTGTGAAGGGCTATGAAGTTATGGCAATGGATTGCGTGAATACAGTCAGCGAAACAGGAAAACACACTTATAATATTAATATAGATGAAACAGCTTTAGTTAATGGCTTTAATACATTTGTGGATGAATTATATAAAGATTCACAGGTTCTTCCATATATTTCGTTGTTAAATGTATATGGCATAAAAAAGGACAGTATTAAATCTGAATTTGCCACGGAAGTAAAGGACTGCAATGTAGTGCTTGATATAGAGGCTGACAGGGATAATAACCTTGTAAAGGTGAGTGCTGTAGTATATTACAATCAAAACGCTGTCTGTAATATGGTTATTGATTTTGATGGACTGGATAATATGACGCTATATATTATGGCTGAATATTCACAGGCTGAATATGTGAATTCGGTAATACAGATAGATATGCAAAGTGATAATGTAATAGGAGTGTCAGCCGATGCAGATATACATTTTATGAATCACAGTTTAAAGCTTAAGGCATCAGGAAATATTAATATCCAATAAGTCTTTGCAAAATAATTATTTTACATTTCTGTAACCAATCCTGAAAAAAGCGTACTCTATAAGTGAAAGCTTTCAAAAAGAAATAATTAAGGACGATTTAATAAAGTGTGCAGCGAAGAAAAAATAATTGATTTAATAGCAAACAGAGATGAATCTGGAATGCGTGAATTAATGGAGCGGTATCAAAGACCATTAATGAAGCTTGCAATGAATATGCTTGACAGTGAGGAAGATGCAAGAGAATGTGTTAATGATACGTTTAAGAAGTATGGAAATCAGTTCCAGATAACAGACCGCAATATTTGTTTGCATATTCAGCTACTATATGCAGACATATAATCTGCAAGAGAATAGACCATGACAATGCATTAAAAAGAAGCTCTAATGTTATAGAACTTACAGCCGAGATGGAACAGTGTATCGGCAAGCCTGATAAAGCACTTGAGGGTGATGAACATATGGTAGGAGAATTGATTAATACATTTCTTAAAACATTGGATACTGATAAGAGAAATATATTTATCAAAAGATACTGGTATTCACAACCTGTTAAAGTTATATCAAAAGAACTTGGAAAGAGCGAAAGTTCAGTTAAGGTTGCACTGCACAGATTAAGGAAAGATTTAAAGAAGCTTTTGGAAAGTGAGGGCGTTTTGGTATGAATGGTGAGAAATTATTTAAGTCAATGAACAATATTAATCAGGAGTGGATTGAGCAGGCAAAGCCAGCTAATAAGCCTGTCATAATGAGAACCAGATCAAAAATATATAGAAATATAGCAGCAGCGGCAGCCGCAGTGATTGCAATCTCGGGATTAACTTACACTGGTGTATACGCGTACCAGAAGTATCTTGTCCCAAAGAGTAATGTCAATTTTGAATCTCATATGAGCGGGGATAGTTCGGTTAATGTCTATAATACAGGTAATGTTACATCTACAGAAGAATCTAATGTTGACGTGGAATGGGGAAAATATGTTGCTAATGGTGGAAGATTTTATATTGAACTGACTATAAAGTCAAAAGACGGAAGTCCGATTATACCTAATGATGATACCTTAAGTCCAATAATTGGTACATTTGATTTTGCAGATACTGTAATAAAAATAAGTGATGAAACAGACCAGTTCAAATCAACAGGTACATTATACCATCTTAATTATAATGGTATGTCAGATGATGGTTCAGAAATATATGCAGAATTAATATATGTTAATGCTGATTCAAGAGATATTGTTAATCATAACATTTCGATTGATGTTAAGGATCTTAAGTGTACGTACAGAAATGGTGAAGATAATAAAACAAGAGAAACCAGAACTTTAGCAACAGGGGAGTGGTCTTTTGAAACAGTTCTTAAGAGTAGCAGCACAGGTGTGCTTAGTACAACTCCTAATATATCGGTTACATCATCTTATAATGCAGACCAGACTATCAATATAGATACACTTAAATGTGATGGATTCGTACTTGATATACAGGGAACAGGAAATGCAGACTTTAAGTGGTTTGGTATGAGTGGTAAATATGCACCTGTAGTACATCTTAAAGATGGCACAGTTGTTAGTATTGACGACAAAACTTCTGATTTAAGTGTCAAAGCAGGTACTATGCATATATCATTTGCATTAAAACAGGTTATCAGTGTTGATAATATTGCATCTATTGAGTGGCATGGTGTAACAATATATTCAGCAGAATAATAAACGATAATTAATAACTACAGCTCCTAAAATGTAAAATAACCTAAAATAAACCCTTCAAAAGTAAGACACTGTTTCGACTTTTGGAGGGTTTTAAATGTTTATTAATTAAATAGCAATCTGTTATGAATATACAATGTATGTGCTGTAGCGGAATCTTCTTAAACGCTGTTCCATTTTAATAGCATTTAAGAGAATACGGTAAGCACCGACCTGGACTTTATAATAGCCGTCCTCATATATTATAAATGCAGGAAATCCGTCCATTAAAAGTGAATTTAACATTCTGTCGGCATTATCCTTGTTGCGGTATGCACCAACCTGTACACGGTAAAGTGCTTCATTTTCTGTGTCATAATCATTATTGTCACAAGGACATTGTGGCATAATATTTGAACTACTGACAGGGACAGAAAACACCTCGTTATCAGGTGGGATGGAATTAACCATAGCTGTGCTGTCAATTGAGGCAGAAGCAGCTCTGCCAGAGTTATTCATTTGGCCGTTGCTGCTATTATTGTTGTTACTATTGTTGCTGCTATTATTATTGTTGTCAGTGCGATTGCTTTTATTGGAAGTGGTATTTCCGGGCCTGCCTGATGGTATGCTTTCTAATATTCCGTCTGCGATTGCTTGTGCAATGCTGTCGAATTCTTCATCAAATAGATAATTGTCTTTATCGTTGTTAATAAATCCAGCTTCAACAAGAACGGCTGGCATTTTGGTACGTTTAAGGACAACAAGGTTTTTGCGTTCGTCTACACCAAGATTTTTAAAGCCTGCATCTTCAAGCTGGTTATTAATATTTCTTGCCACCTCAGCCTTTAAACCAGTATCGCTGTATACAAGGGTTTCAACGCCAGAATACTGGTTAGGATTTTCTGAGGAATTGCGGTGTATTGATACGAAAAGGTCGGCATCGGAATTATTCGCATCGGTTGCTTTCTTAAATGGAGTTTCGTATTCGTCAGTAGTTCTTGTGTAATATACATCTATGCCATTTTTTTTAAGTATGTCACCGACAGCTAAAGTAAGGTCGAGAGTGTCATCTTTTTCCTGTCTGCCCTTATATACAGCGCCAGGGTCGCTTCCACCGTGTCCAGCATCAAGGGCGATTCTATAATCAGCCATAAATCCTCCTAAAGGAAATATCAGTTTATTTTATTCATAAAATTTCATAAAGATACATATAATAATCAAAAATATAATGAATAATATAAGAGGAATTAGATTATGGTGTATGTACATACAATGGAAACTCCTGCCGATGCAATAGATAAAGGGAAAATGCGCATTAACGTATATGATAAACAGCAGGGCACACCATTGGCAGATGCAAGGATTTCACTTGCATATACAGGAAATCCTGAAAGAATTATCAATGAGATAACTACTGACTCAGAAGGAGCAGTTAATCTTGATGATCTTCTCACACCACCGGTGGAGTATAGTATGGAACCAGGTGAGAACCAGCCATTTTCGGAATACACTATTGAAGTTAATGCAGATGGCTACGAGGAGATTAATATATCCGGTATTGATGTATTCTCAGGGGAAACAAGTATTCAGAATGTGTATTTGAATGAAGATAACAGGGAGATTCCAGAGAATAATATTGTAATTCCGGTTAATACGCTGTATGGCAGCTATCCTGCCAAGATATCAGAGACTGAGATTAAGCCGGTACGCCAGTCGGGGGAGATTGTGTTAAGCCGCGTTGTAATACCAGAAACAATAGTTGTGCACGATGGTGTTCCTACAGACTCCACAGCACTTGATTATTATGTTAGATACAAGGATTATATTAAAAATGTAGCGAGCAGTGAAATATATTCGACATGGCCAAGACAGACGTTGGAAGCTAATATTTTAGCGATTATGTCCTTTACCTTAAACAGAGTGTATACAGAGTGGTACAGAAACCAGAATTACAACTTTACGATAACCTCATCAACTGCATTTGACCACAAATGGGTCAACGGACGTAATATATTTGAAAGTATTTCACAGGTTGTGGATGAAATATTTGATAATTATCTGTCAAGACCGAATGTAAAACAGCCGATATTAACACAGTATTGTGATGGAAAGAAATCGAGCTGTCCTGACTGGATGACACAATGGGGAAGTAAATATCTGGGTGATCAGGGATATTCCTCAATAGATATATTAAGATATTATTATGGAGATAATATGTACATTAATACGGCTGAACAGATACAGGGTATTCCGTCATCGTGGCCCGGTGCAGATCTTGATATAGGCTCATCAGGGCAGAAGGTAAGGCAGCTGCAGGAACAGCTTAATCTTATAGGGGATTATTACACAGCAATACCGGCACTGACGGTTGACGGGATATATGGAGAGCGTACAGCGGAGGCAGTAAGGCAGTTTCAGAGAATTAATAATATGCCGCAGACTGGTGTTGTGGATTTCCCAACATGGTACAGAATATCGGACAGATATGTAAGGCTGTCAGGAATTGCAGAGCTTAATTGAAAATTTCTGCAATTATTTTCATAATTATATAAAATATTAGTTGACAGCTATAATTATTAGTGATACACTCTAATAGTTGTTAAACAAAGCAGAGTATCCACTCTCACCTTAGCGCAATCGGGCGACTTGGGTTTATATTTTTAAGAATGTGCATGATAAACAGCAATTAAGATGCATTATGATTAAAAAGTGGATAGTCTGACTATCCACTTTTTTTGATTTTGGAGGTGCACTACTATTAGCGAATTAATGATTAACGAGCAGATCCGTGATAAGGAAGTTCGTGTTATTGGAGAAGAAGGACAGCAGCTTGGAGTTATGTCTCCTAAGGATGCTATGAAACTGGCAAGAGAGGCAGAGGTTGATTTAGTAAAGATTGCCCCATCTGCAAAGCCACCTGTATGTAAGCTTGTGGATTATGGCAAGTATAAGTATGAACTTGTCAGAAAAGAGA
>JABLTQ010066590.1_pt1 | contig 10421 bp, 6 predicted proteins | sample 7160101 | NCBI WGS metagenome assembly JABLTQ01 (sample SAMN14651228, study PRJNA627086) | human gut metagenome | isolation source: feces | host: Homo sapiens
CCTCGCCGGTCAGGCGCGCCTCGCGAACGGCCATGACGGCGCCGATGTTGAGGCCGAGTTCGGCGCAGGCGTCGAGCAACTGCGCACCATCGTCAAAGATTTCCTTGGCCGAAACGCCGGGGGAGAGCGACGAGGCCGAGCCCGGGAGCTCGATAAAGGTGGCGTAGTTTACATTGTCGAGCTTGCGCAGCATGGGGATGACGGTGTCGTCGGGGGCGCCATCGGTTTCAAAGACGGAGTATGCCTGGCCGCCCACCTCGGTGCGGTAGGTGCGGCAGAAAGCGATGTTTACATGTGCGTAGGCGAGCAGGTTCGTGAGCGCGGCGAGCACACCGGGGACGTCCTGGTGGGCCACGAAGAGCGTGGAATACATGCCCGAGATATCGACGCCGACGCCGTTAATGCGGCTGATGCGCATCTTGCCGCCGCCCAAGCTCTCGCCGCGGACCTGCGCCGTGGCGCCCGTGGCGTCGACCATGTCGATGTCGACCGTGTTGGGGTGGATGGAGGCGTCGTCGCCCTTGATGTCAAAGTGATATTCGAGGCCCTGCTCGTGCGCGAGGTCGAAGGCCTGCTTGATGTTCTCGTCATCGGTGTCGAGGCCCAGGATGCCCGCGACGAGCGCACGATCGGTGCCGTGGCCGCGGTAGGTGTGGGCGAAGGAGTTCCACAGGCCAAAGGTGACTTTGGTGATGCGGCCTTCCAGCAGGCTGGCGGCAACTTGGGCGCAGCGCAGGGCGCCGGCGGTGTGCGATGAGCTGGGGCCGACCATGACGGGGCCCAAGATCTCGAATGCCGAGGTCGTAGCTAGTGTTTGCGGCTTGCCTGCCATATGCGCTCCTGTTCTATCCCGTCGTCCCGAGGGACGGGGCATAAGGTCGCCTGCTCGGACAGTCCTGACTCGCACGGAGAGCACATTAAGTCCTCTCCGGCTCGTGCGGAACTCGCGATCGACCTTATGCCCCGCCCCTCGGGACTAAGGATACATGGTTGGAGTTGCTAGATGGCAAAATTCATTAGCTGGGGACGCAGCGTAGACTCATATCGAAGCATCTTCACCACCGGATTAATAAAAAAGAAGTACCGCTTGGGGGCGGAACTTCTTTTGAAAGCGTGTGCGTGTTGTGACCTTGGTGGTTCCCAATTACAGTCCGCAGGCTGCTTTGAGTTCTTCGACTCGATCGGTTTTCTCCCAGGTGAAGTCGGCGTCTTCGCGGCCGAAGTGACCGTAGGCTGCCGTCTTTTCGTAGATGGGGCGACGCAGGTCTAGGTCGCGGATGATTGCGCCCGGGCGCAGGTCGAAGGTCTTCTCTACGGCCTCGACGATCTTGTCCTCGGCAACATGCGCGGTACCGAAGGTGTCGACCATGATTGAGAGGGGCTTGGAAACGCCGATGGCGTAGGCAAGCTCGACTTCGCAGCGGTCGGCCAGGCCGGCGGCGACCACGTTCTTGGCGACCCAGCGCGCGGCATACGCGGCGGAGCGGTCAACCTTGGTGCAGTCCTTGCCGCTAAAGGCGCCGCCGCCGTGACGGCCGTAGCCGCCGTAGGTGTCGACGATGATCTTGCGGCCGGTGAGGCCCGTGTCGCCCATAGGGCCGCCCACAACAAAGCGACCGGTGGGGTTCACATAGATGTCCGCGTTGTCCCACGGCATGTTCTCGGCGGCCATGACCGGGGTGATGACGTGCTCGATGAGGTCGGCCTTGATCTTGCCCATGTCCTCGATCTCGGCGGCGTGCTGCGTAGAGATGACGATGGTCGTGACCTCGACGGGCTTGCCTTCCTCGTAGCGCACGGTGACCTGGGTCTTGCCGTCGGGACGCAGATAGGCGAGGGTACCGTCGTGACGCACGGCGGCCAGGCGCTCGGCCAGGCGGCTTGCCAGGTAGTGCGGCATGGGCATGAGGGTCTTGGTCTCGTTGGAGGCATAACCGAACATCATGCCCTGGTCGCCGGCGCCGATCAGGTCGATCGGGTCGGTGGTAGCGCCGGTCTGGGTCTCGAAGGACTCGTCAACGCCCTGGGCGATATCGGGCGACTGCTCGTGGATGAGGCTCATAACGCCGCAGGTGTCGCAGTCAAAACCGAACTTGGCGCGGTTGTAGCCAATGCGGCGGATGACGCCGCGGGCGATTTCCTGTACGTCGACGTAGGCCTGGGTGCGAATCTCGCCGGCGACGATGACGGTGCCGGTGGTCACGAGGGTCTCGCAGGCGCAGCGGACGTTCTCCACGTTGGCAGGCACGCCGTTGGGGGCGATGTAGCCCTGCTCCTGGAGCTCTATTTCTTTGGCGAGGATTGCGTCGAGGACGGCGTCGCTGATCTGGTCAGCGATCTTATCGGGATGACCTTCGGTCACCGACTCCGACGTAAAAACAAAGGACCCGTGTTGGGGTGGGATGGAACGAAGTTCTTCTGACATGATTGTCCTTTCAAAAACGTGTCCCGGCGACCGTTACCATTCCGCCGGGCTCTCTATGCAAAGGCACATCATAGCGCGTAAATCAAACATTCACACCCTTTCCGCACCTACTCATTTAAGTCTGTCCCCAATGACTGGGTCGGTGCCCTTTGTGCGGAGGTTGCTTTGATGCTTTATACTGGTGCGGTTAGACATCCATCCTGCAATCGAGGAGATTTCCATGGCATCAGACGTTCGCGTCCGCTTTGCACCCTCACCGACGGGCAAGCTGCACATCGGCGGCGCCCGCACCGCTATCTATAACTGGGCTTACGCCCGCGCAAACGGCGGCACGTTCATCCTGCGCATCGACGACACCGACCCCACCCGTTCCACCGACGAGAACACGCAGATTATCCTGCGCGCCATGCGTTGGCTGGGCCTGGACTGGGACGAGGGTCCCGAGGTGGGCGGCGACTTTGGCCCCTACGCCCAGACCGAGCGCCTGGACCTGTACAAGCAGGCCGCCCAGAAGCTCTGGGACGAGGGCAAGGCCTATCCCTGCTTCTGCACCAAGGAGCAGCTCGACGCCGACCGTAAGGCCGCGCAGGAGCGCAAGGACCCCTTCCAGGGCTATCAGCGCCGTTGCCGCGATCTTGATCCTGAGGAGGCCCGCCGCCGCATCGAGGCCGGCGAGTCTTACGTCCTCCGCATCAAGGTGCCCGAGGACCGCGGCGACGTCGTTATCCACGACGCCGTCCACGGCGAGGTGACCTTCGACGCCAAGGAGCTCGACGACTTCGTCATCTTCCGCTCCGACGGCACGCCCACGTATAACTTCGCGACCGTCGTCGACGACGCCATGATGAAGATCACCCACGTCATCCGCGGCGACGACCATCTGTCCAACACCCCGCGCCAGGTCATGGTCTACGAGGCCCTCGGTGCGCCCGTGCCCACGTTCGCCCACATCTCCATGATCCTGGGCGCCGACGGCAAGAAGCTCTCCAAGCGCCACGGCGCCACCTCGGTGGAGGAGTACCGCGACGCCGGCTACCTGTCCGACGCCTTTGTCAACTACTTGGCGCTGCTCGGCTGGTCGCTCGACGGCGAGACCACGATCATCCCGCGCGATGTCCTGGCCAGTAAGTTCTCGCTCGACCGCATCTCCAAGAATCCGGCGACCTTCGACCCCAAGAAGCTTGATTGGGTTAATGCCGAGTACATCAACGGCATGTCCGATGCTCAGTTTGCCGATGAGATCATGGTCCCCGAGCTGCACGAGGCGGGTCTCATCGAGGGTAATGTCGAGTACGGCGAGGATTGGATCGATGCGCTTGCTGCCATCGTTAAGCCGCGCACCAAGATGCCTGCCGACGCCGTGACCGTCGCTGCTCCCATCTTTGCTACGGCCGAGACGCTCGAGTATGACGAGAAATCCGTCAACAAAGGCCTGGCCAAGGAGGGCATGGGTGCCATTCTGGACGCCGCCAAGGCTGCTCTCGAGGGTGTGGACGAGTGGACGGCTGACAACATCGACGCCGCGCTTGAGCCGCTGCCCGAGCAGATGGACCTTAAGAAGCGCGTGGTGTTCCAGGCCGTGCGCGTCGCCGTCTGCGGCAATATGGTGAGCCCTCCGTTGGGTGAGACCATGGCGCTCGTCGGCCGCGACGACTGCTTGGCGCGCATCGACCGCGCCCGCACGATGGCGCTGTAGCAGCTGCGCAAACGCATGTATCCGAGCCCCGTTCACCCGAGCGGGGCTCTTGTTTCTGTACCGATGAGTGGGTTGCTGGGACAAAATAATCAGTAGTGTTTGTCCCATGTTCGAGTGACGCAACGAGCTCGACACTCGTATCGGCCATGGGACAAACTCTACTGATTATTTTGTCCCACCCCTTTCAGGTCCGTTCGTTAGAGGTGGTGTATGGCTCAACAACTGTCGCTGTTTGGTTCGCCGGAACCGGAGGAAGCTCCGGTGAAGCCCAAGCCTGCCGCTGCCTCGGCTCAGTCTAAGCCTGCGCCCGAGCCCCCTGCCGCCTATGCGAGCGTGGTCCTCGACATCCCCACCCGTGCGCTGTCGGAACCGTTTGCTTACGGCATCCCCGAGTCCCTTGCCAACGAGGTCCAGATCGGATCCACGGTCCTGGTTCACTTTGGTAACCGTGCCGCCGCGGGCTATGTCGTCGACATTGCGCCTGAGCTGGGCGACCTGCAGGGTAACAACGCCCTCGACCCCGCGCGCATTAAAGCCGTCGAGGCTATCCTCAGCAAACCGCTCTTTACCGCCGAGGCTGCACGCATTGCGCGCTGGATGAGCCGCGAGTATGTCGCGACGCTTTCCGAGTGCCTGCGCCTGTTTTTGCCACCGGGCGGCAGCCCGCGTGTGGTCAAGGGCGACGACGGCGTGTGGACGGTTGAACGTCCAGCCGTCAAACCCATCCAAAACCGCTGGGTGATGCTTACGCCCGAAGGCTTTGACTACACGCCACCCAAGACCGCGGTCCGCCAGCGCCAACTCATCGAGGCGCTCCAGTGTGGTCCTGTCACGACGCGCGACCTCAACCTTCTCTATAACAGTATGTCGGCGACCATCAAGTCGCTCGAAAAACGCGGCGTTGTGGTGGTGGAAGAGCGCCGCGCCTGGCGTGGCTGCAGCGAGCAGACCACGCTGTCCTCGGCAAGCGGCAAGGCGCCGGTCGCGCTTACGAACGGTCAGCAGCAAGCGCTCGCGCAGATTGAGCGCGCTCGCCTGGATGCGCACGGCGACGTGGTGCTCGTGGACGGTGTTACGGGCTCCGGCAAAACCGAGGTCTATCTATCCGCCATCGAGCGCGTGCTCGCAGCCGGTCGCTCTGCCTGCGTGCTGGTACCCGAGATTTCGCTGACAGCCCAGACCGTCGGCCGCTTCCGCTCCCGCTTTGGCGAGACGGTCGCGGTTTTCCACTCGCGTCTTTCTGCTGGGGAGCGTCTGGACCAGTGGGATATGGTTGCCAGCGGTGCGGCCCGCGTGGTCGTCGGCGCACGTTCGGCGCTCTTTTGCCCTCTCAGCGATCTGGGCCTCATCATCATTGACGAGGAGCACGAGACCAGCTACAAGCAGGGGTCCAGTCCGCGCTACCATGCGCGCGAGGTGGCAGCCGAGATGGCGCGCCGCTATCGCTGCCCGCTCGTGCTGGGGTCGGCCACGCCTTCTGCCGAGGCCCTCGACCGCTGCCGCCGCGGCATGTATAACGGTGCCACCTGGACGCGTGTCGAGATGCCCGAGCGCCCGGGGCACGCGGTCCTGCCCACGGTTCGCATTGCCGACCTGCGCCGCGAGTTTTCGCACGGCAGCCGCTCAATGTTCTCTAAACCGCTGATGGAAGGCCTGGAGCGTGTGGTCGAGCGGCGCGAGAAGGCCGTGTTGCTGCATAACCGCCGTGGCTTTGCGCCATTCCTGATGTGCCGCGAGTGCGGCTGCGTCCCCACCTGCAACCACTGCTCCACAGCGCTTACGTATCACGAGCGGACACACACGCTGCAGTGTCACACATGCGGTTCGTCTTGGCGCGTGCAGCCGTATCCCGCGCCCACGAGCCGTTGCCCCAAATGCGGCAGTCGCTACCTGGCAAAAATGGGCCTGGGCACGCAGCAGATCGAGGACGCTCTGCACCAGTTGCTTCCCGAGGACGTTGCCATCATTCGCATGGATGCCGATTCCACGCGTGGCAAGGATGCGCACAAAAAGCTGCTCGAGCAGTTCGATGCGGCGGATTGCGCCGTGTTGCTGGGTACCCAGATGATCGCTAAAGGTCTCGATTTTCCCGAGGTCACGCTCGTGGGCGTGGTCAATGCCGACTTCGCCCTTAAGCTGCCCGATTTCCGCGCAGGGGAGCGCGCCTACGATCTGCTGGAACAGGTGGCGGGCCGTGCCGGTCGCGGCGATCGTCCCGGTGAGGTGATCATCCAGACCTACCTGCCCGAGGATCCGGTCATTCGCGCCGTCGCTAAGCACGACCGTTCGATCTTTACCGACTACGACTTGGACCAGCGCCGCGACGCCCTGTATCCACCGTTCGTGCGTCTGGTCAACATTTTGGTGTGGTCGGCGAACGCGGATGACGCGCGGGACTACATCGGTCGCATCGCAAAGCTCCTCAAGCGTCGCTGGCATGCTGCCGCGCCCGACTTTTTGCGGGCGGGCAGCGCCGTGCCGCAGGTGCTGGGCCCGGCTTCGTGTGTAATCGAGAGAGCCAAGGACCGTTATCGCTTCCACCTGCTTGTGAAGTCGCCCGTGGGGTACCATGTCTCTGATGATATTGATGCCTGCCTTAAAGAGGCAGGCTCCGTGCGCGGCGTGAGCGTGAGCGTTGACGTCGACGCCTATGATTTGATGTAACAACCCGAAAGGATGGCCATGGAAGCCAACGGAATCGTACTGTCGCCCGACCCTCGCCTGCGCCAGGAGTGCGCCGTCATCGAGGAGATCACCCCGGCGATTGAGGCGCTTGCCGAGAAGATGAAGAAGATGATGTTCGACAATGGCGGTTGCGGCCTGGCTGCCCCGCAGATTGGCGAGCTCATCCAACTCGTCACTATCGACTGCGACTACAGCGACAAGAATGACTATGACCCGTACGTACTCATCAACCCTGTCATTGTTGAGCAGAGCGACCATCTGGTGCCATTTAGCGAGGGCTGCCTGTCTATCCCCGGCATTAGCTGCGAGATCGAGCGTCCCGACCATGTCGTCGTCGAGGCGTACGACCTGGATGCCAACCTGATTCGCTATGAGGCTTCGGGCGACCTGTTCTGCGTGTGCCTGCAGCACGAGATCGATCACCTGCATGGCAACACTATGTTCGAGCGACTGAAGCCCATGCAAAGGCTCAAGGCCGTCAAGGAGTACCAGGACGCCCTGGCCCGCGGCGCTCGACCGGGCGAGACGGAGTAGGTTTGTCCGTCCCCGGGGCGCCCGCCTATATCATCCCGTGCTCAAACATTCTCGCTGCGCTGCGAAACTGCGCGCGGAACGATATAGGCGGGCGCCCCGGGGACTACGTTGACGCTGCTTGACTCGCCCGGGTGCCGTCGGGCCAGGGATGGGCGTCTTCGCTGATAGGTGCTTTGCTGAAAGAGCTGCTTTTATTGCGGCTCTTTCTTTGGTTTTGGGTATATTTGTTCTTGTTGAAATGTTATTGCGGATGGGCTGGTGACTTGGCTTTCCGCTGTTCTTTGTAGCCGTCTCGGCTTTGGTTGAGAGGAGACGTTCTTTATGCGAATTGTGTTTATGGGTACGCCTGATTTTGCTGTGCCTTCGCTGACTTCGCTTGTTGCGGCTGGTAATGAGGTTGCGCTCGTTATTACCCGTCCCGATGCTGTTCGTGGGCGTGGTAAGAAGCTAGAGCCGTCTCCTGTTAAGGCTAAGGCGCTCGAGCTTGGTCTGCCTGTTGTTGAGGCTAATCGTATGACGCCTGAGGTTGTTGAGGTGCTCCAGGCTGCCCAGGCTGACATTTTTTGTGTGGCTGCTTATGGCTGCATTTTGCCTGATGACGTGCTGCATATGGCGCCGCTTGGTATTGTGAATGTTCATGCTTCGCTACTGCCTCGTTGGCGTGGGGCTGCTCCTATTCAGCGTGCGATTCTCGCTGGTGATGAGGTTGCTGGCGTTTCTATCATGCGTATTGGGCATGGCGTGGATACTGGTGCCTATTGTGCTCAGGCTTCCACGTCGGTTGTCGGTAAGCATGCTGAGGCGCTGACCATGGAGCTTGGTGAGCTTGGCGGTAAACTGCTTGCCGATACTCTTCCTTCTCTTGCTGATGGCACCGCCGTGTGGATTGAACAGAATGAGGCGCTCGTTACCCATGCTGCCAAGATTTCTAAGCAGGAGATGCGCTTGGATCCACACATGGCGGCGCTTGATTGCGTGCGTCATGTGCTGGCCTCTTCCGATACCGCGCCTGCTCGTTGCGTGATTGCCGGCAAGACCGTGCGCGTGCTCGATGCTGCGCCGGCTGATGTGTCGCTTGGTGAGGGGCTCGTCGCCGTTCAGGCCAAGCATGTTTACCTGGGCCTTTTCGATGGCTCGGTCGAGTTGCTCGAGGTTAAGCCTGATGGCAAGCGTGCTATGACTGCTTCTGCTTGGGCTGCTGGCTTGCAGGGTGCCGATCTTTCGTGGGGTGTATTGTCATGAGCAAGCTGTCTCCCGCGCGCAAGCTTGCGCTCGATGTACTGATGGAGGCCGATCGCCGCGGCATGTATGCGCGCGACGTGCTGTCCTCTCGCGCATCGGCCAAGGCTATTGACCAGCGCGATTCCGCTTTTGCCGCCCGCTTGGCGCTGGGCGTGGCCGCCACGCAGGGTATTTTGGACGAGCTGCTCGACCAGTTTCTCGATAAACCCAAAAAGGTTGCGCCGCGCGTTCGCATGGCGCTTCGTATCTCGGCCTTCGAGATGCTCTACCTGCATACGCCGGGCCGCGTTGCCGTGAGCCAGGGTGTTGAGCTGGTGCGCAGTGGTGCTAAGTCTGCTGCGGGCCTGGCAAACGCGGTGCTGCACAAGGTTGCGGACAACGTTGAGGACTTTGCTACTGCGTCCGATGTGGATGAGTCTGAGCGACGCTTGGTTCGCCTGTCTCGCCTGATGGGCTTGCCGCGATGGCTGTGCGCTCGCATTATGGCATCGTTTGACACGCCAGAGGGTGCGCTTAACTTTACCGGCAATCTGGCGCCCGCGCCGCTCGCTTTGCACGAGAACGCCTTTGCAACCAAACCTGATCCGTACCTATCGCAGCTTGTGGCGCCTGTGTTCCCTGGCTGTCATGCTCTGGTCGATGCTCAGGTTACGGTTGCGTCGGGCGTATTTGAGCGTGCTGCTGCCGTGGCCTCGGACCTTAACGCCCAGCTTATCGCCACAGCTGCCACGCGCCCTGGTAGCTGCCTTGAGATTGGTGCCGGCCGTGGCACCAAGACCTATGTGATGATGTGCCAGGCCAAGCGTGCGGGCTATGAGCGTCAGCATACGGCGCTCGATCTGCATGATCGCAAGTGCGATCTGAATCTCGCTCGTCTGCATAAGGCCGGTATTCAGGGCGTTCGCACGGTTTCGGGTGATGCTTGCGAGCTTGATGAAGTGCTCACATCGTTTGATGCCATGCTTGGCGAGCCGGTTAAGTTCGATACGGTCTTTATCGATGCGCCGTGCTCTGGCACCGGAACCATGCGTCGTCATCCCGAGATCCCGTGGCGCCTGACCGAAAAGGATGTGACGGTTGAGCTGCCCAAGCTGCAGCTTACGATGCTCAAGGAAGCCGCTGCGCGCGTGGCTGCCGGCGGCGAGCTCATCTATGCCACCTGCTCGGTCTTTGAAGAGGAGAACGCGCAGGTCGTGGATGCCTTCCTGGCTTCTCCCGAGGGCGCCGGCTTTACCGTGGCGCCGCTCTCTGAAGCGCAGATTCTGCAACTCCCCGAGTTCGATCAGGCCAAGAAGCTCGTATCCGTACGCCAGAACGATCGAGGCCTCTTCCAAAGCGTGCCGGTAAACGCCGATTCCTACGACGGCCACTTCTGCGCCAGGCTGGTCCACAAGTAATTACTACGTTGCGGTGAAATAGGGATTGAATAGCGGCATCTACCCGCCAAAAAGTCCATATTTCACCGCAACTCAGGATTTTTCTGGGACGGGGATTAATAAATCGGGTATGAAAGCAAGCGGTTGGGTTCGGTAGGTTTCTAGTTGCATGAACCGCTCGCGGATTTAATATTTAGAGGTTAAAATGACCGATCTTAACTATGACAAGATTGACAATCCTGAAGATAAAACTCAGGGAAATGAAGAAGTTAATAATTCTTCGATTAAAAAGCGGGTAATTATTGGTGCCGGTATTGTTGCTCTGCTTATTGCTGGTTGTGTCGTTGGTTATGCTGGTTACAATTACAAACAAGCATGTAGTGAACATAATCAGCAGGTTGAAGTTTTGTATTCAAAGGCTAGCGATAGTGTTGTTGCCTTTAAAGCTGATCCTAGGCTACTA
>JABLTQ010006146.1_pt1 | contig 10395 bp, 9 predicted proteins | sample 7160101 | NCBI WGS metagenome assembly JABLTQ01 (sample SAMN14651228, study PRJNA627086) | human gut metagenome | isolation source: feces | host: Homo sapiens
TAAATCAAATACCGTATAAAAACGCGCCTTATCCTCCGGAATAAAACCAATGACCAGGTGACAGTGGATTCCGCAGAGGCAACAAAGAAATATGGTGTAGCGGTAAAATGTGCTACGATTACACCGAATGCTGCCCGCATGGATGAATATGATTTGAAAGAAATGTGGAAATCGCCAAACGGCACAATTCGTGCAATTTTAGATGGTACGGTATTTCGTGCACCAATCCTTGTTAAGGGAATCGTTCCTTATGTAAAAAATTGGACAAAGCCGATTACGATTGCACGTCATGCGTATGGTGATGTTTATAAAAATACAGAAATCAAAGTTCCGGGTAAAGGAACAGCAGAACTTGTATTTACCGCTGAGGATGGAACACAGACCAAAGAAGTAATTCACAACTTTGATGGTCCGGGAATCATTCAGGGAATTCACAATACAGAAAAATCCATTTCCAGTTTTGCACGCGCATGCTTTAGTTATGCAGTGGACACTAAACAGGACTTGTGGTTCTCTACTAAAGATACCATTTCCAAAAAATACGACCACACATTCAAAGATATTTTCCAGGAAATCTTTGATGCGGACTACAAAGAAAAATTCGAGGAAGCAGGCATTACTTATTTCTATACCCTGATCGATGATGCCGTAGCCCGTGTGATGAAATCAGAAGGCGGCTACATCTGGGCATGTAAAAACTATGACGGCGATGTAATGAGCGATATGGTGTCCTCCGCGTTCGGTTCTCTGGCGATGATGACCTCTGTACTGGTATCTCCGGACGGCTACTACGAATACGAAGCTGCACACGGAACCGTACAGCGTCACTACTACAAACACCTGAAAGGGGAAGAGACCTCCACAAACTCCGTGGCAACCATCTTTGCATGGAGCGGTGCCCTGAGAAAACGTGGAGAACTGGATGGCAACAAAGAACTGATGGATTTTGCAGATCGTCTGGAAGAAGCGACCATCCGCACCATCGAAGAAGGAAAGATGACAAAAGACCTGGCTCTGATCACAACCATGGAAAATCCGACCGTATTAAACAGTGAAGGATTTATCAAAGCAATCGCTGAGAATCTGTAAGAGCAGGAAAAATAGAGAGAAACAAGGAGGAATTCCCATGGGAGCAGAAGAATTTCTGAACATAGAAGAAGAACATAAACGAGAGTTTAGCGAACTGTTACAGTACTGTCTGGCATCCGGCCGGATCGATCAGAACCTGTATCAGGAATATGATGTAAAAAGAGGTTTGCGTGACTCCAGCGGAAAAGGTGTACTGACCGGTCTGACAGAGATCTCGGACGTTGTCGGTTATACGTATGAAGACGGAAGAAAGATCCCGGCAGACGGACAGTTATTTTTCCAGGGATATAACGTAGCGGATATGGTGGCGAGCCTGGAGAAAAGAAAAAAAGGCTTCGAGGAAGTCATCTATACACTGCTGTTCGGACGTATCCCGAACGCAAGACAGTCAGCGATGTTTAATGATCTGCTGTCGGATATGATGAATCTGAACAACCGTTTTATCCGTGATGTTGTCATGAAAGCATCCAACGAAAATATCATGAATGCCATGCAGCGATGTGTGCTGACTCTGTACACCTACGATGATAATCCGGATAACACCAGCGTGGAAAATGCCCTGCGCCAGTCCATGCAGCTGATTGCAAAAATGCCGCTGATCGCTGTATATTCTTATCATTCCTACCGGCATTTCCGTCAGGATGAAAACCTGTTGATCAAAAACCCGAAGAAAGAGTACAGCTTTTCCGAGAATATCCTGTATATGCTTCGTGAAGACGGTCAGTTTACCGAACTGGAAGCAAAAGTTCTGGACATTGCACTGGTTCTTCATGCAGAGCATGGTGGTGGTAACAACTCCACATTTGCCAATCATGTGGTAACATCTTCCGGAACGGATACCTATTCTGCTGTAGCGGCATCTATCGGTTCCCTGAAAGGACCGAAACACGGTGGTGCTAATCTGAAAGTTCAGGACATGTTTGAAAATATCATGGAAAACTGCCCGGACTGGGAAAATGAAGAATCTCTGAGAGATTATCTGAATGATATTCTGGATAAGAAGGTCTTTGACCATGCAGGCCTGATCTATGGTATGGGACATGCGGTATATACACTGAGCGATCCGCGTGAAGTGATCCTGAAACGTTATGCAAAATTCCTGGCAGAAGAAAAAGGAAAGACCAGAGAATTTGCCCTGTATGAGAAAGTGGAAGAGATTGCAGGTGAACTGATCATGCACAAGAGAAAACTATTCAAACCGGTATGTGCAAATGTCGATTTTTACAGTGGATTCGTTTACACGATGCTTGGCATCCCGAGAGAGCTGTTCACCCCGATCTTTGCGATCTCCCGTATGGCAGGATGGTCCGCACACCGTCTGGAGGAACTGGTCAACGCCGGTAAGATCATCCGTCCGGCATATCGTTATGTGGGACACCACAGACCGTATCTGGAAGTGGAAGACCGCGAGGAACAGAACCCGTTCACCGAGGAATACCAGAGAAAATATAAGATTAAGAGCATTAAAAATGCATAAATAAAAGCAAAAATCCGTCTGACAGAGAAAATCTGTCGGGCGGATTTTGGTATATACGCGGGTAATGAGGCAAAGTCCGGGCTTGCACAAGACCTTGACGACTGCCACAATAGTGAACGGGGAGGGCAACGAGCCAGAAGGGGGGTGAATCAGATCAGTCCGTAATGAGCCATTGCTTTCATCAGTCCGTCATTTTCCACAGTATCTGTGACATACTCCGTATACGGATCGAGCACAGGGTCGTGATGCCCCAGAGCCACGGTGTGTTTACCATAAGTAAACATGGCAAGGTCATTACTGCTGTCACCGAAGACATAAGCATCATCCAGTCCCAGTCCGAAGTGTTTCAGGATAAAATCAATGGCAGTTCCTTTGGAATATCCTTTCGGCACAACTTCATAGATACCGCCCAGCCGGTCGATCAGATCCATATCTTTTGCCAGTGCAGGGAACAGGGTGTCGGTATCGGTCTGCTCATCGGTGTAGATGACGAATTTGTCAAAGTCGCAAAGTCCGCTCTCGATATAGTGTTCTTTGGTCAGTCCCAGTGTGGCGAGATAACGGCAGGTTCCCTCCAGCTTTGCAAACCGGGTAATATGGGAAGAACGGTAGCAGTCCTCTTTTCCCTCGAGAAGCAGTCCTGCATTTGCCGCTTTTACCTGCCGGATGATCTCCGCCTGACGCTCCTTCGGGATCTGCGTGGAGGTGAGCACCTCATCGTTGTATACAATATAGCTTCCGCAGCCACACAGATAACCGCTGAACGGCAGCCGACAGATCATCGGCGGCAGACCGCAGATGGTCCGTCCGGTGTTGATAAATAAAAGATGTCCGAGATCATGGGCTTTTTGCAGGGCAGCAGAGGCAGATTCGGGGATCTTACCGGTGACTTCACTTAAGATGGTTCCGTCGATATCAAAAAATAATGCTTTCTTATTTGTACTCATGTTGATTCTCCGTATAAATGTTTTCTGTAACTGTTTGGTAATCCGATTTTTATTACAAGCGCAGTTTATTATACTGCCTGAGAATCCAAAATGTAAAGAGATAAGATGAACAAAAGCAATGAGAAGAATGGTAGAGGAAAACGCATTTTGACAGTTAAAAAGAAAGTTGATGAGAAAAAATAGAATCTGGGGATTTCAGAGGGGGCAAAGTATGTTAAAATAGAACTATTCAGCGGGAAAATAGGAAGGAATCCGCAGAAAAATGATTAAAACAGGTGTAATTGTATGGTGAGTGGAAAGAGTGAAGCTATGAAGCAGTTACAAAAAGATAAATTTTCAGGAGGGAGAAAATGACAAAAAAACAGAGAACCCTGGAGATTATAGAGCGGTTGAAGAAAGAATATCCCGATGCGGCGTGCACCCTGGATTATGACCAGGCGTGGAAACTGCTGGTGAGCGTGCGGCTGGCAGCGCAGTGTACCGATGCCAGGGTGAATGTGGTCGTGGAGGGACTGTTTGAAAAATACCCCAGTGTGGAAGCACTGGCAGCGGCAGATGTGGAAGATATCGAGACAATCGTGCGTCCCTGCGGTCTGGGAAAGAGCAAGGCACGGGATATCAGTGCCTGCATGAAGATGCTGCGGGATGAATACGGGGGAAAAGTACCGGACGATTTCAAAACATTATTAAAACTGCCGGGTGTGGGAAGGAAAAGTGCCAATCTCATCATGGGAGATGTCTTTGGAAAACCGGCGATCGTGACCGATACCCACTGCATCCGGTTGACCAACAGGATGGGACTGGTAGACGGGATCAAAGATCCGAAAAAAGTGGAGATGGCACTGTGGGAGCTGGTTCCACCGGAAGAGGGAAGCGATTTCTGTCACCGTCTGGTGATGCATGGAAGAGAAATCTGCACGGCAAGAACCAAACCGTACTGTGATCGCTGCTGCCTGAACGATATCTGTAAAAAGGTGGGCGTGGAGTAGAAAATCTATATGCTAGCTAGTAGTTGTCATAGATTAATAAGGAAATTTTCAGTCGCATAGGAGACAGGAGGATGGATGAATGAAAATCGGGATCATATCAGACACTCATGGAAAATTACATCCACCGGTTCTGGAGCTGACCGCTTCCTGCGATGTGGTCCTGCATGCCGGAGATGTGGATAACAGTCAGACACTGGATCAGCTCTGGATGCATCTGAAACCAAATGCCCCTTTTTATCTGGTACGTGGAAATAACGACCGGGGATGGGCGGAGCGCATCGCGAAAACACAACGGTTTTGTCAGGCTGGTGTTTCCTTTTTCATGGTGCATGACAGAAAAGATGTTTCCTGGGACCTGGACGGTGTACAGGTGGTTGTCTTCGGGCACAGTCATAAGTTTACCGTGGAAGAAATCGACGGAAGACTCTGGCTGAATCCGGGAAGCTGCGGCAGACCGCGGTTCGGCGCACCTTTGACATTGGCGGTGCTTACGATAGAAGACGGAGTGGAAAACCAGGAGTGGATGGTGGAAAAAATCACGATTTCCAACCGGTATGTGGAAAACAGGAGTATAGTATGGAAAAAAACACAACCAAAACAGAAGTAAGAGAAAAAATACAGGAACTTTTAAAAACACTGAAAGCGGAGCAGGAAAAAAAGCCGCTGCGTCTGGTGGAGCAGCTGGGATATCTGATGTATGTCCGCCTGTTTATCGAATCACAGAAGAGGGTCAGCCTGCAGGAGAGCTTTCCGTTTGCCGGATTCCCAATGGAATGGATACCGGGAGAGGAAGAAGTGGAGGATGGTCAGCGCAGCTGGCAGCTGCAGTATCAGGTACAGTACTGTTCTTCCATGGTGGAGCAGGGACATTTTATGGAAACTGCAAGACTGGAAGAAAACAGTCTGTGGATGAAAGAATTATGTAAACTTATTGACTGGACAGCTGACCACTGTGACTGGGAAGAAGGGATGCCACATCTGTTCGGCGCGCTGCTTGAAGAGATGCTCCGTCAGATGTATGCCTGGGGAACTACAGGACTGTTTCTGATGCCGGAGAACCTTACGGAAGCACTGATCCGGCTGGCAGATGGTCGTAATATCGAAAAAGTCTGGAATCCGGCGACAAGAACCGGCGGTTTTCTTGCAGCAGCCCACAGACAGTATCCACAGTGGCAGTTATACGGATGTGAAGAAGAGAAAAGTCAGTGGCAGATTGCCCGGATGCTGCAGTTTTATCATGGCGGCGGTATGGAGGGAATCCGTCGGGAAGATCCGCTGGAAGCCGACCGCATTGATAAAACCGGGGAGCGCACACCGGAAGGGGAAGTGCCGACCTACGAGGAATACGATCTGATCGTGACCAATCCACCGGTAGGGGAACTGCCGATCGAAGACCAGGACCGGTACTGGATCAGTACCAGAAAAACACAGCTGCAATACATGCAGATGCTGATGAATCATGTGAAAAAGCAGGGCATGGTGATCGCGGTAGTCAACGAGGGAACCCTGTTTATGTACGATGCAGAGCAGAAAGTCCGCCAGTATCTGTTAAATGACTACCAGATCCAGGGAGTCATTTCCCTTCCGGCGGGAGCATTTTTACCCTATACAGGAAGTAAGGCTTCGGTTCTGATCTTTACAAGAGAAGAAGAGATTGACAAAGAGCAGCCGGTATGGTTCTATGAGATCCAGAATCTCGGATACAGCCTGGATCGTCGCCAGGAAAGTACCGGGGTGGATGACATTCCGGCAATGCTGACATCATGGGAGAACCGGAAAGAACTGGCAGATCAGTGGAAGCATCAGTTGAAGGAAGCTGCTGCGCACAACCAGTGGGAAAATCCGGTTCCGGCACATTGGGAAGAAAAATCCTGCTGGTTTGCAAGTCTGGATACGATTGCCAAAAATGACAATAATCTGTCTGCGGGAAGATACAAACCATGGAAAGAGCAGGAGACGGTTGTGACCGAATCCCCGGCACAGCTTTTGAAAGAACTGGCAGATCTGGAAACCGATACGATGAAGAAAGTACAGGAACTGATGGAGATGGCGGGGGACTATGAGTAAGAAGAAAAATATGTACAAACTGGAATCTCTCGCCCGGCTGATCTCTGGAAGAACGCCGGAGCGGGAGCAGAAGGAATACTATGCAGAGACCGGAACACCATGGGTCAAGATTGAAAATCTGGATCAGGGTTATATCCGGGAGACAGCGGAATACCTGTCCGAACAGGGAAAAGAAAAGGTTAATCTGGTACCGGAAAACAGTGTGTTATTTTCCATCGTCGGTACAGTCGGAAAAGTGGGAATCGCCGGCCGGGAACTTGCCACGAATCAGCAGATCGTATCCCTGATCTTTGATGAGACCCGGGTGCTGCCACTGTACGGATATTATGCACTCCGGTATCATGCGGAAGAGATCCGCAAACTGTCCAATCAGACCACGATGGCGCTGATCAGCAGAAAAACCCTGGGACAGTACAGAATCTATGTGCCGGACAGTCTGGAAAAACAGCAGGAGATTGTGGATAAGCTGCGGCGTTTTGAAGAGATCAAGCTGAAAAAAGAAGTGATGCGAAGCCGGATGGAACAGTATGAACAGGTATTATTTCAGAGAATCTTTGCCTCTCAGCTGCGATACGGAGAAAAGGCGAGACTTCGCAACTATCTGAAAGAACCGGTAGGAACCGGTATTCCGAAAAATGAAGAGCCAAACGGAGAATTCCCCTGTGTGCGTCTGGAGAATTTTCGGAAGACTTATCTGACAGGACTCCATGCAGGAGAAAAAGCGGAGGTAAATGCTGGTGCAGACTGGGCGATCGAAGAGAAATACCGTGTCTGCCCGGGAGATATCCTTCTTCGAAATGGAAAGCTGATTCTGGTAGATCGGGTGGAAGATCCACTGTATCTGGATCGTAGTGTGCTACGTATTGTGCCGGATCAGGGGCAGATTCTGCCGGAAGCCTTGTATGCTTATCTGAGTCAGTCTTGTATGAGTGAAGTTCTCTACGGAGCCAGAAAAGAGGGCGATAATCGAAAACGTCCGATTCGTGCCGCCGAGGTGGAAAAGTTGATTCTGCCGCAGTTGTCCATGAAAAAACAGGAAGATTACAGCAGATGTCTGAAGAAAATCCGTGAGATCGAGAGAAATCTGGACCGGGAAATTGCACTGGCAGAGGCAGCATTTTCCGGTATGGGATGGCTGTTGCTGAGGAAAGAACCGGAGGAAGAGGCTAAGACAGATGCAATAAGCATTGAAGATGTGGAAATTGTTACGAAAGCGGAGACAGAAGAATCCACAGGGAAAGATCTGGAAACTATGGCAGATGCGAAAACTTCGGAAGGTGCAGCCGGTGAAGCGGAGCAGACAGAAGCCGGGTTACAGGAAGAAAAGTCGAAAGTGGTTTCGGGAAAAACAGGGAAGAGGATGCAAAGAAGGCCGGTGGAACTGTCCGAAGAACAGAAGCAGACGGCACATCTGATTCTTGGTGTGCTCTGCTGCTGGGCACCGAGAGATGAACGAACCGGTGCATACTGTAAGAAACGGCAGGAGATTTTCCGGATCGCGCAGCCCTATTTTCAGCCGGCAGCGGTTTCTTTTACCGATAAAAAGGGACAGCGGGAATACCTGCTCGAGAAGGATTTCCTGACCTATCGAAATGAGGAATTGAGCAAACGATACGCTACACCGATGTACTTTTTGCAGGAACTTTTACAGGAAAGCGAAAACGATAATCCGCAGGACGCCCATCTGGCCTTCCAGGGAGAAGACGGGATCGCTACGGATGAACTTTGGGATTCAGCACAGATCCGGCAGATGGCAGTGTGTGGCTGGGAGATACTAATGGAGTATTCCGGACTGGGTGCATGCGGATGGCTGGTGCGTGGAGAGAATGGGAAGTAACTATGCAACAGACAGTCGGGGTACAAAACAGTTGCAACCGAGAAAAGGAGACAGAACATATGAAACCGAAGATTCGCATGGTCGGACTGGATCTGGACGGAACAGTATTTAATAACAATAAAGAGATTACCACGCATACCAGAAGTGTGCTGAAAGAGGCGATCCATCAGGGCTGCATCGTGCTTCCGGCCACCGGAAGACCGGAAATCGGACTTCCGGGTGCATTTTTGGAGATTCCCGGTGTGGAATACGCACTGACTTCCAACGGAGCCCGCATTATCCGTATTCCTTCCGGGGAGACAGTATATGAAGAACTGATTCCCTGGGAGGTCGCATTGCAGGTGATCGAAGTGATGAAACAGTGGGCAGGAGAATCATGCAACTGGGAAACATATTTTACCGGTAATATTTATGTTGAGGAAGAAACGTATCATTTTGTGAAACATGAATCGATGAGTCCTGCGATGGAGCGGTACATCCGAAGTACCCGGACACGCCGGAAGTATCTGACAGAGAAGATCCGGGAGGAAAAGATCGGAATGGAAAAGTTGCATCTGATCTTTGCCGATACAAGAGAACGGGACTGCAGAGAGAAGGAACTGCAACAGATGTTTCCGAATCTGAGTATCTGCCATGCGACACCGTTTAATATTGAAATTATTTCCGGCAGGGCTGGAAAAGGGAACGCGCTGGTGGCACTGGGAAAGATCCTCGGTATCAAAAGGGAAGAAATCATGGCATGCGGCGATGCGCCAAACGACTGGAACATGCTTGAGATGGCCGGACTTCCGGTCGTGATGGCGAATGCAGATGAAGAGACGAAGAAAAAGGCAGCGTTTATCACAAAGTCGAATGAGGAAGACGGCGTTGCTTATGCTGTTGAACAGTTTGTGTTAAAAAATGAATGATAGATTTGCCTGAATAACGGAAAACAGATTGGCTGCGGTATCAGGTATGGCAACGGGAAGAAAAAGGAAAAGCGAAGGAAAATGAGAAGAAACAGCACATACGGAAAATGAAAGGAGTTTATGCATGACTTTGAAACAACAACTTGGAAAGTTGAGATGGAAGAACTTTCTCTTCCTCACGATTGCAGGTATGGTGAATGCCTTCGGAGTCACGATGTTTATTGCCCCGGTGGATCTGTATGACAGCGGAATCTCCGGAACATCGATCCTGCTGTCACAGCTGACACCGGAATGGCTGTCACTGTCCTTCTTTTTGATGGTATTGAATATTCCTCTGTTTTTATACGGACTCAGAAAACAGGGTGTGGTATTTACCATCTATGCGATTTACACAGTGGTGGTCTATTCTTTCGGGGCATGGCTGATCACAGATGTACTGCCGGTGGATGTAAGTATCGTATCGCCACTTGCCGGATCGGATCTGCTTCTCTGCGCTATTTTTGGCGGGCTGATCTCCGGTATCGGAAGTGGTATGGCGATTCGGTTTGGAGGAGCGATGGACGGCATCGAAGTTCTCGCCGTCATCTTTGCAAAACGGCTGGGAATCACGGTGGGTACGTTCGTGATGGCATATAATCTGGTACTGTATATTATCTGCGGATTTGTGATTCACAGCTGGATCCTTCCACTGTACTCGATCGTAACCTACGGGGCAGCGCTGAAGACAGTGGACTTTATTGTGGAAGGTCTGGATCGATCCAAAGCGGCTACAATCGTCACGGTGCATCCGGATGAGGTCTGCGCGGCACTCTCCGAAGCCTTTGAGTGTGGGATGACGATCACCGAGGCGAAGGGATATTATTCGGATTCCCCGAAGACAGTGGTGTACATCGTGGTAAACCGTTTTCAGGTTGGGAAGATGAAAGAACTGGTTCATGAAAATGATCGCTCCGCTTATATCTCGATTGCAGAAATTGCGGATGTGTACGGAGCAAATACGGACAAAGTCTGAAACGACAAAAATATCATTGAGGATTGTGATAGTACGAAGTACGGAACAATCCGGTATCAAAAGGGTCAA
>JABLTQ010051509.1_pt1 | contig 10351 bp, 8 predicted proteins | sample 7160101 | NCBI WGS metagenome assembly JABLTQ01 (sample SAMN14651228, study PRJNA627086) | human gut metagenome | isolation source: feces | host: Homo sapiens
GTCCATATCCAGTGTTGTCACACGGAACATCTCTCCTGCACCCTCACAGTCACTTCCTGTGATCAGCGGAGTGTGTACATATACAAATCCTCTGTCCTGGAAGAACTGGTGAATCGCATATGCTGCCAGAGAACGAACTCTGAATACAGCCTGGAATGTATTTGTTCTCGGACGGAGATGAGAAATTGTTCTAAGATACTCAAAGCTGTGACGCTTCTTCTGCAGTGGATAATCCGGTGCGGATGCTCCTTCGATCACAACCTCTTCTGCCTGGATCTCAAATGGCTGCTTAGCCTGTGGTGTTGCTACCAGTGTACCCTTAACAATGATTGCTGCTCCTACATTCAACTTGGAAACCTCAGCGAAGTTCTCCATCTTATCATGATATACAATCTGTAATGTATCAAAATAAGATCCATCATTCAATACGATAAATCCGAATGTCTTAGAATCTCGAATACTTCGAATCCAGCCCCCAACTGTTACCTCTTTGTCCAGATATGCCTCTCTGTTCTTAAATAACTCACGAATTGTTGTCAGTTCCATACCATTTACTCCTTCAAATAATTCTTCTATCTTTTTCTATTATCAGAATCTTCAAACAGATGCCTCCCGGCAGTCTTAACAGTTATTATAACACTCCAGGAGCGCAGAGTAAATAAGAAACAACTGATATCGCTTTGTATTTCATCTATTTTCTCAGTTTTTCCAGTTCTGCCCTCAACCGGATCAGTTCCTTTTCTGCCTCCTCAGCACGTTTTCTTTCAGCTTCCATCTCTGCTTTCAGCGATTCTTTCTCCGCTTTCGCCTCCTGCATCTCTGCTTTCAGTGTTTCCCTTTCCTGCTTTATTGCTTTTACTTTTTCCCTTTCCTCTCCAAGTGCCTCGTCCAACTCATCAATCATTAGTTTTACTGTATTACGATCCAATATTTCCAGTTCTTTTGAAAACATCCCCATCATCCTTTCGCTGTTCCGGCAGATGTTATAGATTTCTTCATAAATGTCTCTGAATTCAGAATTTTGTTCCAATAATTTTATAATCATATCGGGATCATCCTCTTTAAGAAATACGAGCCATTCTTCTAATCTACCGTCTATTTTTCTGCCTTCATTGTGAATGATGTTATCAAAAATGTCAAGGCAAATAAACGTGTACTCCTGCAAAAGATTCAGTTCTATTCCTGAATCACTTTGTTGCTGAAACCGATGAATATAAATGTCCTTTGAAAAACTTTTGAAAACACTATTACTTTTTTCAAATAGAACTATCGTATATACCTTTTTTATGTCTCGATAATGAAATTTTTTTCCTAATTCTCTTCTTACTCTTTTATATTGTCTTAATAACATATCAGCTGAATAACATGCGCTACGCTCCCCTGGAAAAAGATATCCGATTTTTTGCACTTCGACATTTGCAATACTTCCATCTTCAAATTGTACAACTATATCCATTACAAGCAATGAACTTTCAGCTGCAATTCTTGCCGATTCATTTGGCAATACTTTTAGAATTTTCACTGTCCTTCCGAGAACTGTTGAGAGAAAATCATTTAATCGTTCTGGTCGCGTATCCGGATTCATGACTGCCTTAAAGAATGTATCATAAAGTACCTTTACTCCCTTTACACCTGTACAAATATCAAGATATTCTTCTTGATTCTCTTCTTCCCAGCTTTCAAATTGACTCCATAATTCATCGTTATCACGCAATTCATTTAAAATTTCTTTTCTTGTTCTGATTATAGGAAAATAGCGTTGAAGTTTATTTTTCATATAGTGTTTCTCCTTCTGTTTTTTACTCCCGGCCAGAAGTAGATATAGAATAATTTGATGCACTTGAAATTTCAATGTGTTTTTTGTTCGTAACTCATCTTTTTTGTTGATAAAATGAGGATATCTTTTTTCTACACAAAACAATATTTTTCTAAAATTTTCCAGGTGAATAACTTTATAAACATATTTTGCATAATTACTATTGCTTACGGATGCTTATAAACCATACAAATAACTGTCCTAAAGCAATAAAAATCCCGAATTTTGTATCTATATATAAACATACCTTTCCACTCTTGAAATCCAATATTTTCTAGTATAAAATATTCTCGTTAAATTCTTGACGAATAGCAATATAACAACGGCAGTTCTCTTACTGTGTTACCATTCAAAGCAAGAGGACTGCCGAATTACAAAAGAATAAGGAGTTATATCATGGACAATCATTTTAACACTCCCGCAGAAGTCATTGATCTTAGTATCAAGGCCTGCGAGAACAAAACCCGTCTTCCCCTTGGAAAAATGATTCTGCTCGGCATCATGGCCGGCGCGTTTATCGCTTTCGGCGGTGCTACAAGCAGCACGGCAGCACACGCAGTAGAAAATGTTGGCGTAGCAAGAGCTCTTGCCGGATGTATCTTCCCTGTCGGACTGATGCTCATCGTATTTCTCGGCGGTGAACTTTTCACTGGAAACTGCCTGATCATCATGGATGTATTTGACAAGCGTGTCACATGGGGCGGATTATTCCGAGATCTTTTCATCGTATTTTTCAGTAACCTGATCGGTGCTCTTTGCGTGGATCTGCTCATTGTATACAGTGGAAACCTAAACTACTCAGGTGGGCTTCTTGGTGCTTATACAATCAAAGTTGCTGTTGGAAAGATCGCAATTTCACCACTGCAGGGAATCACTTCCGGAATCTTATGTAACATCCTGGTATGTCTTGCAGTACTGATGGCTACTTCCGCAAGAGATATTGCCGGTAAGGTATGGGCAATTTTCTTCCCGATCTGTGCCTTCGTAGTCGGCGGATTCGAACACTGCGTTGCCAATATGTTCTATATCCCGGCTGGTATCCTTGCTTCACTTAATCCGGCTTACGTTGCGAAAGCAGAAGAAGCTTACGGAATTACAGCTGAACAGATTGCGACTCTGACACCACTTCACAGCCTTGCAAACTTTATTCCGGTTACACTTGGAAATATGCTCGGTGGTATGATTTTTGTCGGACTTCCGCTGTATCTGATTTATAAGAAAAACTGGGAAACGAAAAAAAGAACCTGAAACAAATCAGTTTCAGGTTCTTCAGAGGCGCAGACCGGATTTGAACCGGTGAATCAGGGTGTTGCAGACCCACGCCTTACCGCTTGGCTACTGCGCCGTATTTATTTAACTATTAAAGTATAGCAAAATACACGCAGTACGTCAATGGTGTTTTCTTTGATTTTTAACTTCTTTTATTATTCAACTTCTACAGGAATGAATGAAAATGTTGTCACATCAAATAATCCCATATCTGTCAGCTTAATCTCCGGAATTACTGCAAGTGACATAAAGCAAAGTGTCATTACCGGCTCAACTTCTCCACAGATTCCAAGTTCTTCGTATGCTTTTTCGTGAATGTCTGTTAATTTCTGATCTACCCATTCTCCACTCTGATCACTCATCAGACCGGCAATCGGCATTGGCATGCTCTCAATCACTTTGCCTTCCTTTACAAGAACGATTCCACCTTCCTGCTCAACCAAACTGTTTACGGCAAATTCCATCTCGTCATCATTCACTCCAACAACAATAATGTTATGAGAGTCGTGTGCCACTGAAAGTGCTACAGCTCCTTCTTTGATTCCGTATCCTTTCAAGAATCCGCAAGCTACATTTCCTGTCCCCTGATGACGCTCAACAACAGCTACTTTCACAAGATCAACCTCTGGATTTCTCACAAACTCTCCATTCGCATCCAGTTCAATCTCTGCTGTATCTTTCGCTGTTACAACTCCACCCGGGAGAATCTGAATCACATTCACTTTATTGGATTTCAGATGCATTTTAAATTTCTCTTTTGAAAAATCTTTTACGATCACACTGCCTTTAACAGATGCAATATCACATTTCTTAATCTCCGGCAGATACTTTCCTTCTTCTGCTACCAGCTCACCTTCTACAAACACGCGGTTTACATGGAAATCTTTCAGATCATCCAAAAGTACTATATCTCCGCGATAGCCCGGTGCTATTGCTCCTCTGTCCTTCAGGTCAAAGCATTCTGCTGCGTTAAGTGTTGCCATACGGATTGCTGTCACAGGATCAAGACCTTCCTCCACACAAATGCGCAGATGATTATCGAGATGTCCTTCATGAAGAATTGTCTTCGGCTGACGGTCATCAGAGCAGAGCAGACATCTTCTACTGTTATCCGCTGTCACACCTTTGATCAGTGTGCGAAGATTGTGACATGCAGATCCCTGACGGAGCAGAATATACATTCCTCGCTCCAAACGATCATTCATTTCTTCTACTGTAGAACATTCATGATCTGCCGCAATTCTTGCTGACGCATATGCATTCAGTTCTTTTCCTGTAATTCCAGGTCCATGTCCATCAATAAACTTACCTTCCTGCTTTGCTACAACAATCTTATCAAGATCACTTTCTGCCGCATTGATCACACCTGGGAAATTCATAAACTCTCCAAGTCCGGCAATTCCTTCTCTTGTAATCGGCTCTTTCATAGCCTCTGCGTCGATCACCGCACCTGCGTGCTCGAACGGTGTAGCCGGTACGCAAGATGGAAGTTCATACTTCACATCAAGCACTGTATTCTCAGCTGCTCTCATCATATAGTCAAGGCCGGCGATTCCACATACATTTGCAATCTCGTGCGGGTCTGCCATAATGGTTGTTCCGCCGTGTGGAACTAACATGCGTCCAATCTCTTCAGGACTTACATAAGAAGATTCAATATGGATGTGACTGTCGATAAATCCAGGTGCCGCATATCTTCCTTCTGCATCAATGACTTTCTTACCTTCATACGCGCCGATACCTGCAATCTGATTACCTGAAAATGCAATGTCTCCTTCCTGGATCTTTCCTGAAAATACGTTTACAATCTTACAGTTTTTGATCACCAGATCTGCCGAAACTCGTCCTGCTGCTGTGTCAATAAGTTTCTTTAGTTCTTTCTTCATTGTTACTACATCTTTCATATCAGAAATCCCCCTCTTTATTTGTAACTGTTCAGAGCCAAGCAAAATTTCATAAAACAGGTGTAAAATGCTTGCATTTTTAAGACTGTTTTTGAGATTTTATTTGGCGGATACGCCACACCGACGAAATGCGTAGCATTTTGGAGGTTGACTCTGAACAGTTACCTTTATTTTTCATCTGAATCCTCTTTGCCTTTAAATGGAATCACTTCGCATTCATTTGAAGCTTCTTCGTCTTCGTCTGAATCTTCTTCGTCATCTTCTTCCTCATCTTCTTCCTCAAGAAAGTTTTTGATTTTTGATAAACAAATTTTGATTTTCCTAAACGGAATTTCACTCTTTACGTCTGTTTCATCTTTCTCTGCATCCGGCACAAAATTCTCTGACGACTGTTCCTCTGTGTCCTCTGTGTCCTCTGTAATCACAGGCATCGCGATTGTCTCACCCAAAGTTTCGGACTCTTCTGAGCTATCTCTGTTTTCGGTCACTGACTCTGTTTCAGTCGCCGCACTTATTTCTGTAACTCCTTCTGTCTCAGCCGTTTCATTTATTTCAGATGTTACTTCTGTCTCAGCTTCTTCTGTAGTTGCATCTGTCTCAACTGCTCCTTCTGCTTCTGTAGTCAGATCTGCATCCGTCTCCTCTTCTGTTATGTCCGTTCCAGCAATTCCTTCTAACAGCGCATCAACCGTCTTCTCTTCCTCAGTCACTTCATCCGCTTCAGGCTCCGGCTTCGGTTCACACGGCATCCCCACTGTAAAGCAGCTTCCGGATCCCAGAATACTTTCTGCATCTACCCAGCCATCGTGTACTTCAGCAATCCATTTTACAACAGAAAGTCCCAGTCCAAAATGACCTTCTCCGGCACCTAAAGGATCTCCTCTGAAAAACCGATCCCATACGTGTGGCAGATCCGTCTCCGAAATTCCAATTCCCGCATCTGCAATCTTACAGCTAAACTCACTGCCTTTGCTTTCAACAACAACTTTGATCAGTCCAATCTCTCGACTATAATCAATGGAATTCTCCAGCAGATTTAACAGCATCTTCCGATAACAATTCTCATCCACTTCTGCGTAAATCTCCGGTTCAATCTCATATTCTATCTGCACCGGTTCATCTGCTTCCTGAAGTCTGCTGATCTGACCTTCTATAATTCCTGTTGTCAGTTCACTGATATTCATGCGTTTTTTATAAGCTGGCTGACATCCCTGATCCGCCTTTGCAAAAAATGAGACTTCCTGAATAAAATCTGAAAGAATCTGTGCCTTCTTCTGCACTAATTCAATCTGCCAACGCTGACGCTGGGACAGTCGCCAGTCGCCAAGACACCATGCGCTTCTTGTAAGAATCACACTGACCGGCATCCACATCTCCTGTACAACATTTTCTGCAAAATGTCCCTCTTCGCGCACATCCTCAAGTAATTCATTCAATGTCAGCTGCAGTCTCTCAAATTCCGCATCAGATTCTTCCAGTTCCAACTGTCTGGAGAAATCTTTTGTTCTACAGATTTCCGCCGCTGACTCTGCTAGATCTGCAGTCCGTTTCAGAACCTCTCTTACCAGAAAGTATCCAATTACAAGCGATGCGATGAAAACGATTGGAAGTATCACCTTCGCCATTGCTTTTGCTGTCTGCGCATCTGTTCCACTTATCATTGTAGCAAAAAACAACGCAATGCCTGTTGCCACAAATATGCATCCTGTATATTTTAGTGTTAATTTTATTTTCAAAGATATTTTTTTCATTCGTACTCCTCCAATGGAATCTCTGACATTCCAAATTAGATTATAGCACATTTTAAGACAGTATGTTGTGAAATTCTTCTTAAATAAAAAGTTTTTTATTATGCTTTTCCGCCTTGTATTTCTCTCTGATTTGCCCTATTCTAAAAAGTAAATATATCAGCAAAAAAAGATTTTTAAAACAATTTGAAAGAAGGAAATATCTATGAACAATTCAGTTTCTCAAGAACTATTAAAATTTCTTCAAAAGAGTCCCACAGCGTTTCATGCAGTTCAACAGATGAAATCAGAGCTTCTTGCAGTTGATTTTACTGAACTAAAGGAAAATCAGCGTTGGAATATAGAATGCGGCAAACACTATTTTGTTACACGAAATGACTCTTCCCTGATTGCGTTTACAATTCCGGAAAATGGTATTGACAAGATGCACATTCTGACAAGTCATAGTGATTCTCCGACCTTTAAGATCAAAGAGAATCCGGAGATCGAAGTAGAAAAACATTATGTGAAATTAAATGTAGAAAAATATGGTGGTATGCTCTGTGCACCCTGGTTTGACCGTCCGCTCTCTGTTGCCGGACGCGTTATAATAAAAGATAAGACAAACGGACAATTCACGAGCAAACTCGTCAATATTGACCGGGACCTTGTTATGATCCCGAATCTCGCGATTCACATGAACCGTGAGATCAATAGCGGTTACAACTACAACGCCCAGAAAGATCTTCTCCCACTTTATGGCTGTGGTTCTCCTAAAGGAACTTTTATGGAACAGATTGCTGAAGCTGCCGGGGTAGAAAAAGATGAAATTCTCGGTCATGATCTATTCCTTTATAACCGACAGGAAGGTTCCATCAGGGGGGCTTCTGAAGAATTCATTTCCAGCGGCAGACTTGATGACCTGCAGTGTGCCTTCGCATCACTTCAAGGTTTTCTTTCCGGTGAGAAAAAAGACTGTATGGCTGTACACTGTGTTCTGGATAATGAAGAAGTTGGAAGCGGTACGAAACAGGGCGCCGCATCCACATTCCTTTTTGACACACTGATCCGTGTTCACGAAGCACTTGGATATGATGGAGAAGATTATCGTGTTCATCTTGCAGACAGCTTTATGATCTCTGCGGATAATGCTCATGCGGTTCATCCAAACTATACAGAGAAAGCAGATCCGACAAACCGCCCTTACCTGAACGAAGGAATCGTGTTGAAATTCAATGCAAACCAGAAGTACTGTACGGACGCCGTATCTGCTGCCATGTTCCGTGACCTATGTAAGCGGGCAGATGTTCCGGTTCAAACATTTACAAACCGTTCTGATATGGCCGGTGGCTCTACCCTTGGAAATATTTCCAACACTCAGGTTGCGCTCAATACCGTTGACATCGGACTTCCGCAATTGGCAATGCATTCCCCTTATGAGACTGCAGGTGTGAAAGATACTGAGTATCTGGTACGAGCTGCAAAAGAATTCTTCTGCTAGTAAAGGAAGGAGCAGGGATTTCATTATGACGAAATTCCTGCTCTTTATTTTTTACAAATGCCTTCTCAGCGCCTCTACATAATAAGACGCATAACGACTGAAAATAATATTTTTCTTTTTAATAATACCGATCCTCATCGTTTTATCGACATCTAATGGCTTCGCTATAATACTGCTTCCATTTAATTTCTGGTCGATCACACCACTGCTTACTGTGAATCCGTTTAATCCGATCACCAGGTTAAATAAGGTCGCCCTGTCTCTCACCTGTATACTCTTCGGGAAATCAAGCATACTTATAAATTCCTCCGAAAAATAAAACGAATTATTATTTCCCTGTTCATAAACAAGATACGGATATGGTCGTAAATCTTCCATGGAAATCATTTCTTTTTCTGCCAGTGGATGATCTTTACAGATAAATACATGCGGTTCTGCAACAAACATTTCCTCAAATTTCAACTGATTATTCTTTATCAGCTTCAGAATCACATCTTCATTGTGTTCCGAAAGATAAAGAACTCCAATCTCGCTTTTTCCGCTCGCCACATCTTCAATGATCTCGCCCGTCTGTGTCTCTCTTATAATAAAACTATACTGGTCTGCATCATATTCTTTGATCAGATCAACAAAAGCATTTACCGCAAACGAATAATGCTGGCAAGACACAGAAAACTTCGGTGTTCTTCTCTCTCCATTTCCAAAATGTTCTTTCATATTGTCAGCCTGCTCTAGAAGCATCCTTGCAAAGGACAATAGCTCTTCGCCTTCTCTTGTAACAGTAACGCCTTTGTTAGACCTTGTAAATGCAGTCACTCCCATCTCTTTTTCAAGATTATGAATTGCTGCACTAAGCGACGGCTGTGAAATAAAAAGCTTTTCTGCAGCCTCCGTAATATTCCCACAATCCGCAACCGTAACTAAATAGGTTAATTGCTGTAATGTCATGTTCGCTCACTCCTTATTGAAACTGATATCCAGATTTATCGTAAAAGTATTCCCCATAACCAGGTTGAGACAAATGGCTGTAAGAAAAACATAATAACACCTACTGAACCACATATCAAATAAAAATCATTAATTTTTGAATCTGATAAAGTGCGCTTTGTAAAGTTTTCTGTCACAAAGCGTACGATAAGGTAGCCGATCAAAGTACCGATGCTATTTGTAATGATATCATCTATATCAGTTGCTCTGCCAGTAAAAAGTTGAGAAATCTCAATAAAAGACGTTGCAACAATTCCGGCCAGGGCAACACTTTTTATACTTCTGAACTCTTTCCATAACATTGGTAAAAAGAAACCAAATGGAACGAACAAAAGTACGTTCAAACACGCATTAACAAAATCTGACAACATATAAATAAACGGAATCAGATTCACTGTAAGCTCCATTTGCAGCATCGTAATATTCGGGAATCCCACTAATGCTAATACTACTGCCAGATAAAATCCAAATATCAGATAAACCATCGTTCGTTTCCAGCTCTGAAAGAAAATCTTCTCATATATGCACCAAAGCGGAATTATAAAAACTGCGGCTGCAACAAGTTCAATCAGGGCGTTGTATATTCTACTCATTTTCCCCTCCACGAATTATATTTTACACAACTCATAGTCTATCATATCAGGCCTGGTTACAGTAGCTTTATAATCCTTAATTAAACTTAATTTTTCATTAAGATGAAGTTACTGTTCACACCATGTGCGACCAGCAACGCATCTTGCAAGTTTTCATTATCCTCTTGCGTCCTGGTGTCAGATATGTTATATTGAAAATACAAAGAGGGAAACCGCAAGCGGCTACCCGTAATATTGTATCAAACTATATTTTTATAGTCGTCAACTACTGCGAATAGTTGGCGGCTATTTTCGTTTACCCTTGAAAATCTCATAACAAAGACCAACAAGGGCAACAATGAATATACAAAACTGAATCAGATCAGAATATGTAATCATCTTATCGCCCTCCTTTCTTTCGTTTGGAGGGTGTTTTTATCCCTCCGTAAAAGAAGGGTAGCCGCCTGGCTTTGGTTTCCCTGTCTGTATATTATCACGTTGATACCGGACAGGCAACCGCCTTTTTCTATTTATTCCGTTATGCGAACGTTCGGGGTTACTGTTCACTCCGTTCA
>JABLTQ010063553.1_pt1 | contig 10256 bp, 6 predicted proteins | sample 7160101 | NCBI WGS metagenome assembly JABLTQ01 (sample SAMN14651228, study PRJNA627086) | human gut metagenome | isolation source: feces | host: Homo sapiens
AGAGGATATGGGGGTTCGCGATGAGCTTGGTCTGCTGCAATTCCCCATCGGGCGCATCTTCCACCACAGGCTTTTCTTCCTGGAGCGCAGCGAAGAGCGCAGGCTGGGCAACGCCATAGAAATACAGGTTATCCTGCCCGATGAATTGGTAGACATGGGCATTCTTGCTGCACCAGAACTTACGCCAGAGCGCGCGTGATAACCCTTGTTCGTCGTTGCGCGCCATGGTGAAGGAAAGCGGCGCCCAGAGGCTTTCCGGCCAGCACCAGATCGTAAGACCGCTCACGCCATCGATCTCTGGGCACGGAATGCCCCACGAAGCATTGCCCGAGATACGGAACGGTACGAGCGCCTTACCAGTTCGAAAGCGAATGTTCGCTTCGGTGAGCACGCCGCGCGCCTGATCGCGATCAGCCACCGAGGCGAACTCGAGCTCGAAGCTCTGCTTGCCCTTAGCTGCATCACGGTATTCGTGCGCAGGAAGCTTATCGGCAATCTGCGTATAAGCATCGTAGAGCTCCACCTTTATATAGATGATGGGCGGAACGAGGAATTCTTTGATGGTCTTAGGAACGAGGGGGCGAACCTGTTCGTCCTGTTCAGCCGCTTCGACATAATCCTTCACGATATAAGCAAGGCTGGGCAGATCGAAATACCAGTTGTTCACCGTGCGCATCTCAGGCACCGTACCCGAAACCGACGAAATAGGGTTGATCAGATCAGCAGGATCGTACTGATGACCCAGATCGCATTCATCGGCATATGCTTTTTCGCTCTTGCAACCTTGAACAGGACAATGCCCCACCACTTGGCGACCATTCAAGAACATATCTTCTTTGGTGTCGTAGAACTGCTGGGTGCTCTCGAGATGAAGGAAGCCGTGATCGTAAAGGCGCTTCACATAGGCCTCGGATATGGTGTGCTGCACTTCCCCGGCATGTCCTAGCCCGCTGCCCTCGTAGATGTCGAGGCTGATGTCGTAACGCTTGAGCGTTTCAGCCTGAAGATCGTGATTGCGCTTCACGTATTCCTTGATCGTGCCGGAAAACGTTCCCGCTTCCACTTCCTTGCGATAGCCCTCTTCAATCGGCGAACCATAGCAGTCGGTTCCCGAAACGAAGCATACGTTCTCGCGACCGATGCGATCGCGCAGGAAGCGTGCGAAGCAGTCAGCGGGAACGAATACGCCACCAACATGCCCAAAGTGCAACGGCTTATTGCCGTAGGGCATGCCAGCGTTCACGACTGCACGACGCGGCCAAACGATATTGCGACTAGGATAGCTGTCCATTGGTGGAAGCTCCTTCTAAGATCGTGTTCGTTGATTCCTGCGGTTGTTTCTCCTCTGCTGTTAAAAGCAGCGAAAGGACATCGACAAGCCCCAGGTCGTTCGTACCGAGATACTTGATGCTGTATGAGCTTACACCAGAAAGAGAAGCGGCTTTGTTGCACGCATCTTTGTACGTGCCGATCTCATCGATAAGCCCGTTCTCCACACCATCGGCACCCGTGAACGCCATGCCCGTAGCAAGCTTCTGAACAGCAGAAACCTCCATGCCACGACCTTCAGCGACCGATTCGATGAAGCTCTTGTTGATCTGATCGACCTGAGCTTGGAAGTATTTCACCTCTTCATCAGTGAGCGGGCGATTCCCATAAGAAGCATCTTTGCTATCTGCGGAGGTGATGGTGCGCACATCGATGCCGAGCAAGTCGAGCAACTTCGAGTAATCGGTAACCTGGATGACCGTGCCGATCGAGCCGATGCTCGAGGCTTCATTGGCATAGATATAGTCGGCCTGCGAGGAAATGAGGTAAGCCGCCGAAGCATTGCCCGAGGCGGTCGAGACCACGATCGGCTTCGAAAAATCCTTCACGTACTGCGCCATCTCTTCACCAGCTGCCGCGGCACCTCCACCTGAATTCACGCGAAGCACAACCGCTTTGATGGATGGATCGTTTGCGGCGCTTTGCAGCTGAGCAAGGAGCCCTTCGGGCGTATTCGCGCCATCATCCTGGCCGATCGTGCCATCAAGGTCGATCACGCCAATGGAATCCTGGAATGTGAGATACGGATTGGCGCGGACGTTATTCCCTACGAGCGTACCGACAAGAACGCCAAGAATCACAAGGAGCACCACGACCCAGACGCGCACCCCTTTTCGTTTCTTCACGCGTTTTACGACATACGGTTGATTCGCGCCATAAGGCTGGCCTGCCGGAGGAGGAGGCGTGGGTGAAGCTGTTTCAGGGGTAGCTGAGTTTTCAGACATTGAATTCCCTTTCGCACTCTGAGCGCACAGGCTTAGAGTTCGACATCTTCCAGTTGACGACCTTGCCACTTCTTAGCAGCACGGATCAAGAATTCTTGATTGCTGTTGGTTTGTTGCAGGCTCTTCAGAAGCGAGTTCATCGCATTCTCCGTACTGTTGCGGCTCGCAAGGACCCTGCGAACAGCCCAAATGAGCGGCGCTTCTTGATGATCGAGCAGCAGGTCTTCGCGACGCGTGCCAGAAGCGACCGGATCGATAGCTGGGAAGATGCGACGGTCTGCCAACGCGCGATCGAGCTTCACTTCCATATTGCCGGTGCCCTTGAACTCTTCGAAGATGACCTCGTCCATCTTCGAGCCCGTATCGACCAATGCGGAAGCCAGGATGGTAAGGCTACCGCCGCCTTCGATGTTGCGTGCTGCGCCCAAGAATTTCTTGGGCGGATAGAGCGCTGTCGAATCGACACCACCAGAAAGGATGCGACCCGATGCAGGTTGCGCCAAGTTGTAGGCACGTGCAAGACGCGTGAGCGAATCGAGCAGGATGACCACATCCTTGCCCTCCTCGACCATGCGCTTCGCGCGCTCGATGACCATTTCGGAAACGGCGATGTGATTCTCGCTCGGCATATCGAACGTGGAGGCGATCACCTCGCCACGGATCGAACGCTGCATATCGGTGACCTCTTCAGGGCGCTCATCGACGAGCAAGCACATGAGGTGAACTTCAGGATTGTTCGCCGTGATGGAAGCAGCGATGTCTTTCAAGATGGTGGTCTTGCCAGCCTTCGGCGGCGAAACGATGAGGCCGCGCTGACCCTTGCCGATCGGTGAGCACAAGTCGATCACGCGTGCAGTGAGCGTATTCTTGCCATGCTCCATGACCAGACGTTCATCAGGGAATACCGGGGTGAGGTCGGAAAACTTCACGCGCTTGCCCAGCTCTGCGATAGGCGTGCCGTTGACGCTTTCGATCTCCTGTAGCGCTGCGTACTTTTCGTTCGGACGAGCGGGGCGAACCGTTCCTTTGATGTAGTCGCCCTTGCGCAGGCCGTTGCGGCGGATCATCGACAGACCCACGTACACATCGTTCTCCCCAGGCAGATAACCGCCTGTACGCAAGAAACCATACCCATCAGAAAGGATATCGAGCACGCCTGCAGTCTCAACGAAGCCTTCGGCCTTCACACTCGCATCGAGAACAGCATCGACAAGCTCGGCCTTCTTGAGGCCCTTGTGATCGACACCCAGCTCATCGGCCTTTTCACGCAGTTCAGCGACCTTGAGCTTCTCAAGATCCTCTCGCGTGGTCTGTGGAACGACCGGCTCGCGATGGTAGTTATTGCCATGCTGGCGGCGCTGACGACGATGGCTGTTATTGTTCTGCTTGCCCTGGTTCTTCTGGTTGTTCTTCTGATTATTGCGACGGTTGTTGGCATTGCTGTTGCGCTCAGAGCGATCGAACGTGCGCTCGCCTGATGGCTTGGCAGATGCCTCATGTTCTGCAGGTGCTTCCGCTTTCGGAGCATCTGCTTCAGGTTTTGCCTCCGCTGCGGGCGCAGCCGCCTCTTCAGGAAGCGGATTCTTGCGCGGACGACCACGCTTACGCTTAGGAGAATCGCTCGCTTCTTCGGTAGCTTTTGCTGCATCTGCTGCCGCTTTTTCTGCGTCCGCTTTACGAGGACGGCCTCGCTTTACCTTCGGTTTTTCTTCGGTCATAGCTTCTGAGGCCTGCTCGAGCACGTCTTCACTCATGCGTTAGCTACTTTCTCCCAGTCGTTCAGGAAGGAAACGAGACCACGCTCGGTAAGAGGATGCTCGATGCACTTCTTCAGCACGCCGAAGGGCACAGTGGCGATGTCGGCGCCCATGAGCGCTGCCTGGGTAACATGGTTCGCGCTGCGGATCGATGCTGCAATGACTTCACATTCATGACCAAAGTCATAATTCGCCATAGCCTCGACCACATTCACCAGTTGCGGAATGCCGTCTTCGGAAATATCGTCGAAGCGGCCAACGAACGGCGAGATATAACGCGCACCGCTGCGTGCAGCAAGGATCGCCTGCGGCACCGTGAAGCACAGCGTCATGTTCACTGGAATGCCTTCAGCTGCAAGCATCTTCGTTGGAGCCCGGCCATCGATCATGGTCGGAACCTTCACAACCACATGCTCTGGATCGATCGCGTGGAGCTTCTTGCCATCGGCGAAGATCTCGTCACGCGTCATCGCGACCGACTCGGCCGAAACGGGGCCTTGCACGATGTCGCAAATAGCTTTGATATGCTCGTGGAAATCGGAAAGCTTGCCACCGACGCGCGAATAGAGCGTGGGGTTGGTGGTAACGCCTGCGATCGCGCCCCAGCTGTTCGCCTCCTCGATCTCCTTAAGATCAGCGGTATCCAAAAAGAATTTCACCATGTCCTCCTTAGACTGGTACACCTATTGGCAGTATGCGAGCACAAAGGCTGCGCGATATGCAAAATGAGGGGGATATAAAAGACGCTTTCATCGTAAACAATCAATTCGCGATACGCAAGCAACAATCAGGAAACTTGCAGAATCAACCGCAGAACAACGGGTGCGGTGCTACTCCGGGTGCTTGCGCATACAAAAGAGGCCTCTTCACATCAACGCGGCTTGATTTTACGCCGCTTTTATTTTGCCTGCTTTTGACGCTGCTCTTACTGGCCAACTGCTTCACGGAAGAAGGCGATCTCCTTGGCATAACCAGGAAGCTCGTTTGGTGTTTCGAGAATAGCCGGTAGCCCCTGTAAGGCAGGATGCTCGAGCACGCGCACGAGCGCCTCTGCACCGATCTGGCCTTCTCCGATGCGCGCATGCCGATCCTTATGCGCACCGCACGTATTCAGCGAATCGTTGATATGGAGCGCCCTCAGATGCTCGAGACCGATCACGCGATCGAGCTCATCGAGCACGCCGTCCAAATCGTCCTTGATATCGTACCCCGCATCCCATACGTGGCATGTGTCAAGGCAAACGCCGACCTTTTCAGGACAGTCCATGCGCGCGCGGATCGCTGCTATCTCTTCGAAGGTCGATCCCACTTCTGACCCTTTGCCTGCCATGGTCTCAAGAAGGAGCGTGGTGGTCTGATCGGGCATGATCACTTGATTCAGAGTTTCAGCGATCTGCTCGATTCCAACTTCGCTCCCCTGCCCCGTATGCGAGCCAGGATGCATGTTGAAGAGCTGGTTCGGCGTGTGCTCCATACGCGCAAGATCATCCACGAGCGCCTGAAGAGCGAATTCGCGCACTGATTCCTTCGCTGAACACGGGTTGATCGTGTAGGAGCCATGCGCAACGATCTTGTCGATGCCTGCCTCTTTGCAAGCCTCTTTGAAACGCTTGATATCTTCAGGATCGATCGCTTTAGCGGCACCGCCACGCGGGTTGCGTGTGAAGAAAGCGAATGTGTTTGCATCGATGCTCTGCGCAGTCTTCGCCATCGCTTCATAACCTTTTCCTGAAGACAGGTGACATCCGATGATCAACTCTTGTTGCATAACAAACCTCTATCGTATTAATGAGCAGATGCGAGCAGCTCTTTTGCATGGGCTAGCGAGGTTTCGTCTACGCGCCCGGAAAGCATGCGGGCAACTTCCACAACACGCTCTTCAGCAGATAGCACTCGGATATCAGTGGTAAGTTCGGGCGCTTCATGCTTTTCGACAAGATAATGGGCGTCTCCCACTACCGCAACCTGCGGCAAATGCGTGACCACGATGAGCTGGTGCGTCTGCGCCAAGTCTTTCAGCACAGCCGCCAACGCGAGGGCGGTCTTGCCTCCAACACCCGCATCGATCTCGTCGAAAACGAGCGTATCAACATCATCGCAACTGCCCAACACCACCTTGAGCGCCAGCATCACACGACTGATCTCGCCGCCTGAGGCGATAGCCGATAGCTTTTGCGGAGAAAGCCCTGCGCCAGGAACGAACAGATAATCGAGCGCCTGCGTTCCCCAACGCGTCCACGCTTCGCGCGTGAGGTCCTGAAGCTTCACCATCAAAGAAGCGCTCCCCATCTCAAGACGAGCCATCTGAGCGGTGACCGCAGCAGAAAAGCGCGGCGCCACCTCTTCGCGAGCAGCCGCGAGCGCATCAGCCGCAGAAACAAGCCTATCTTCAGCTTCCTCGCGCGCCTGTTTCGCTTCCGCGAGCAATTCGTCGCACGAATCATAAGAAGCAATGAGCTGGTTCGCTTCAGCGAAGGTTGCGAAGACCTCATCCATCGTTGGACCATATCCGCGCATGATACCTTGAAGCGCTGAAAGGCGCGTTTGCCGCACCTCGAGCTCATCTTCCGAAAAATCGATGCTCGCCTGATAGCGCGCAAGCTCATGGCCAACATCCTCAAGCAAGAAATACGCTTCACGCACCGCTTTCTGCTGCGTCTCGACCGTCCCATCAACGCCTGCGATCTTGTCGATCGACACCTGGGCATCCTGCAACTTCTCGAGTACACCACCTTCAGCAGTGAGCGCCTGATAGGCTGATCGTGTCTCGCCAGCCAGCATCTCGGCGTTCTCATAGAACGGGAGTTCTTGGAGCAGGGCCTCGTATTCACCAGGCTGCGGATCGACCGCAGCGATCTGCTCGGCGGTGAAACGCGCCCGATCGAGCGCGACAGAATCCGCCTCGCGCAGTTTCTGCAAACGCTCGACTTCCGCCTGTGCAGCCGCACAGGCATCGAACGCCTCTTGATAGCGCTCGAGCGCAGGACCGATACTCGAAGCACCCCACCTATCGAACAGCTTTCGCTGGTACGCAGCGTTGAGCAATTGCTGGTGCTCATGTTGGCCACACTGATCGATGCTCGCGCCAACCCCCGCTGCAAGATCCTTCACGCCCGCAAGCGACCCATTTATGGTCACCCGCGAACGACCGTTGAGCCCCACCCGGCGACAAACCACGGTGCCATCCTCGGAGGATACGCGCATCTCTTGTTCGACAGATCCGCTGTGCTCAGTTGCTACCCCTTGTTGGGCAGATCCGCTCTGTTCAGCGGGCACTTCTTGCTCATCACCCTCAGCGCTCTCAAGGAAGAAGCGTCCCTCAACAGCAAGTTCGGCCGCGCCTTCGCGGATCATTCCCGCATTCGCGCGTTCACCTACCAAAAGCTTGAGCGCATTCAATAAAGCGGTCTTACCCGAGCCAGTTTCGCCCGTTATCACCGTCATGCCACTTGAGGGTTGAAAAAGGGTATCACGAATGAGTGCCACATTGGCAATATGCATTTCATCGAGCATACGTAGGCCTTTCTCCAGCAACGAATAAGCTGGTCGATTCACGATCAAGAGCGCGTCTTTCGTGATGCCCACAGACGCTGTTGCGCCCCTCGAACCAATGCTTCGATCGAATCAATTATATCGATGCACTTACTTTATGTCTTCGTCGTTGCGTGTTTTGTGCCGCGCGTAAATCATCTGCCAAACTACATAAACGCCCAACACGAACGCGCTCAAATAGCCGACTATCCCAAGCAGCGGCACGCCTAAGAATCGTGGCATCATATCTGTCGTGCAGATGATGCTCGAACCGATGAAGAGCCCTGCCGAAATGAGGGCGAAAGCAAGATAGCCCGTAAGCGAATAAACGGTCGATTTAAGATCCTTCGGCATGTTCATCTCGGCACCAAGGCTGATCTCCCCCTCGTTCAACATATCGAGCGTATGGGAAAGTTGGGTCGGCAGTTTCGTGCTCGCATCGAGCGAACGGGCGCTCTGGATGCCCATCTCCTTCATCTTCTGGAGCATCGCATCGAGGGTGAGCGTTTTCTTCTGGATATGATCAGATACGATCTTGACGATATTCGTGGTGGGTGAAAGATCAGCGACCACCCCTTCGATGGTCATGAATCCGCGCGCAAGCATGGTGAACGATGGATTGATCACCAAATTCTGAGAGCGCAGGATCTCGATGACATCCATGAATGCTTCGCCGATGTTGATGTCCTCCAGATCGGCGCTCGCGTACGAATTCAGCAGTTCTGCCATCTGCTGCAGTAGCCGCCCCTGATCGACTGGCCCCTTGATAGAAGTAAGACCGAGCGCTGCTTCCTTGAGCTCGTAAGGGTCCTTCGCAGCAATGGCCGCGAACGCTTGATTCACCAACGCCCGCTGAGAGGAATTGAGCGAGCCGGTCATGCCCAGATCGATCCAGACGATCTCCTGGTCGCGCACGATGATGTTGCCTTCGTGCGGATCGGCATGGAAGAATCCCGCATCGATCACCTGCATGATGTAATTCTGCGCCAACCGGTTCGCAAGCTCGTCGAGGTCGTTGCCCTGCGCGATGAGCGCAGCATGGTCGTTTATCTCTGGCCCCGAGACATACTCCATCACCAGAATGGACTCCGAAGAATATTCAGGATACGGACAGGGGCACGTGACCCCCTCGCTTCCTTCAAGCTCCTGGTGGAACTGCACCAGATTATTGAGCTCGATCGTAAAATCAAGTTCGTTTGCGGTAGTGCGCTCGAGCTCGGTCAAAAGGCCTTCCAGCGTTCCTACCAGCTCTTTATGTTCGATAGTGCCGACCTCAGCGAACGTCAGAAGATGCCGCAACAGGGTCAAGTCCTCAGCCATCTCCTCCTTGATTCCCGGACGACGAACCTTCACTGCCACTACCGAGCCATCCAAGAGCGTGGCCTTGTGCACCTGTGCGATCGAGGCAGACCCCAGCGGGCTCTCTTCGATCGATGCGAACACGGTATTCCAGGGATGACCGAAGTCTTCCTCGATGCACGCGATAACGGTGGCAAAGTCGAGCGGATCGACATTGCTACGCAACTCGGCGAAGGCCTCGCAATAATCCTTGGGCAAGATGTCGGCACGGTTCGAAGCAAGCTGCCCGATCTTCACGTAAGTGGGACCCAGATCCTCCAAGAAGCGCACGGCCTTTTGAGGATTCATGCCGTGAAGAACCTGGTCCTTGTGCACGATCTCGAGTATCTCTTTCGCACGCTTGCCAGAGGTCTTATCGTTGACGGTCACTTGGGCAAGCTTCATCAACTGCTTGAATGTTGGCATCGCTTGTTCCTCCTGAACACAAGATCGGCTTCGATGCGGGAGCTTGCAGGCATCCCACATCCAGCGCTGTTCATCAAAAGAGTAGCGAAAAGCGAGCATCTCCCACCAAGAAAACAAGAATTGAAAACGAGCTGTGGTTTTATCGAGTGCCCTGCCAGATGTCACATCTTGGTCAAAAAACATACGATTAGAAAGATCCAATAGAAACAAATGCACTAAACTAAACCAAGGGGAAAGATTAAGGGGGATCTATGGAATTCGAAACCATCCTGACCGAAGAGCGCGACGGCGTATTCATCATCACCTTCAACCGCTTAGAAGCACGTAATGCCATCAACAACCTCATGACCAAAGAGCTCTCTGATGCGCTCGACTACTGGGATAAGAACGACGAACTGCGCGCTTGCGTGCTCACCAATAACGGGCACGTTTTCTGTGCAGGCTCTGACCTGAAAGAGCTGGCAGAAGATGCCTGGGAAATGCCCGAGGGTCGCGAAAAATGGGGCTTCGCTGCGTGCACGAAGCGCTACTTCGATAAGCCGCTCATCGCAGCCGTACGCGGCAAAGCATTAGGTGGCGGCGTTGAAATCGTTGCTGCATGCGATCTGGCTGTTGCTTCCGATGAATCGATCTTCGGCTTGCCTGAGCCTCGTGTCGGCCTTACTGCCGCTGGTGGTGGCACGCTTCTTCGCCTTGCTCAGCAGATTCCGATGAAGTTCGCTATGGAGCTGCTGCTGGTAGCAGAGCCTATCTCGGCACAAAAAGCCAATGAATGGGGTCTAGTGAACTACGTGGTGCCTGATGATCAGGTGGTCGATAAGGCCGTTGAACTGGCAAAGAAGATCGCGCTCGGTGCTCCTCTTTCCATCAAATACAGCAAAAAGACCGTCATCGAGTCCTTCGGATCGAACTTCATCTACCCATCTCCCGG
>JABLTQ010038818.1_pt1 | contig 10208 bp, 9 predicted proteins | sample 7160101 | NCBI WGS metagenome assembly JABLTQ01 (sample SAMN14651228, study PRJNA627086) | human gut metagenome | isolation source: feces | host: Homo sapiens
AATTGTAAATATCTCTCGTGCATTCCTGGATACTAACGGTGCACATCAGGAAACAACTGTAGAAGTAGAAATCCCCAACAAAGAAGGCAATCTCTTTGAAGAACGCCCGGATGTAGCTGATGTAAAAGCTAAATGGATGGAAACTCTGGCAGACTTAAATGTATGCTCTCAGAAGGGACTTGTGGAAATGTTCGACGGTTCTATCGGAGCAGGCAGTGTATTTATGCCATACGGTGGTAAATATCAGCTTACAGAGACTCAGTCCATGGTAGCAAAGGTTCCGGTACAGAATGGTAAAACAGATACTGTAACCATGATGAGCTATGGCTTTGATCCTTATTTATCCTCCTGGAGCCCATATCACGGAGCTGCTTATGCAGTGACAGAGTCCGTTGCAAGAATTGTGGCAACAGGCGGTGACTATAAGAAGATCCGTTTCACATTCCAGGAATATTTCCGCCGTATGACAGAAGATCCTAAGAGATGGAGCCAGCCTTTCGCAGCACTTCTCGGTGCTTATGCAGCACAGATGGGATTCGGACTTCCATCTATCGGTGGTAAGGACAGTATGTCCGGTACATTCAATGATATTGATGTACCTCCGACATTGGTATCTTTCGCTGTTGACGTTGCGAAGATCCAGGATGTGATCACACCGGAATTAAAGAAAGCAGGAAACAAACTGGTATGGCTTCGTGCACCGAAGGATCAGTATGATCTGCCGGATTATGCAGGAATCATGGATCAGTATGAAAAACTTCATAAAGATATGCAGGACGGCAAAGTTGTTTCTGCTTATGCACTTGACCGCCATGGTATTGCAGCAGCAGTTGCAAAGATGGCATTTGGTAATGGCATGGGCGTGAAAATCGAGCATAACCTTGATCCGAGAGATTTCTTTGCACCTGGATTTGGTGATATTATCCTGGAAGTTCCGGATGGTAAGGTTGGAGAGCTTTCCATCACTTATACAGTGATCGGTGAAGTAACTGCTGACGGTAACTTCTCCTATGGAAATACAGTGATCACTGTAGACGAAGCTGAAAATGCATGGAAAGGTACTCTGGAAAAAGTATTTAAGACAGTTTCTTCTGAGAATGATAAAGAGGCAGCTGACAGAGATGAGAAGCTTTATCGTGCAGACAGCATCTATGTATGCAAGAACAAAGTTGCAAAACCTCGTGTATTTATTCCTGTATTCCCTGGAACAAACTGCGAGTATGACAGCACACGTGCATTCGAGCGTGCAGGTGCAGAGGTGGATGTAAAAGTATTCAAGAACCTGACTGCTGAAGATATCCATGATTCTGTAGAGCTTTTTGAGAAAGCAATCGATCAGGCACAGATCATCATGTTCCCGGGCGGATTCTCCGCAGGTGACGAACCGGATGGTTCTGCGAAATTCTTTGCAACTGCATTCCAGAATGCGAAGATCAAAGAAGCTGTTATGAAGCTGATCAATGAAAGAGACGGTCTGGCACTTGGTATCTGTAACGGATTCCAGGCTCTGATCAAGCTTGGTCTTGTACCTTACGGTGAAATCTGCGGACAGAAAGCAGATTCTCCTACATTGACATTTAATACTATCGGACGCCATATTTCCAAGATGGTTTATACGAAGGTTGTTAGTAATAAATCTCCTTGGCTGCAGAAGGCACAGCTTGGCGGTGTATACTGTAACCCGGCTTCACATGGCGAAGGACGTTTCGTTGCAAATGAAGAATGGCTGCAGAAGCTGTTTGCAAACGGACAGGTTGCAACTCAGTATGTAACTCCGGATGGACAGCTCAGTGTTGATGAAGAATGGAATGTCAATGGTTCTTATATGAACATTGAAGGTATTACCAGCCCGGATGGACGTATCCTTGGTAAGATGGCACATAGCGAACGTCGCGGGGACGGAGTTGCTATTAATATCTATGGAGAGCAGGATATTAAAATATTCGAGTCTGGTGTGGAATATTTTAAATAAACTCTTTCCGGGACGGAAGGTTCCCAGAGGAAGAACAGAAAGCGCTGTCCCTCCTCTGGACTCCACCCTTGCGCTTCTTTTTTTGGAGCGCTGGGATTGTGGTGTGGAGGAGAGTATTAACTTTGCGGATTTTCCTGGTTGGGGAGGTTGTGAAATGGGAGTGATTTTTCAAACACGTTCTAGTTTTGCAGGCTGTGAAATCGGGAATCTTGGGAAAGTTCACCGTTCTTTGTATTGTCTGCAAATATTGACCTGGGTGGTGGAAAAATCCAATGGGCCGGATTACTGAGCAATGGAGTGAATGCTTTAAAACCAAATTCTGTTTACTATGTGTCTCAATATATAGTCAGCAATTTTACCTATGATAACATTTTTGATATGAAAACAGTAATTTCAGAAAGGAAAGGAAACTGTTATTCTGCAGGTCAGGTAATGGCAAGAATTTATCAGGCAATGGGATACAAGGCAACAGTCCGCTCAGCCATTCATGATAAAAAGTCCAGATATCCCAGCAATATGATTATGGGTTCTGACCATTATAATGTCGAGGTTATAATGAACGGAAGGAACTATTATCTTGATGCAACTCCCGGATGTGGAGGCGTTTATTTATCCTCCCCAAAAGAAGTTCTGGAATCATATATATACAGTGGAAATGGATGGGAGCGCATACAATAAAAAATACAAGTCTGAATTATTCATGATAACTGGTCTTATTCTTAGAAAGGAAAAAAATTATGCAGAGAAAGAAAAATGTATTAGTAATGATTCTTGCGACAGTAGTAGCAATGCTTGCCATGTCTGTAAATGTCTGGGCAGCACAGAAGAATCCTCTGGCGCAAATGTCAACGAAGGCCAGCGCTGTATTATATTCAGCACCAGATGGAATGGGGTGCGATTATTTCACACCTGAATATACATCAAAGGTGAAAATCAGTGTAAAGAGTTATAATACAAAGGTTGTAACTGTAAAGGGTTATACCTTTGAAAGAAACGGAAAATATTCCGCAGGATATGAGACAACACCAATAGCACCGGGAAACACTAAAATTAAAGTTAAGGTTACGGTTGGAGCGAAATCCTATACAAGAATATGCAGTTATACAGTATATAAATGGGAAAACCCGTTGAAGATATTTAAAATCGGTTCAAAAAATTACTGCTCAAAGTTAAATAAATCAGGTACTGTTACAGTGTCAGAGGATTCATTGAATGGGAGACTGGTATATAAGTTAAAACCGGATTATACATTGGTATCCATGATATGCTATGTAAAAACCGGGGATAAGTATTCTACAGTCAAAAATATAAAAAGCGGAAAAAAGCTTCCACAGGGTACTTACGGTATATTTATGCAGATTAAATCCCAAAAAAATAATAAGTTTTATAATGTGAGGCTTTATACAGAATAACAGTTAAGTCTGTAGTACGTTTTCCTTTGTGAAAATTACGCGAACATACTCTTAAAATAAAACTATCCCGAACAAGCTGCAAAGTGTAAAATCTTTGTACTTAGCGGGATAGTTTTATTTTACAGAATTGTATACAGATTTGACAAAACTAATTATAAAAATTGCGGACTATATTTTTCGCGAAGATGACAATGTTCGGAAAGGAATAGGTGATATTATGGGTGGAAAAGTTCTGGAATTGGAATCTGAAAGACTTAAAGCAGAGGGAAAAGCAATTGGACGTGCAGAAGGAGAGGCAATCGGACAGGCGAGAGGTGAAGCAATCGGACAGGCAAGAGGAGAGGCAATCGGGCAGATTCAGGGAGAAGCTCGACTAGGAAGTCTGATTACTCGGCTGATTCAGGATCAGAGAACGGAAGAAATCCCGATTGTATCAACAGATTCTAAAAGACGTGAGCAACTATATAAGGAATATGGTCTTTAATGAATATTATGTTTTCAAAGCAGTAGGATGAAAGGAATATGACCTTTCTCCTGCTGTTTTTCTTTCTGAATAAATCCAAGAGATATAGAATTTAATATAGTAAAGTGATGAAAATAATAGCTTTAAACTATAACTGGCACTAGGTATTATGAATTGGCATAATTGGAAGTGGAGTGGTATAGTATGTTCATGCTCAACGGAGCGGGGAATAAGAGAGAGGGAGAATGAGATGTCTGGGATTGTGATTGAGAAGGTCCGGAAGTCTTTTGACACGAAAGATGGCGTGGTCGAGGCTTTGAAGGATGTGAACCTGAATATCGATTCCGGTGATATATATGGAATTATCGGTATGTCGGGGGCAGGTAAGAGTACATTGGTACGATGTATGAATTTTCTGGAGGTTCCTACAGAGGGACAGGTTCTGATAGATGGGAAGGCTCTTGGAGATTTGACAGAGAAGGAATTGAGGAAACAGAGGGAAGAGATTGGTATGATCTTTCAGCATTTCAATCTGCTGATGCAGAAGTCAGTGATTGATAATGTCTGTTTTCCACTTTATATAAAAGGAAAGAAGAAGGCAGAGGCCAGAAAGAGGGCAGCAGAGCTTTTGGAGATCGTTGGTTTGGGGGACAGGCAGAATGCTTATCCTGCGCAGCTCTCCGGTGGTCAGAAGCAGAGGGTTGCCATTGCAAGAGCACTTGCATCGGATCCGAAGATTTTACTTTGTGACGAGGCTACCAGTGCACTGGATCCGCAGACTACTTCTTCCATTCTGGAATTGCTGAAAAAGATTAATAAGCAGTTTGGAATCACCATAGTGATCATTACTCATCAGATGTCGGTGGTGCGTGAAATCTGTACACATGTGGCGATCATGTATGAGGGTGAAGTGGTTGAGAAAGGACTGGTTGCAGATATTTTTGCAAATCCTCAGTCGGAGGTTGCCAAAGAACTGATCCGAAAGGATACAGGCTCTGATATCGACGCAGACAGCAGACTGGATGCAGGCAGGGAAAAAGAACAGGCAGAGATCAAAAGCGGTGAGAAGATACGAATCGTATTCTCTGAGAATTCAGCTTTTGAGCCTGTGATTGCAAATCTGATCCTTACCTTCGGAGAACCGGTAAATATCCTGAAGGCAGATACCAAGAATGTAGGTGGTGTAGCCAAGGGAGAGATGATACTGGAGTTTATGGAGGGTAGTACCAGAACAGAAATGATGAAACAGTATCTGAAAGAAAAAGGGTTAGCAATCGGGGAGGTGACAGAATATGTGGGATCATGAGACAATAATGATGATCGTCCAGGGTGTGGGAGAAACACTTTACATGACAGTTCTTTCCACAGTTCTGGGATATCTGTTCGGACTTCCTATGGGAGTGCTGCTGGCAGTGTCTGATAAAGAGGGACTGAAACCAAATGCAGTGTTGTATAAGATACTGGATGCAATTGCAAATATTGTGAGAAGTATTCCGTTTCTGATCTTACTGATCCTGCTGATTCCTTTTACCAGAGCAGTGGTGGGAAAGAGCTATGGATCAACAGCAACGGTAGTGCCACTGGTAGTGGCTGCCATTCCTTTTATCGCACGAATGGTGGAATCGTCTATTAAAGAGGTAGATGCAGGTGTGATCGAGGCAGCCAGAGCTATGGGTGCCAGCAATATAAGGATCATCATGAAGGTTCTTCTGGTAGAAGCCAGAACTTCACTGATCACAGGAGCGACTATTGCGATTGGAACTATCCTTGGTTATTCAGCCATGTCCGGCGCAGTAGGAGGAGGCGGACTTGGAGATATCGCCATCCGCTATGGATATTACAGATATCAGTCAGATATTATGATCGTCACAGTTATCCTGCTGGTGGTGCTGGTACAGATTTTCCAGTCAGTGGGAATGATGATCGCAAATAAGATTGACAGAAGAAAATAGTTATAAGAAATCCATAATTAATAAGGAAATGAAATATTTTTAAATGGATGAAAATAACATAAATCTAATCGTTTTAAGAAATTGTTGATTATAAAATGGTTATGAAAAAAGTTAAAGTATAAAATTCAGGAGGACAATTATTATGAAAAAATTAGTGGCAGCAGTTTTAACAGGAGTACTGGTAGCAGGAACATTAAGCACAGGCGTTTATGCAAAGGATGATGACAAAACCATCACAGTTGCAGCATCTGCAACACCTCACGCAGAGATCCTTGAGGAGGCAAAACCACTTCTTGAGAAAGAAGGATATGACCTTGAGGTTACTGTATTTGATGATTATGTAAGACCAAACGAGGTAGTTGAGAGCGGTGAGTTTGATGCAAACTACTTCCAGCATATCCCATATCTGGATCAGTTTAATGAGGAGAAGGGCACACACCTTGTAAATGCAGGCGGTATTCACTATGAGCCATTCGGAATCTATCCTGGAACAAAAGACAGCCTGGATGATCTGGAAGACGGAGATTCCATTGCAGTACCAAATGATACCACAAACGAAGCAAGAGCACTTCTTCTTCTCCAGGATAACGGAATCATCACTTTGAAAGATGGTGCAGGATTAAATGCAACTGTTAAGGATATTGCAGAGAATCCTCACAATGTAGAGATCGTAGAGCTGGAAGCAGCACAGGTAGCACGTGTTACAGGCGAGACAGCTTATGTGGTATTAAACGGAAACTATGCTCTGGAAGCAGGATTCTCAGTAGGAAAAGATGCACTTGCATATGAGAAATCCGACTCTGAAGCAGCGAAAACCTATGTAAATGTGATCGCAGTCAAAGAAGGCAACGAAAACAGCGATAAGATCAAAGCCCTGGTTGACGTACTGAAATCTGATGAGATCAAAGACTTCATCAATGAAAAATATGACGGTGCTGTAATTCCTTTTGATGACAGCGCAGACACTGAAGACGCTGCTGCAGAAGAAACAGACAGCAAGGATACAGATAGCAAGGATGAAGCAAAAGAGGATGCTGCAGAAGAGAATGCAGAAACAACTGAAGCAGCAGAAGATGCTGAATAATAACAGATAATAATGATAAATAACAGGAGATTCCTTTTTCAGGTAAAACTGGAGAAGGAATCTTTTTCTGAATAAACTGCGAAGCGGTTATTCGGTTATGAGCAGGTAATTATAGATGCAGCAGTGAAGAGTCTGGAGTGTAAGGAACTGGTTGCCGCTTTGGGTGGCAGACTGACCATATCAGAGTATCTGAAATTTGATAAAGCATTCCTTGAGCCGGAGGGAATGATGATTTACGGACAGTCGGGTGCCGATTTATTTTGGCAGCAATATAGATTCAGGAAAAGTGACTTATGAAGGAAAAGAATATTCAAGGCGTATTCAGCTTAGAAAGTTTGATGAAAAGGCAGCTCGCAGCGCTGGTGCATTGTGTGCGAAGGACTGCTTTGATGAGAGTTACAGATATGACTGGTACGATGACGAAACGGATAACTGGTGGAATTATCAATGCCAGTATAATACTGAAGAAATATGCATTGCCACAATAGGAAGCGCAGTAGATACGGAAAAATAAAGAAAGAACTGTTAGTTATCCTGAGCCTTAAAGATGACAAGGGAGAACAGAGATATTGTCAGGTTGCACCACGTTGTCTGTATCTGGATGATTATAAAAATCTTATAGATGGAATTGATGGAAATAAGAGACTTGCATTTGTCTTGTGCTTTTTGAGTTTTTTTGTGTCAGAAATGCTTTAAAATGTACGAATAATTAAAAAAATAAAAAAAATTAAAAAAGTTAAAAAAAAGGTGTTGACATCTGACAAAATCCATTATATAATAGCAAAGCAAGTTACGGAGCGGACAACAAATAAGCCACCTGTAACAAGCACAATATGGAATCTTAGCTCAGCTGGGAGAGCATCTGCCTTACAAGCAGAGGGTCATAGGTTCGAGCCCTATAGGTTCCATATCTTAAAGAAAATGGCGAGATAGCTCAGTTGGCTAGAGCACACGGTTCATACCCGTGGTGTCGAGGGTTCGAATCCCCCTCTCGCTACTACACGAAAGATGAGTCTGTAAATCGAGTGAAAGGTTTACAGGCTTTTTTATGTTGCCGGCATATTCATACAAAAATATACAAAATTTCTTTTTACTATTGCCATAATCCCCAAAATCCTTTATAATGCAAAAAGGTGAAAGCAAAAGTTCATTGTAATGACAGTAGTATGAAATGATAACAGGGTGGTTATTCAAAAAAGGATAACTGCCTTGTTTTTGATTATAGGAAAAATCGCTATTGTAAAACCTTTTGCCGAATCACATCAACATTCACGAAAGAGAGGGAAAGGAATGGAGAAACAAGAGAAAAACACAGTAACACCCTACGACCTTGATGGAAGGCCGCCACTGAAGCTGGCGATTCCTCTTGGTTTGCAGCATGTGCTGGCTATGTTCGTAGGTAACCTTACACCGCTTCTGATCATCACAGCAGCCTGTGGAATCGAAGCCGGCGGAGAACTGCAGGTAGCACTTCTGCAGAATGCCATGCTGATCGCAGGTATTGTAACTTTGGTTCAGGTATTTACCATAGGACCTGTGGGTGGTAAACTCCCCATCGTTATGGGAACCAGTTCCGGTTTTATTGGCGTATGCCAGAGTGTTGCAGGAGTCATGGGTAATGGAGTGGTTGCGTATGGTGCAATTATGGCGGCATCCTTTATCGGCGGTCTTTTTGAAACTGTACTTGGAAGCTTCCTGAAACCACTGAGAAAATTTTTTCCGTCAGTTGTAACAGGAACCGTTGTATTATCAATCGGTCTTTCACTGATCGCTGTTGGTATCAGTTCTTTTGGAGGCGGAAGTTCCGCTAAGGACTACGGTTCTCTGGAGAATCTGTTTGTAGGTTTTGTAGTTCTGGTTGTAATTGTCGTATTAAAACATGGAACAAAAGGATTTACAAGCTTTGCATCAATTCTGATCGGTATTATCGTAGGATATGTGCTGGTAAGTATTATGGCGGCAGTTCTTCCTACCACATTTACCTATGTGGATGATGCAGGTGCAACAGTAGAAGCTACCAAATCCTGGGTTCTTAACTGGGATAAAGTAGCAAGCGCATCCTGGTTTGCAGTGCCGAAGATCATGCCTGTCAAATGGGTATTTGATGCAAGGGCAATCGTTCCGATCTGCATCATGTTTATTGTAACAGCTGTAGAGACTGTAGGTGATATTTCCGGTATCACAGAGGGCGGTCTTGGAAGAGAAGCTACAGACAAAGAGCTTTCCGGCGGCGTTATGTGTGATGGCCTTGGATCTTCACTGGCAGCAGTATTTGGCGTACTTCCGAATACTTCTTTCAGCCAGAACGTAGGTCTGGTTGCAATGAACAAGGTTGTAAACCGTTTCTCAATTGCAACAGGCGGTATTTTCCTTATCGCATGTGGTCTGTTTCCGAAGCTTGCAGCACTGATCTCCATCATGCCTCAGAGTGTATTGGGCGGTGCGGCAGTTATGATGTTCTCATCTATTGTTGTCAGCGGTATCCAGCTTATCACAAAATGGCCGGTAACTCCGAGAAACGTAACAATTGTCTCCGTTGCACTTGGTCTTGGCTATGGACTTGGGGCAAACTCAGCAGTCCTTGCACATATGCCGCAGGCAATCACATTGATCTTCGGCGGTTCAGGAATCGTACCTGCAGCACTGTTTGCTATCATTCTGAATATCGTGCTTCCACCGGATGAGAAATCCGAAGTTGAGATTGCAGAAGAGATTCTTGACATGAAGAAAAAAGAGGCACAGAAGAAATAGCAGCAGAATCAACTTGTTGGCACACTGGGATTGTTCGAAAGTGAATAAGTAAAACAATAAAAAGCGCGAAACTGGGAATATCTGGTTTTGCGCTTTTATTCAGATTATAGAGAATGATTATCTGGTGCAGATGTATGTGGCGAAAACAGACTGCAGATATCTGTAATGAATTTCCTGGTAATGGTTACTGTTCACTCCGTGCCCAGTAACACGCTTCGCGATGCAGGAAATATGAACCTCCTTGTGCAAAGCCCAAGGAGTATCGTTTGCTTTGCAAACTTAATTTATGCTATTCGCATAAATTCGCACGGTATATCTCGGGATAGTGGCGTGTGAACAGTAACTGATAATGATAAAAATATGTTATTGAATGAAATTCAGGGTTGACAAATATAGTTTCCGGTGGTAAATTAAGTGTAAATTTAACAGATTAAACCGATGAAGCGGAAGTCAAAGCAGTCATGCGCGCACAGAGAATCCGGGAAGGTGAGAGCAGGGTGGAAATGCAGTCTGCCAAATGGGCCGCTGAGGGCACAGTGAAAGGTTGAAGATTACAGAGCAGACTAAGTATCCT
>JABLTQ010034712.1_pt1 | contig 10198 bp, 6 predicted proteins | sample 7160101 | NCBI WGS metagenome assembly JABLTQ01 (sample SAMN14651228, study PRJNA627086) | human gut metagenome | isolation source: feces | host: Homo sapiens
GACAGCGCCTTTGGCTTTGTGCGCATGAAGAACGGCGCGATCATTTCGCTGGAAGCCAGTTGGGCGCTCAACACGCTGCTGGTGGACGAGGCCAAGACCATTCTGTGCGGCGATAAGGCCGGTGCGGACATGATCGGCGAGGGCGACGCGCTGCGCATCAACGGCGAAAAGTTCTCCCGCCTGTATACCACTGTCCCGGATCTGGCGATGAACAGCGGCGCGGCCTTCTTCGAGGGCGTGGGCGCGGGCAAGCCGCACGAAATCGAGGCGCGCATGTGGATCGACCACGTGAAAGACGATACAAAGCCCCTCATCGTCAAGCCCGAACAGGCCTATGTGGTCACACAGATTCTGGAAGCCATTTATCAAAGCAGCAAGACTGGGCAACCGGTGTTCTTCTAAAAAAGCCAAAAATGGAATTGCTACATTGCCGCCGCGGCTCAAGTCCGCGGCGGCATGCGCGTTTTGGCGCATTACACAAAGTCTTTGGGAGCAACGCCTGTTTCGCGCAGGAAGGCTTTATAAAAGCTGGAATATTCGCGATAGCCGCAGGCCGCGGCCACGTGCGTGGGCGCGTGCCCGGAGCGCAGCAAAATTTGCGCGTGCATCATGCGGCGCGAGAGAATGTATTGGTGCAGGGAAAGCTGTGTGTATTGCTTGAATTGGTGCGAAAGATAGAATTTGCTGATATAGAAACGTTCGGAGAGCATGTCCAGCGAAAGATCGCTGGATAGATGGGCATTGATGTAGGCGATTACGCGGGGAATCAGGGCCGTATTTTCTCCGGAAGGCGGAAGAAAAGCGTTTTGCGAAATGGCGCGGGCGATTTGGGAAAGCGCCAGCATCACCCTGGCGCGGTTGGCAAAATGCCCCAGGGGTTCATCGTCGTTGTCCGCGGTGACAACGTCCTTCAGCAATTGGCAAAACGCGGCGAATTCCTCGTCCGGCAAGCGCAGGTGTTGCGGTCCAGAATAGCCAAAATGGTTCAGCATTTCGGAAACCTGGAGGGTTTCCGTATCCAGCGAGCGCACAAAATTGATCGATAGATAGAGCAGGATGCGCGTGTAATCGGGGATGGTTCCCGTATCCTGCGCGGGCATTATGCGGTGGAACAACCCCGGCGGGATGATGGAGATATCGCCCGAGCACAGTTCAGAGATGCTGCTTTCGTTGTAGTGCAGGATGTGGCCATGGATGATGATGCGCAACTCATAAAAACTGTGCCCATGGAACCGATCCATCACCACAGAGGGAGAGCAATTGTAATACACTTCGAATTCGTTTTTTGCCAAATTCGGCGTATCTTCGCGGAAATTGTTGGGCACAGAGTTCCCTCCTTGCGCTCGCCGGCTCGCTTGCCGCGGATGTTCTGTGAATTCCATTATACCGCAAAAAAACCGGCGTGTAAAGGTCGAATCGCGCGGTTTTATCCGGCATTTGCGCCGGTAAACCCACCAACAAACCGGCGCAATGTGCTTAAAATATTTAGGCCCAAGCAAAATGAAGCCATTCTCGGCACAGCAAGAAATGCAATGCACAAAGCAAAGAATTCCACTTGCATTGCAAGGGGCTTTTTTGTATAATTACATTAACAATTTTGATGGTGGAATTTCATATCCCACTGGCGGGATTCTATGGAAGATATGGAGGGATTCGGTTGGTCGCAAGTAAAATGTCAACGCCAAAGGCGGCGAAAAAGGCCAAGATTGCAAAAATGCTGTACCGCGACAGATATCTGTACCTGTTGCTGGTGCCGGCAATTTTGTTCTTCGTCATTTTCAAATATGCGCCGCTCTATGGCGTGCAGATCGCCTTCAAGAACTATAAGATGAACCTGGGCATCTGGGGCAGCGAATGGGTGGGCCTGCAATATTTTGAGCGCCTGTTCAGCTCGGCGATGTTCTTCCGGGTGTTCCGCAACACGCTGCTGCTCAACATTTACAGCGTGATTTTCGGCTTCCCGGCGCCCATCCTGCTGGCGCTGTTGCTCAACGAGATTCGCAACCTCAAATACAAGCGCCTGGTGCAGTCCATCGTTTACATCCCGCACTTTTTCTCCTGGGTTGTGCTGGCGGGCATGATTCAAAACATCCTGTCCCCCTCGCACGGCATCGTCAATGTGTTCATCAAATTCATCACCGGCATGGAAGAGGGAATTTACTTTCTGGCGGATGAGCGCTGGTGGCGCACGATGTTCGTGATTTCCGGCATCTGGAAGGAGATTGGCTGGGGCACCATCATTTATCTGGCGGCCATCACGGGCATTGATCCGCAGTTGTACGAGGCGGCGATCATCGATGGCGCGGGCAAATTCCGCCAGATCATCAACATCACGTTGCCCTGCATTGCGCCCACCATCGTGATCCAGTTGATTTTGCGCATGGGCAGCATGATGGACGTGGGCATGGAGCCCGTATTGCTCTTGTCCAACAACGTGGTGCGCGATGTGGCGGACGTGTTCTCCACTTACGTGTACCGGCAAGGCGTGCAGAAAACGCAGTATTCGCTCACCACGGCCATGGGCTTGTTCCAGTCGGTGGTATCCGCGATCCTGCTTTTGAGCACCAACGCCATCGCCAAGTGGATCAATGGCGAGGGCATTTGGTAAGAGCTTGAGGGAAAGGAGAGAAGTCGCATGAAAGCTAGGTCAGCCAACGCGGGCAGTTCTGGCGTGATCATCCAGAACCGGAGCGAAAAGGTATTTTATTTCTTCAACTATATCATCGTAACGCTGATTATGCTCACGATGTTGTTCCCTCTGCTCAACATCATTTCCACGTCGTTTTCCAGCGAACGGGCCGTCGTTTCGGACGAAGTGACGTTCTACCCCGTTGAATTCACCACCCACACCTATGTGCAGGTGATGAAGACCACGCCCATTTTCATGGCGCTGAAGAACACCGTGATCCTCACTGTAGTGGGAACGGCCATCAGCATGTTCTGCACGATTTGTACGGCGTATGCCCTGTCCAAAAAGCGCCTGTTCGGCAGGACGGCTTTCCTGGCCATGATCACGTTCACGATGATCATCAACGCGGGCATGATCCCCAACTTCATCCTCATCAAAAACCTGCAACTGATGAACACCTATTGGGCCATCTGGCTGCCGGGCGCGATTTCCACCTGGAACATGCTGGTGATGAAGACCTTCTTCTCCGCGCTGCCCGATAGCCTGGAGGAGAGCGCCGTGATCGACGGCGCGAACGACCTGCGCATCCTAGTGAGCATCGTGCTGCCGCTTTCGGTGCCCTCCATCGCCACGATCACTTTGTTCTACGCGGTGGGCTACTGGAACAGCTACATGAACATGATCCTCTACGTTTCCAAATCGGACATGAAGGTGCTCCAGCAGGTGCTCAACGACGTGATTTCTTCCACCACCGCGCTCAACCAGCAAGCCACGCTGGATTCCGCCGATGTGGCGCAGCCCATGGCTTCGGAATCGGTGAAGAGCGCGGCCATCGTGATTGCCACGGTGCCCATCATGTGCGTGTATCCCTTCCTGCAGAAGTATTTTGTGAAGGGCGTTATGATCGGCGCCATCAAGGGATAGCCTTGGCGCGCTTTTGCGCTAGGAATATAAAGGAGGTTTATCGTATGAAAAGGTATCTGGTTTTGCTCCTGGCCATGGTGATGACCTTGTCGATGGTCGCCTTCCCCGCAGCGGCGGAAGAGGACGACCGTCCCACCATCACCGTGACGATTCTGGACCGCAGCGCCGTGCCTACGGACCAGGGAACGTATGAGGACAACTGGGCCACCCGCTGGATCAACGAGAACGCGCCCGTGAAGGTGGAATTCGTGGCTTGCGCGCGCAACTCCACCTACCAGAACTACAACCTGTGGCTTGCCTCTGGCGAAGCGCCGGATCTTATCATGGAGTTCCAGCCGGAATACGTCGAGGAGTGGGCCAACCAGGGCATGCTGATCGAGCTGTCCGATATCATCGATGAGTACGCGCCCAACTACCGCGCGCTCACCCCGCCGGAAACCCAGCAGTGGGGCATGACCATGGGCGGCGAATACGCTTTCGCGCAGCAGCGCTTTGAGAGCAGCGTCGTCAACCACATGCTCTATGTGCGCACGGACTGGCTGGAGAACCTGGGCCTGTCGATCCCCACGAACGAAGAAGAATTCCTCGAAGTGGTGCGCGCCTTCACGGAGGACGACCCGGACGGCAACGGCGAGGACGATACCTACGGTTGGTCCATGGCCGGCCACTATCAGTCGGTTCTCAACGCCGCGTACGATGCGTACGGCTTCTGGTACAAGGGCGAGGACGGCGTGTTTGAACACGCCCACCTCACCGAGAACAGGCTCAAGGTGATGCAGCTGATGGAGACCATCATCGACAACGGCTGGTGCGATCCGGAATATCTCACCTACGACACGGATATGCACTACACCCGCTTTGCCACGGGCGAGACGGGCTTCCTGGCCTGCGAACACGCCAACCTGCAGAACAAGGCCTGGGCGACCCTGAAGGCCAATTTCCCGGAAGCCACGGTGGCGGTGGTGCCCTCGTGGACGGGTTCGGGCTATTATCAGGAGCGCGAGTGCCAGTTCCTCTCCTGCGTGCCCACCACCTGTGAAAATCCGGAAGCCGTCGCCATGTACATCGATTGGATGATCACCGATGGCTGGCAGATGCTGCAGTGGGGCGAGGAAGGCGTGGACTTCGAAAACCGCGACGGCCTGTACGTCTCCCTGCTGACGGAAGACGAGCGCCTTGCCAAGCTGGGCTACACCGGCGAGTACGCGATCGTGTCCCCCTACGGCATGGACGCGGAGCTGTACCTGCAGGCTGCCGAAGCCGCGCCAGACGATGAAGTGAAGGAAGCGAAGATCATCGATGCCGAGGCCGTGATGGCGACCAAGGACATCAAGTTCCGCCGCGATACGCCCACTGCGAACCTGGGCGTGGATCTCGTCGTGGAATACATGACGGACCTGAACACAATCGCGGATGAAAAGTGGGCCCAGGCTTTGGCCGATCCGGACTTCACCGCCGAACAGGCGCAGGAAGAAATCCGCGCCGAGTGGGAGGCCATGGATTACGAGATGGTCAAAGAGGCGTTCAACGAGCAGGCCGCGGAATTGGGCCTGTAATCCCTGGCATCCATAAACGTTTAAGGCTTAATTCCCATGCAGGAAGGGCCGCTGGAGAGAGGCTTCTCCGGCGGCCCTTCCTGAATAAAAAGCAAATTTTTGGAGGCTGCTATGAAGGCGTATCGCGACGCGAGGACGGGGTACGAGGTTTGCCAATACACCGAGGATTCCGCCCGGAACGCAAAATTGTATTTTACCACGGAGAATTTCTCCGCGGACGACCGCTATTTTTTCTTTGAGCGCACCGAAGCGCCCGAGACGGCGCAGCACGGGCCGCAGCTGCACCGGGCAGATTGCGCCACGGGCGAAATTGTGCGCCTGGCGGACGCGCATTATGGCTCTTTCGCCATGCATTGGCAGGAAAACTACGGCGTGATCGCCAAGGACGATGGAACCATTTTCCGCATCGATGTGGAAAGCGGCGCGATGACGGCGCTAGGCCGCTTCCCGGCGCGGTCGGCGTTGCAGGGGCATCTCACCATCGCGAATGACGGCCGCGTGGCCGGCGCGGTGCAGTTGGAAAACAAGATTTATGCGCTGGTGATCCTCGATCCCGGCCAGGAGGAAGCGCAGGTCGTGTTCGAAACCGACCAGCGCTTGGGCCACACGCAAATCTGTCCCACGGATAGCAACCTGCTGTTCTATGTACACGAGACCGGAGGCGACGCGCTGCAGCGCACGTGGATGTTCGATGTGCGGCACCGCATGAAGCGGCCGTACTATGTGGAGCACCCGAACGAGTGGATCACGCACGAAACCTGGTCCGCCGATGGGGAAAGCATGGCCTTTATGCACATACCGGGCAAAATCATGCTCGGCGACCGGGATGGGCGGCACTTTGATGTGGTGTTTGGCTCGGAAAACCGCATTCTGCACCCGGGCATTTCGCGCGACCGGCAATGGCTGTGCACGGATATGCTGGTTCCCTGCGAGGATGGCAAGGTGCGCTGGGCCGTGGTGCTGATCCACGCGGCCACGGGCGAGAGCGAGATCCTGGCCTTTGCGCCGGGCGATTGCGCCACGGGCATGGATCACTTGCACCCCTCCTTCAACCGGGCGGGGGATAAGATCCTCTTTAGCGCGCCGGATGAACGGGGCATTGCCCAGGTATGCACGGTGGATTTGCGCCCTACGCGCCTGAAAAACGCCCACTGAGGCCAAGAGTGGAGGAACGAAACCATGTTGACCGTATCAGAAAAGAACCGGCCCTATTTTTTGAAAACGCTGGAAGCGAGCAACGCGGTCTATAGCGAAGAGTGGAAATGCCCCACGATGTATTTGGACAACGCCAAGTATCACACGCAATTGCACCATTGCCATGTGCATTCCACGCGCGAGGCGTTCACCTACGCGAACGCGCTGTTGCTCACGGGGGAAGAGGCGGATCTGCGCCGCGCGGAAGAAGTGCTGCTGCATGTGCTGGGCTTGCAGGATCAGGATCCGGCCAACGCCACGTTCGGCATCTGGTCGTGGTACATGGAAGAACCGCTGGAACAGATGGCGCCCCCGGATTGGAACTGGGCGGATTTTTGCGGCAAGGAAATTCTGCAGGCGCTTTTGTTCCACGCGGAGCGCCTCAGCGCGCAGGTGCTGGTGGAATTGCGCAAGGCGCTGCGCTGCGCTTGCCTGTCCATCTTCCGGCGGAACATGCATCCGGGCTACACCAACATTTCCATCATGGGCAGCTATGTCACGCTGTGCGGCGGCCAATTGCTCGGCTGGCAGGAAATGCTGGACTACGGCGTCAGCCGCTTTACCAAGGCCTGGGAATACACCATGAAGAACGGCACGTTCGCCGAATACAATAGCCCCACATACACGGTGGAGGCGATTATGGACTTGAGCCGCATCCACGCGCAGATTCACAACGAGGATGTCCACCGCATGAGCGGCGATATGCTGGATGTGGCCTGGAAAACCGTGGCGGAGCACTTCCACGCGCCCACGCGCCAGTGGACGGGCCCCAACGCCCGCAGCTATACCTATCTCACGGCCGATGGCACGCTCTCCTTCCTGCGCAACGCGCTGGACAATGGCGAGGCCTTGATCGCCGACGACCGCTTTGCGTATAGCCTGCAATGGCCCTATATCCAGATGCAATGCCCGGAAAAATACCGCCAGGCGTTTGCTGTGTGCGAGCCGCACGATGTGAACCTGGGCTTCACCACGGGCCAGAGCATCCGCGCCCCGCGCGATACCATCGCCATCGCGCACATTGCACAGGAGTACGCGCTTTCTTCCTGGGAGATTTCCAGCACGTGGAACCAGCGCCGCAATTTGCTGGGGTTCTGGGGCGGAAAGCAGCCGCGCTTTATCAACGCCACGATCCTGCACGATTTCTATGATTTCTCCTCCGGCATGTTCGTCACGGTGCAACAAGGCGGCAACGCGCTGCTCGTGGCCTCTTTGCAATCCGACGGCGGCGATACGCATCCCAGTCTGGATATGATCCACAACGAAACCATCCGCGCCTATGACCTGCGGGTGCGCATCGAACTGGGCGGCGCTGTGGCGGCCCAGCCCGTGGTCACGCCTGAGCGGGCTGTGCTGGAAGACGGCGGCATCCGCCTGAACATCGCGCTGCTGGGGGCGCAATTCGATGGCGCGCCCGTACATCTTTCCCTGTGGAACACGCAGATGGATTTGCGGCAGCAGGAAGCCCACGCCAATCCGCACCGCCGCTTTGTGGGCGACGAGCCCCGCTGGTATGTGGACGTGGTGTTTTACCATGGCGAGGAACGGGAGATTCCGCTGCGCGCGCTCAAAGACGCCTATGCCGCGCTGTGCGTGAGCCTGGAGGGCGTCGCGCCCGAAGAAGTCCGGGTGGAAAAAGACGGGGACATGCTGCGCGCGCACGCCAGGATGGCCGGCGCGGCGATGGACGTCCACTCCCCCATCCGCCCTGTGCCGCGCAAGGCCTGGAAAGGCTATGCCGCGCTCAATGGTACGCTGCTCAACGAAACATACGGCCTGCCCAGTCCCATCGAAGAAAACGCGTAAAAACGCAAAACCGCACAGGGGCTGTGAAAAAACCAAAAGTTTTTTCACAGCCCCCATTTTTTATGCCTACGAGCGCGGCGGCTTCCCCCACCCCATTTTGCGGCAAAGGCAACCTTGGCAAAAAATCCCGCGCGGCGCTTTCTTGCAAAATCGTAAGCTTGCTGTCACTGGTTCGCAAGCCAGGTGTGGTATAGTAAGGCTAGAGAAAAAAACCGTTTGCCAAAGGGGGGATTTCCATGCGCGCGCCTGCCAAGCCCATTCCCGCCGCGCGCCCGAGCTTTGCGCGCGTGGCGCTAAGCGGCCTCTACAAAAACCGCCGGGCCTATCGCGCTTTGGCCGCGGGCGTGTTCCTTTCGATCTTTTTCGTTTCCACCATGGGCCTGAGCCTGTACAGCCTGCTGCGCGGCAGCGAAGCGCGCTACCGGGCGCAGGTGGGCATGCAGGACGCGATCCTCTACCGCGCGCAGGCCATAGACCCCGCCTTCCTGCGGGAAAACGGCCTCGCGGAGCAGGTGGGCAGCGTATACGCAATTGGCACGCTCGCCAGCGCCGCTATGCCGAGTAGCGTTGTCATCGGGCAGATGGACGAAACCGCCCAAGCGCTGCTCCAACCCACCTGCGCGCAGGGCCGCCTGCCCGCGCGGCCGGGCGAAATCGCCCTGGAGGCCTCGGCGCTCAAGCAGCTGGGGCTCAACGCGCAGGTGGGCGCGAGCATATCTTTGCAGTTCACGCCCTTCGGCGGGGAGACGCGCGAAGCGGCTTATACGCTGGTGGGCGTGCTCGAGGAGCAGAGCGCCTTCCTCCAATCCGGCGCGGGCGAAAACGCCTATCCCGCGGCGCTGCTGTTCGCCGCCGAACCTTTCCCCGCCGGTTCCGCGCCCCAGACGCACCGCGTGCTCACGCTGCCGCGGCCCGCTTCGTTCCTGGCCGTTTTGCGGGAACGCCTGGACGCCCTGCGCGGCCAGACGCCGCAAGCCCTGCAAACGCTCTATGCCGCGCTCGCCCGGCAGGGATACGACACCGCGGCGGTGCAGGCCTTCCTCTGGGGCGGCGAAAGCCCCTATCTACTGGGCATGGTTTGCACCATGGGCCTGGCGCTGGCGGCGTGCGCCTGGGCGGGCATTGCCAGCGCCTTTTCTGCCCGGCTGAACGCGCGGCTGCAGCAGGTGGGCATGCTGCGCGCGCTGGGCGCGACCCGCAGGCAGATCCGCCGCCTTTTTGCCCGCGAGGCGCTGTGGCTGTTCGCGCTGTGCGCGCCCGCGGCCTTCGCGCTATCCTGCCTGGCGGCACGGCTGGCGGTGGGCGCGCTCTACGTTTCGGGCGCGCTGGTCGCGGCCATCCTGCTGCTGGCGGCCCTGGGCGTGCTGCTCTCCCTGCAAACGCCCCTGCGCCGCGCGTTGCGCATATCGCCCATGCAGGCCATCCGCGATACGCAGATGCTGCAAATTCACAAACACATCCGCACCAGGAGCCACGCGCGCTTTCGCGCGCCAGCGCTCATCACCCAGCGCTTTTTGCGCCTGTACGCGTCGCGTTCGGCGAGCGTCTCCATCCTTCTGGCGCTCAGCCTCGCGATCCTCGCCTGCGGCTGCCTGCTCATGGAGGAAGCCATTCGCCGGAGCGCCTCAAACTTCCCCTATGCCTTCACATTGGGCGCGCAGCGCGCGGGCGGGGACGATCCCTTTCTCGATAGCGCGCCGCCGGAATCGCTTTACACCGCCGCGGACGCGCAGGACATTGCCGCCCTTCCCTTTGTGGCGCGCGTGGACGGCGCGCAACAAACCGCGCTCGGCCTGGAAATCCCGCGCGCCACGGACTACCTGCTCCATTGCGGGGACTGGGATTTTGAATACCTGCGCGAGAACGGCTCCGGGCGCGAAGCCTACCTGCGCCGCAGGGAAGAACTGGGCGCCTCCGGCGAACTGATCGATGTTGCGCTCTACGCCTGGCCGCAGGAGCGCCTGGCCGCGCTGGAAACATTCGTGCTCGCCGGAGCCATCGACGCGGACGCGCTGAACGCGGGAGAAGAAGTGCTCCTGCTCGCGCCGGACGCCTATCCAAGCCCGATGGATGGAAACACCTATACAAA
>JABLTQ010119549.1_pt1 | contig 10172 bp, 9 predicted proteins | sample 7160101 | NCBI WGS metagenome assembly JABLTQ01 (sample SAMN14651228, study PRJNA627086) | human gut metagenome | isolation source: feces | host: Homo sapiens
CCTCCGGGCTGCCGCCCAGGGACACGCCCCCGGACTCCCCGTCAGGGGCCGTGCCCACGGAGCGCTTTTCATCCGCCGTTACGCGGCGCTCCCCGTCCACTTCGATGGACAGCCTGTAGGGGATGCGTTCGCCCTGTGCGGCGGGCATCTTGGTCCCGCCGTCATCGCGAAGTTCACCGGCGGCATCGCCGAACAACAGGCCGCAGCCGCCCAGAAACAGACAGGCCATGAGCAAAAAAGAAAAAGGGATATATGTTCGGCGCATAATAATCCCATAGCCGCAGAAAGACAGCTTGGCAAGACAAATCCCCTTTGTTACCATGAGCTTATTCAGTCCTTTTTTTCAGGAGTCTCCCCCATGTCGTATGATCTCTGCCTCCATGTGGACGCCAATGATCCCGCCCTGCTGGCTTTTGCCTTCGTCAATGCCCGCAACTATCTGAACGGCCTGCCCGGCAAGGAATTCGAGCTGGTGCTGGTGGCCAACGGCCCGGCCGTCAAACTGTTCGTGCCTGCCCAGGCCGAGCTGCAGAAGACCGCCGAAGAACTCATGGCCCGCGGCCTCAAGCTGCGTCTGTGCAAGAATGCCCTGGATGCCAACAAGATGACCGCGGCCGACCTTTGGCCCGGTTGCGAAGTGGTGCCCGCCGGCCTGGTGGAGATCGTGGAACTGCAGAACAAGGGCTTCGCCTACATCAGGCCGTAGCCCCGCATCCTTGCCCGCTGCCCGCAGCCTCATCCTCCGGGCAGCGGGACACCGTCGCAGGTAGGCAGCTCCCTCCCGGCAGGGCCTTACGCGACCTGCCTGCGGCCGATGCTGCCCCGATTGCCTGCCCCGGAGGGGAACATGCAACGCATCTCCCTGCTGTCCATACTGCTGCTGTCCGCCCTGTTGCTCTGCCCCCGGGCCACAGTGGCGGAAGAGATAAAAACGGACAGCTTCACGCTCACGATCCCGCAGGGCTGGCAAAAACACGCAGACAGGACAGAGGGCAACGTCTATGTCCTGATGCTGCACGAGCCCACCGAAAATCTTCTCCTGAACATCATCATCGGCCCCGCCCTCGTCCCGGTCAAAACATTCGTCGAACGATACAAAAACAAATTCGAACAGGGGGGCTTCACCTGCAGCGGGATCATGTCCCAGGGGGAGGCCTGCATCATGGAATTCTCCTCTCGAAAACACCATATGCATGGTCTCAGCTACGCCGCCTCCAACGGCCACCAGAGCAGCATCACCATATTCATGGCATCGGAAAAGGACGCCTTCCCCAAACTCAGGGAGTTCATGAAGACCAACTTCAAGCCCCTGGATCCCAAACTTTTCCCCCGGACGTTCTGACAGCCTGCGGGCCCCGCTGCCCGGCAGCAACGGCCAACGCCAGCAGGGACCTTTCCTCTCCCCTTCCGGGCCCGCCCGCCTGAAAACGGAAAAGGGCCGGCAGACATGCGAACATGTCTGCCGGCCCTTCATGCATCCGGGAAAGGAGACCTAGGCCTTCTTCTTGGCCCCGGCCATCTGGTAGCGCTTCTGGGCGGAGAGTTCCACCTTGCGCAGGCGCAGGGAGAGCGGGGTCACTTCCACGAGCTCGTCCTCGCGCACGAAATGCAGGGCGTGTTCCAGGGTCATCTTCTTCACGGGGGTGAGGATGACGTTCTCGTCCTTGCCGGCGGCGCGCAGGTTGGTGAGCTTCTTTTCCTTGGTGGCGTTGACGTCGATGTCGTTGTCACGGTTGTGCTCGCCCACGATCATGCCTTCGTAGACCGGATCGCCGGGCTCCACGAACAGGGTGCCGCGAGGCTCCAGGTTGAACAGGGCGTAGGCCACGGCGTTGCCGGGACGGTCGGCCACGATGGAACCGGAATAGCGGGTGGGGAAGTCGCCGCGCCATTCCTCATAGCCTTCCAGATAGGAGTTCATGATGCCGGTGCCCTTGGTGTCGGTGAGGAACTCGTCGCGGTAGCCGATGAGGCCGCGGGAGGGCACGGAGAACTCCAGACGCACACGGCCGGTGCCGTTGTTGGTGCAGTTGAGCATGCGGCCCTTGCGCTGGTTGATCTTGTCGGTGACCACGCCCATGAAGACTTCGTCGCAGTCCACGTACAGGTGCTCGATGGGCTCCAGGGTCTTGCCGTTCTCGTCCTTCTTGAGGATGACCTCGGGGCGGCCCACGGAAAGTTCGAAGCCTTCGCGGCGCATGGTCTCGATGAGGATGGCCATCTGGAACTCGCCGCGGCCCTTGACCAGGAAGGCGTCCTTGTCGGTGGTGTCTTCCACGCGCACGGCCACGTTGCGCAGGCACTCGCGCTCCAGGCGGTCACGGATCATGCGGCTCTGCACCAGCTTGCCTTCACGGCCGGCCAGGGGCGAGGTGTTGATGCCGAAGCGCATGGCGACGGTGGGCTCGTCCACGCGGATGCGCGGCAGGGCGCGGGGGTTCTCGCGGGTGCAGATGGTGTCGCCGATGGTCACGTCCTCGATGCCGGCCACCACCACGATGTCGCCGGGCTGGGCCTTGTCCACCTCGGCCAGTTGCAGGCCCTCATAGACCTGGATCTTGGAGGCGCGCAGGGGACGGGCCTGACCGTCCTCGCCGATGCAGGCCAGGCTCTCGTTGGCGAAGATGCTGCCGTGCATGATGCGGCCCACGGCCAGACGGCCCAGGTAATCGGAGTAGTCCAGGTCGGCCACCAGCATCTGGAAGGGCTGTTCGGGATCGTAGGAAGGACCGGGGATCTTCTCGAGGATGGTCTCGAACAGGGGGGTCAGGTCCTTCTGCTCGTCGTCGATGTTGCGCATGGCCACACCGGCGCGGCCGATGGCGTAGAGCACGGGGAACTCCAGCTGCTCGTCGCTGGCGTCCAGATCGATGAACAGGTCGTAGACCTCGTTGAGCACTTCATCGGGACGGGCGTCCTTGCGGTCGATCTTGTTGATGACCACGACCACGGGCAGACCGGCTTCCAGGGTCTTGCGCAGGACGAAACGGGTCTGGGGCAGCGGGCCTTCAGAGGCGTCCACCAGCAGGATGGCGCCGCTGGCCATGGAGAGCGAACGTTCCACTTCACCGCCGAAGTCGGCGTGGCCGGGGGTGTCGATGATATTGATCTTCACGCCGTTCCAGTGCACGGCGCAGTTCTTGGCCGCGATGGTGATGCCGCGTTCGCGTTCCAGATCCATGCTGTCCATGACGCGGTCATCGACCTGCTGGTCTGCTCGAAACACGCCGCTCTGACGGAAAAGGGCGTCCACCAGGGTCGTTTTGCCGTGGTCAACGTGGGCGATGATGGCCACGTTACGAAGTTTGTCATTCTGCTGCATAGTTCTGTCTCGCTCTGGTAAAAAATCGCCCCGGAACGTTGCCGGGGCGCATGGTTTACGCGATTTTTACAACTTTGTCACCACCGCTTCCACAAGGCGGCCCAGGTCCTTCCCGGCCCGGCCGGCCACGGCGATAACTTCTTCCAGCGGCGCGGGCCGCATGCAGTCGGGCAGGTTCTTGTTGGTCAGGCAGGAGATGCCCAGCACGCGCAGGCCCATATGGCGGGCGGCGATGACCTCCAGCACGGAGCTCATGCCCACGGCGTCGGCGCCCCACTGGCGGAACATGCGGGTCTCGGCGGGGCTTTCCATCTGCGGGCCGCGCACGCCGATGTAGACGCCGCGCTCCAGGCGGATGCCCAGCTCGAGCGCGCACCGGCAGGCCAGGTCGCGCAGGCCGGCATCGTAGATGGCGCTCATGTCGGGGAAGCGCTCGCCCCAGGCCTCATGGTTGGGCCCGCTCAGGGGGGAAACGCCGGTAAAGTTGATCTGGTCGCTGATGCACATGAGCCCGCCCGCATCGAACTGCGGGTCCAGGGCGCCCGCCGCATTGGTGAGGATCAGCGTGTCCGCGCCCAGCCCTGCCATGACGCGCACGCCCATGCAGACCTTGTCCGGCCCAAAACCTTCGTACAGATGGCAGCGGCCCTGCTGCACCAGCACCGTACGGCCGCCCAGACGCCCCAGCACGAAGGCCCCGGCATGGGAGGCCACCGTGGACACCGGGAAGCCCGGCAGGCCGGCATAGGGGACGCTGAGCGTGTCCTCCATGCGTTCCACGAGCCCCGAAAGACCGGTGCCCAGGATGATGGCCGCATCGGGCCGGGAGGGCAGCGCCGCCCCCAGGCGCCGGCGCAGTGCCGCCACCACGAGCTGGACTTCTTCCCAGTTTTGCATAAAATTGACCCCCTCAGATATTGAAGACCAAGCCGATATGCTGTAGTAGCTCTTGTTTTTCAGTCGCAAAAGCGAACCGCTTTATAGCGTGCTGACGCCCATTCCACAAGAGCGGCACAGCACCGCCCTCAGGAGACCGCCTTGGAGACCAGCCAGAAAGACTCTTTGCAACAACACAAGGTTCTCGTCGCCAACCGCGGCGAGATCGCCATACGCATCATGCGGGCCTGCCGCAAGCTGGGTGTGGCCTTTACTGCCATCTTTACCGCCGAAGACGCCGCTTCGGGCCATGTGCGCTACGCCCGCGAGAACGGCGGCGAACGCAGCCTGTTCCGGGTTTCTTCCTATCATGACGCCAACGAGCTGATGTCCGTGGCCGACCAGGCCGGCTGCACGGCCGTGCACCCCGGTTACGGCTTCTTCGCCGAAGACTTCCGCTTTGCCCGCCGCGTGACCAAACGCGACCGCAAGATGATCTTCATCGGCCCCTCGTGGAAGATCATCCGCGAGCTGGGCGACAAGATCAACACCAAACGTCTGGCCCGCAGCCTGGACGTGCCCACCGTGCCCGGTTCCGACCGCCCCATCTATGACGAGATGGAAGCCGAGCGCATCGCCCGCAGCGTGTTCGAGTTCCAGGTGCAGCAGGGCATCAAGCGCCCGCTGGTGCTGGTCAAGGCGTCGGCCGGCGGTGGCGGCATGGGCATCGAGGAAGTGTACGACATCGACAACTTCCGCTCCGTGTACCGCCGCATCCGCAACTACGCCCTGCGCCAGTTCAAGGACGAGGGCGTGCTCATCGAACAGCGCATCACGGACTTCAACCATCTGGAAGTCCAGATCGTGTCCGACCGCAGCGGCAAGAACCCCGTGCACTTCGGCACCCGCAACTGCTCCATCCAGTCCACCGGCCTGCAGAAGCGCGTGGAAGTGGCCCCCGGCTTCGTGCCCGCCCAGATGGACTACAGCTTCGACGCCGCCAAGGTGCTGCAGGACATCGTCCACTACTCCCTGACCATGGCCCGCAAGGTGGGCTATGACAACGTGGGCACCTGGGAATGGATCGTCACCCGCCAGGGCGAGCCCTTCCTCATGGAAGTGAACACCCGCATCCAGGTGGAGAACGGCGTCTCGGCCCGCATCTCCAGCATCCGCAACCACGAGGGCCCCGTGGACCTCATCGCCGAACAGATCCGCATCGGCCTGGGCGAGCCCCTGGGCTACACCCAGGACGACGTGACCTTCGACGGCGTGGGCATCGAATACCGCCTCATCGCCGAGGACCCCGAACACGGCTTCACCCCCTGGGTGGGCCGCATCGAGCGTTTCGCCTGGAAGGAAGAGCCCTGGCTCACCATGCTGACCCACGTGCCCACCGACACGCCGTACGAGATCCCCACCGAATTCGACCCCAACCTGGCCCTGGCCATCGTCTGGGGCAAGGATCTGGCCGAGGCCCGGGAACGCGGCGTCTCCTTCCTGGACAACCTGCACCTGGAAGGGCGCAACAACGCCGGTGAAGCGCTCAAGTCCAACGTGGACTTCCTGCGGGCCAACACCGCCCGCACCCTGCGCTTCTAGCTGACGGGCCGCCCCGGCGGTCCCCTTCCATCAACGTCAAACGGCGCAAGAGATTATGGACAACACTATCGAAAAACGCATCCAAAGCCTGAACGACAGGCTCTCGTATACGCGCGACATCTTCGCCGGCAAGCACGAGGACAGCATCCGCCTGCTGGACGAGAAGCTGACCGAGTTCACCACCCGCGTGCGCAACGGCGAGGTCGAGGATCCCCATACCGAGATCGTCTCCCTGGAAGACCTTTTCGTCTTCGTGGAAAAACGCCTGGAAAAACTCATCACGCCCATGGACCGCGTGCGCATCGTGCGCCATCCCCAGCGCATCTGCCTGCGTGACATCCTGGAGAACGTCTACGACAACTTCACCGAAGTGGGCGGCCAGGACGAGCACAGCCTCGACCCCAGCATGCTCATCGCCCGTGCGGTCATCACCCGCCGCCGCGGCAAGAAGATGCACACCCAGTCCGTCATGGTCATCGGGCAGGAAAAGGGCCACGGCGCCGAGTTCCGCAACGGCGGCTCCGTGAAGCCCTGGGGCAACGCCAAGGCCCTGCAGTACATGCGCGTGGCCGAGACCGAGGGCATCCCCATCCACTGCTACATCTTCACGCCCGGTTCCTACCCCATCGAGGACTACCCCGGCGCGGCCCAGCAGATCGCCCGCAACATCTACACCATGGCCGGTCTGCGCGTGCCCGTCATCTCCATCATCTCCGAGGGCGGCTCCGGCGGCGCCGAGGCCATCGGCCTGGCCGACAAGCGCCTCATGCTCTCCCACGGCTACTACTCGGTCATCTCGCCCGAAGGCGGGGCCGCCATCGAAGGCCGCCTCAAGGCCGGCCAGCGTGCCGCGCCCGAGCTCATCGAGCACTGCGCCCAGAACCTGCACATCACCGCGCAGGACAACCTCTCCTTCGGCTACATCGACAGCGTGGTGCAGGAACCCGCCCTGGGTGCCCGCCCGCACCACTTCGACTTCTTCCGCTCCCTGCGGCAGGAAGTGCTGCGCGCCACCGACGAGGTGGTCATCACCAACACCAAGCCGCCCATGATCCGCGGCCTGGCCCTGGCGCGCCTGCGCAACCCCGAAGCCAACCTGGACGAGATGTATGTGCGCTGGGGCATGTCCGGCGCGGCCAAGAACCGCATGCGCGAACGCCGCCAGCAGAAGTTCCTGCGCCTTTCCCGCGCGGCCGCCATCGACAACCGTCCCTTCCTGGCCAAGAACGCCGCCGCCCTGCGCGACTGGGTGACCAAGCCCTGGATGCACTTCAAGTACGACTTCGTGCGTCGTCACCAGCGCAAGCTGCACAACATCATGGAAGAGCTGAGCAGCGAATGGGACGTGTTCAAGGGCCGCCTCTTCAGCCCCTGGAAGCGCATCGCCAGCCCGGCGGAAAAGAAGGCCACGGCCAAGGAACTGACCACCCTCTCCAACTGGGTGGAAGACAACCGCGTGAGCAAGTGGAACTACCTGTCGCCGCGCTACAAGATCGACCGTACCATCACCTGCCCCAACAGCGCCTCGTACGGCTGCCTCGACCTCTGGGGCCCCGACCTGTTCGCCGAATTCGCGGGCGTGTGCAGCCATTGCGGCTACCACTTCCCCATGGAGCCCGAATGGTACGTGCAGAACGTCTTCGACAAGGGGTCGGTCTTTGAGTTCAACCGCGAGATCGAAGCCGGCAACCCGCTGAACTTCCCCAACTTCGAGGAACGCATCAGGGCCGCCCAGGAAAAGACCGGCTGCCGCAGCGGCTGCATGACCTTCGAGGCCCGCATCGACGGCACCAAGCTGGTGGTGGCCATGCTCATGGGCACCTTCCGCGGCGGTTCCTTCGGCGCCGCCGAAGGCTACAAGTTCGTGGAAGCCGCCGCCCGTGCCGCCAAGAAGCGCTATCCCTTCCTGGCCTACGTGCACGGCACCGCCGGCATCCGCATCCAGGAAGGCACCCACGGCGTCATCCAGATGCCCCGCTGCACCGTGGCCGTGCGCCGCTACATCGAGTCCGGCGGCCTGTACCTGGTGCTCTATGATACCAACTCCTTCGCCGGTCCCGTGGCCAGCTTCCTGGGCTGCGCGCCCTACCAGTTCGCGGTGCGCTCCTCCAACATCGGCTTTGCCGGTCCCGGCGTCATCAAGGAGACCACGGGCATGGACATCCCGCCCAAGTACCACCGCTCCTACCGGGCCCTGTCCCGCGGCCATATCCAGGGCATCTGGGACCGCCGCCAGATCCGTGCCAACCTCAAGCAGGCGCTGCTCACCATGGGCGGCCGCAACCTGTATTACCGTTAGCAAACAGACGGCGGGGCGGACTTCCCGCCCCGCCTTTCGCCGCCCCCGACGGTGCGGCCCACCCACGACAAACGAAAAAGCGGGAAAAACACATGATCAACATTTCCGCATTGCTGGACGAGATAAAAGCCTCCCCTTACCGCGAGATCGTCATCCGTACGCCCCACACCGGCGTGGTGACCTTTGCCGACATCAAGGAAGGCGACGAGGTCCTCGGCCCCCAGGGCCAGTGGAAGGAAAAGCCCGGCACCCGCCTGGCCACCCTGGAACGCGAACGCAACCCCAAACCCATCTGCTCGCCTGAAAAGGGCATCGTCAGCAAGATCCACAGCCAGCTCGAAGGCATGTTCGTGGAAGCCGGCACGCCCCTGATGGTCATCCGCCACATGCTCACCCGCAGCGAAGTGGAACACCAGATCCTCAAGAAGGCCCTGCACCTCTTCCGCGCGCCCGAGCGGGCCAAATACTACTTCACCCCCGAAGTGGACAAGAAGATCCGCGCCTCGGACGCCCACTCCGTGGTGGTGCGCGACGGCATGGAACTGCTCATCATGTCGCGCATGAAGCGTGAGGTGCCCCTGCACTACAGCGGCCCCACGGGCGTCATCTACGCCGTCTACTTCAGCTACAACGAGAACATGGACGCGGACGCCCCCCTCATCGGCGTCTGCCCCGAAGACCAGCTTCCCGTCATCCAGGACGTCATCATGCGCGTCCAGACCGAATGGACGGAAAAGGGCTAGACCGTCATGGGCAAGGCACTGCAGATCCGCCAGAAAGCCGCCGACAGCCCCCAGGGGCTCACTGCCCGGCGCTGGCCCGCCCTGCTGGCCCTGGCCCGCAAGGCTGCCAGCCCCTATGGTGAGGACGTGGCGGCCTGGCTGGCCGTGCCCGGGGCACAAGCCGAGCCCTGCCTGCTGGAACTGGCGCAATGCCTGGGCCGCCTGACCATGCGCAACGTGGACGACCTTGCGCCCCTGACGCTGGACAGCCTGCGCCCCCTGTGCGACCTGACGAGCCATTGCGAGGACGCCCTGGGCAGCTGGCAGGCCGAAGACGCCGCCGCGGGCCTCCAGGCCCTGGCCGCCCTGCTGGACACGCTGGAGGCCACGCTCACGCAGTCCGCCATCCGGCCCCCGCTGACCACGCCCGTGGCCTGCATCACCACCGTGGACGTCACCTGGAACTCCGGCCTGCTGGAAAAATGCTGGCCCGGTCTCAGCCTCCTGGCGTTCGGCCATGCCGGTGTGGGCGCGGCCGGTGTCCGCGACCTGCTGGACCGTCTGGAACGGGGCATGGCCGAGGACCGCTGGCCCCAGCAGCAGGCCCCCTTCAAGCAGGCGCTGGCCGATGCCCTCGTGCAGCGCAGCAGCCTGGACGCGGCCCTGCGCGCCAATGATCCCCGGGCCGCCCACCGCGCCAGCGAGGCCCTGGAAGACGCCCTGACCGAAATGGAAGACAGCCTGCTTGCCGCAGGCTCCGGCCCCAAACGCAAAAAACCGTCCTTCTTCCGGCGCCTTTTCGGCCTGCGCTGAGACGGTACAACGAGCAACCGTTCGAGGAACAGAATCTATGCTGAACAAAGTCATGATCATCGGTCGCCTTGGCCGCGACCCCGAACTGCGCTATACCCAGAGCGGTTCCCCTGTGGCCACCCTCAACGTGGCTACCGACGAATCCTACATGGACCGTGACGGCAACAAGGTGGAACGCACCGAATGGCACCGCGTGTCCGTGTTCCAGCGCCAGGCCGAGAACTGCGCCAACTTCCTGGCCAAGGGCAGCCTCGTCTACGTGGAAGGCAGCCTGCAGACCCGCAAGTGGCAGGACCAGAACGGCCAGGACCGCTACACCACCGAGATCAAGGCCCAGCGCGTCCAGTTCCTGGATCGCCGCAGCGACGGCCCCCGTGCCGACATGGGCGGCTATGAAGACGACTACGGCGCGCCTGCGTCCGCTCCCCGCGCTCCCCGCGGCGGCAACATGGGCGGCGGCCGGCCCGGGATGGGAGGCTGACGGCCATGCAGCAGCCCATCATTGAGATGCACGGCATCGTCAAACGCTATTACACCA
>JABLTQ010125123.1_pt1 | contig 10161 bp, 7 predicted proteins | sample 7160101 | NCBI WGS metagenome assembly JABLTQ01 (sample SAMN14651228, study PRJNA627086) | human gut metagenome | isolation source: feces | host: Homo sapiens
GAGGCAGTCTATCTCTTCGGCCGGCAGAAAGGCCATGCCGGCGTTGCGGGCGAATTGCCGGTCCGATTCGCTGTCGCCGATCATCAGCGAGCGGGCGAAATCGATGTCGGGAAAGTCGATGCGGGCCTGCTGCGCCATGCCCGTCTGCGGCTTGCGGTTCGGATCGTCGGGCGAGAGAGCCGTGCAAAAATAGATATGGTCTATTCTGCCGCCGTGGCGCTCGATTTCTTCGATCATCCGGTCGTGTATGCGGTTCAGATCGTCGAGGCTCATGATTCCCTTGCCGACGCCCCGCTGGTTCGTGACGACCAGAATGCGCCGGAACCGTCCGCTCCAGCGGGCCAGACGGTCGAGCATGCCCGGCATGAACTCGAACTCCTCCCAGTTTTTGACGTAATCGTCCGGCCGGAGGCGGTTGATGACTCCGTCCCGGTCCAGAAACAGCGTGTCGAACGCTTCGTCGTCGAATCTTCCCATTGTCAGAATAGCTTGCACAATTCCCGGTTGGCCCGCTCGTAGTCTTCGGGAACTCCGATATCGATGAAATAGCCGTTGTCCGTGTAACCGTGGACGAGTCCCCGGCCGGCGAGCGGCTGGAGCACGTCCGTCTCGAACGAGAACCGCTCGGGGAGGCCGTCGAGCACTCCGCTGTCTCGGCGGAGCAGATAGCATCCCGCGCTGATCGTCCCTTCGGCGCAATGCCGCTTTTCCTCGAACGCTTCGACGCGTCCGTCCGCATCGAGCCGGACGTTGCCGTAGCGGTCGAAGTCGCGCATCGGCTTGAGCGCGATGCTCATCGGAGTGCCGGCCGACGCATGCGACGCCAGAAACGCGTCGGTGTTCATGTCGAAGAAAGTATCGCCGTTGAGGATCAGCGCCTGAGGGGTTCGCACGCGGGTCATGGCCAGCGCGATAGCGCCTCCCGTGCCCAGCGGCTGACGCTCGACCGAGAAATCGAAGTCGAAATCAGGTTTCTCCCTTTCGACCCATGTCTCGACCTGCTCGTGCAGGTAGCCCAGCGACAATACGATTTTCCGGAATCCGTTCCGGTGCAGGCGGCGCAGCAGATAATCGAGGAAAGGCCGGCCGCATACGGGGGCCATACATTTGGGGACGGGGCCTATCGTATCCCGCAGGCGTGTTCCGAGGCCGCCGGCCAGAACGATGCAGGTCGTATCTGCGACGGTTGCCGGGCGGGCGTTTGCGTGTGTGTCGTTCATGCGTTCGTAAATGGTTCGTGCGTCCGGTCGCTGCGGGAAAGGCGCGCTTCGGTTCGGCTTATAGACTCCATGTGCAGAGGCCCTCCTCGACGAAGTCGTACGAGTGAAAGACGCCTCCGAAATATTTCAGTCGGTCCATGACGTCGTAGCGCTTGACGTCGGGGCAGTAGAAAGCCATGAATCCGCCTCCTCCCGCGCCGAGGATCTTCCCTCCGATCGCTCCGGCCCGGAGCGCCGTGTCGTATATTTCGTCGATCAGCGGGTTCGAAATGGCCGAGGCGAGTCGCTTCTTGTAGACGAACCCTTCGTGGAGCAGTTCGCCGATCCGGTTCAGGCGGCCGGTCAGCAGCGCTTCCTTCATTTGCGCCGCCTGCTGCTTGATGACATGCATGGCCTCGACCGAGGAGCGGTTGTCGCTGAGGACGTTCTGCTGCTGCTGCTCGATGATTTCCGCCGACACGCGGCTTTTGGAGGTATAGTACAGCAGCAGGTTGTTCTCCAGCTCGTTGATGTACTCCCGCTTGATGCGCAGCGGATTGACGATCACGCGGTCGTCGTAGAACTCCATATAGTTGAATCCTCCGAAAGTGGCGGCGTATTGGTCCTGCTTGCCTCCGGCCATGCCCAGCTCGTCGCGCTCGATCCGATAGGCCCGCTGCGCGACGTCGTAACTTCCGAGCGGCAGCCTCAGCCACTGGGCGAACGCTCCGAGTATCGCGACGACGAGCGTCGACGACGAGCCGAGTCCCGAGCCGGCCGGCGCGTCCACGAACGTGTTGAGCGAGAAGCCGCTTTCGATCGGGCCGAACTGCGACACGACATGGTTGTATATTCCCTTGTGCAGGTCGAGCACCCCGTCGATCGGCAGCTCGGATTGCAGCTCGTAGCGCAGCGTCTGGTTGCGGTCCAGAGCCCGCAACACGATCTGCGGCTCGTCCGTCGGCTCGATCGTGGCATGGGCGTACAGCGAGACCGTCGCGTTGAGAATGGCCCCTCCGTACAGGTCCGAGTAGGGACTGACGTCCGTTCCCCCTCCGGCCAGACCGATTCGAAGCGGGGCTTTGCTTCTGTAAATCATGGTTATGCTTTTGGGCCGGGGACGGACCTGCGGCCGGCCGGGCCGCGCCGCAAGTGTCGCCGGCGGGATAAAGATAGCGATTGCACCCGGTTTTTCCAACCCTCCCGGCTCCCCGCTTCTCTGCCCGGAAGACGATGCTTTGCCGGAACGAACCGTCCGCCCGTCGGGAAAGAGATGCGTTGCGGCACGAATGGGGCCGTACTTCTCTCTTGTGCGGGAAAGTTTCCCGGATCGAAATCGAAATTTGTTGCACGCATGAATGCTCGATGTTTCCGAGATAAGAACCGGTTTTGGAAAAATCCGGGTTCTTGAATGGGCGGACGGGGGGCCGAAATCCTCGCAAGGATCGAGAGTGTCCGAAGATCGAGGAGGGCGAACGGTTTTGTCGTTTGGGATTGGTCGGACCGGAAACCGGTGCCGGTCGCGCGTATCTTTGTTTCGGCCGATGCGAAAAATGCGAATTTCGGACCCGAAATTTGCTGTTTTGCGAAAAAAAAATTACTTTTATCATTAATTTAACCGGTTAAGCAGTCCGTTCCGGTATTCCCGGAAGACTGGAACGCTTCCATTTGTCAAGCTGTGCCGAACGTATGGGGACTTCGCTCAAGGACATAGCCGAGACGCTGAATCTGTCGAAGACGACGGTTTCGTGGGTGCTGTCGGGCCGCGCGGACGAAAAGGGGATCAGCGCCGCCACGCAGCAGCGGGTTTCGCGCTGCGCCCAGCGACTCAACTATCGCCCGAACCTGCTGGCCCGCAGCCTGAATACGGGCGAGTCGGGCATGATCGGCCTGATCCTGCCTTCGATTTCCGATTCGTTTTACTCGCAGGTGGCGCGCGAGGTCGAGATGGAAGTGGAAGAGCACGGCTATTCGCTGATGATTTGCAGTTCCGAGTCGGAGCCCGAGCGGGAGAACCGGATGATCCGCCTGTTCCGCGCCAAGCAGGTCGACGGGCTGATCATAGCGCCGACCGTCCGTTCCGGCGAGGAGATCCGTCGTCTGGTCGACGAGTCGTTTCCTTTCGTCGTGTTCGACCGCCGCTTCCCGAAGCTCGATACGCATTGCGTGCTGATCGATAACGAGCGCAGCAGCTAAGCGCTGGTCCGTCGCCTGACCGAGGACGGATTCCGCCGGATCGCCGTAATTACGACCAATCCGCACTTGGAGACGATGGATGCTCGCCGTGCCGGCTACGGGCGCGCCTTGGCCGATTCGGGTATCGCCTTCGACGAGAGTCTGTACGGGGAGGTGGAGTTCGCCGGATACGAGCGGAACTTGCCCGGCGTGCTCGACCGCATTTTCGCGCGGGACGAGGGCGTGGACGGGTTTTTCTTTACGACTCATATTCTGGCGCTGGAGGCTTTCCGCTACTTCCATGACCGGGGGGTCGACATCAACGCCGGCTACGGACTGGCCTGTATTCACGAGGTTCCTTTCATGTCGGTGCTCGCGCCCGGCATGCATGTGGCCCGGATGCCGGTCGGACGGATCGGACGCGAGTCGGTCCGTATGCTGCTTGAGGATATGCGCCGCCGCAAGTCGGCGGGCGAGGTTCCCCCGGCCGAGACGGTCGAGCTGGAGTGCGAGCTGTGCTTCAGGGGCTGACGACAGGCAAGGAATTTTATATAAAAACACTTAAATAAATGAGCTTATGAACTATGGTACTTTCCGATCGATGACCGTCTTGCTGGGTGCGGCGGCATTGTGGGGAACCGGCTGCTCGGACAGCGGCTCCGCGCAGATCGAAGACATGCGGTGCGAGTACATGCGCTCGCCCGTGGGGATCGGCCTCGACATGCCGCCCCGTTTCACATGGACCTATGCGGGCGACGAGGATTTCGTGCAAGGCAAGTGCCGCGTGCGGATCGCTTCGACCAAAGAGGCGCTCGCCGACTCGCTGGCTCCGGGCGACGTATGGACCTCGCCCGAGATCGTTTCGGGGAACGGCTTCGTAGAGTGCGACGCCGCTCTGGCGCTGGAGCCCCGCACGCGCTACTACTGGAGCGCGACGGCATGGGACGAGGCCGGACGGATCGTCTGCTCGCCGGTCGACAGCTTCGAGACGGCGATGGCCGACGGTGGCTGGACGGCGAAATGGATCACCGACCGTCACGATAAGAACTTCGCTCCCTCGCCGATGCTGCGCAAGTCGTTTACTGTGAAGGACGGCGTCCGCGAGGCGCGGCTGTATATGAGCGCCGCGGCCTACGGCAAGATGACGGTCAACGGCGAGCCTGTGACCGAGAACAAGCTCGAACCCGGCTACACGCATTACGACAAGCGCAACCTGTATGCGACCTACGACGTGACGAAGCTGCTGCGTCCGGGCGAGAACGTCGTGGCCGCCGTGCTCGGCAACGGCTTCTACAACGAGATAGCGCCCGTGGCGACATGGGATTTCGAGGACGCCCGCTGGCGCGACCGCGCGCGGATGATCTGCGAGCTGTATATCGTCTACGGAGACGGCACGAGCGAGGTGATCGCTTCGGACGGGTCGTGGAAGACGGCTACGGGTCCCTATCTGCAGAACAACATTTACAGCGGCGACACCTACGACGCCCGTCTGGAGATTCCGGGCTGGGACCGTCCGGGCTTCGACGACCGGGCATGGAAGCCGGCCCTCGAGGTAGCGGCTCCCTCGCCCGTTCTGACGGCGCAGACGATGCCCGGCATCCGTCCCACGCGCGAGATCAAACCCGTCGGGGTGCGTTCGTTCGGCGATACGGTCTATGTGTTCGACTTCGGCGAGAATATGTCGGGATTGTGCCGGCTGAAAATTTCGGGCGAGCGGGGCATGAAGGTCGAGATGCAGCACGGCGAACTGCTCAAGGACAACGGCCGCGTCGAGATGCGCAACATCGACATCTATTACGATCCGATGCCGGGACTGGGCTTCCAGACCGACTACTATACGCTCAAGGGCGACGGCGAGGAGACCTTCACGCCCGACTTCAACTATCACGGCTTCCGGTGGGTCGAGGTGCGCTCCGACCGCCCGATGAAGCTCGACGAGAACAGCCTCACGGCGCTTTGCATGCATACGGCCGTCGAACCGGTGGGCGAGTTCCGCTGCTCGAACGACATGCTGAACGAGGTGTGGAAGGCCACGCGCCGCGCCTATCTGGCGAACCTGATGAGCATTCCGACCGACTGTCCGCAGCGCGAGAAGAACGGCTGGACGGCCGACGCGGCGCTGGCGATCGATCTGGCGCTGCTCAACTACGACGGTATCCTGTTCTATGAGAAGTGGTTCGACGATGTCGCCGACAATATCCGCGAGGACGGTCGGATCGCCGGCATCATCCCGACCTCGAGCTGGGGGTACGACGACTGGATCGGTCCGGTCTGGGACGCCTCGATACTGATTATCCCGAACGCGATATACAACTATTACGGCGACAAGCGCACGATCGAGAAGATCTATCCGACGGTCGAGAAGTACCTGACCTATTTGAAGACCCGCGAGGATTCGACGGGGCTGGTAACTTACGGTATCGGCGACTGGGTGTTCTACAAGACGCAGACGCCTACGGCCTATACGTCGAGCTGCTTCTACTACCTCGACTATGCGCTGATGAGCCGTTTCGCGGAACTGACCGGCCGCGACGCCGCTCTGTTCAGGGAGAAAGCCGAGCGTATCCGCGAGGCGGTCAACCGAATCTACTTCGACTCGACCGCCGCGTCGTACGCCAACGGCTCGCAGGCCGCGCTGGCCGTCGCGCTGGGACTCGGCATCGTGCCCGAGGGCTACGAGCAGCGTGTGGCCGACAATCTGGCCAAGGCGATCGAAGACAACGATTTCCATCTCGACTTCGGCACGCTCGGCAGCAAGTACGCCTTGCGCATGCTGACGCGCTACGGTCACGGCGACGTAGCCTACAAGATGGCCTCGCAGAAGGACTGCCCCTCTTGGGGATGGTGGATCGAGCAGGGCTTCACGACGCTGGCCGAGACTTGGGCCCTGTCGCCCGAGTTCCGCGACGCGTCGGTCAACCATGTTTTTCTGGGCGACATCAGCGCCTGGATGGTCAGCGACATCGCGGGCATCAACTTCGATCCCGAACGGCCCGGTTACCGCCACATCGTGTTCCGTCCGCATTTCTTCGACGGGCTCGACTGGGCCGAGGCCGAGTATCGCTCGGTCAGCGGTCCGATCCGCTCGCGTTGGGAACGCAAGGGCGACCGCGTCGTGCTGACGGTGACCGTTCCGGTCAACTCGACCGCGACGGTCGAAGCCGGCGGCAAGACGGTCGAGGTCGGAGCCGGGACGCACGATTTCAAGTTTTAGCGCCGGATGCGGCTTCGCTTCGGACATTCATAGCATTCAACCGATAAAACGCAATAAGAAAAAACGATGAAAAGAAATCCGATAATCCGATGGTGCCTGAGCCTGCTGCTCGGGCTGGCGTTCGCTCCGGCGTGGAGCGGGCCGGTCTCGCTGAACGGAACGTGGAAACTCTCCTACTGGAAACAGCCTGCCGAGGCCATTACCGATCCGGCTGAATTGAAAGAGGTCGAGGTAAAGACGATTCCCGCGCAGGTTCCGGGCAATGTCCAGCTCGACTTGCTCGCCGCCGGCCTGATCGCCGACCCGATGATCGGGGCCAATGTCAATAAGCTGCGCGCGTGGGAAGGGCATCAGTGGTGCTACTCGCGCCGCTTCACCGCTCCGAAGCTCTCGGAGGGACAGCGTGCCGAGTTGTGGTTCGGCGGCATCGACTGCCTGGCCGACATCTGGGTCAACGGCAAGCACGCCGGCAGCTCGGCCGACATGCTGATCGAGCGCCGCTTCGACGTCACGGACCTGATCGAGCAGGGAGGCGAAAATACGGTGCAGGTGATAATCCGCCCGGTCGTGCCCGCGTCGCAGGACCATTTGCTCGGGATGTTCAGCCTGGGTAATTTCGCGACCGAGGAATCGGTCTATATCCGCAAGGCGCCGCACATGTACGGATGGGACATCATGCCCCGTCTGGTGAGCGCCGGGCTGTGGCGCGGCGTCGAGCTGCGCGTGCTCGAGCCCGCCCGCTTCACGGACGTTACGTGGGTGACCACGCATATCGATACGGCTACGCGCAACGTGAGCCTGTTCGTCGATTTCCAGACCAAGCTGCCTTTCGATCTGTACGACAAGGCGAAGCTCCGCTTCACGCTGACGCGCAACGGCAAGGAGGCATGGCGGGGCGAGCAGATCGCATTCATGCACGCGGGCCGCATCGTGGCGAATCTCGAGAAGGCCGACCTGTGGTGGCCGCGCGGCTATGGCGAGCCGGCTCTCTACGAGGCCAAGAGCGAGCTGATCGGTCCCGACGGCAAAGTGCTCGACACGGACGTCAAGCGTATCGGCCTGCGGATCGTGAAGCTCGACATTTCCGACATTCATCTGCCCGACGAGCGCGGCAAGTTCTGTTTCGTGGTCAACGGCGAGAAGATTTTCGTGCGCGGTACGAACTGGGTGCCTCTCGACGCGCTCCACAGCCGCGATGCGGCGCAATACGAGAGCGCGATCAAGCTCGTGACGGACGCCAACTGCAACATGATCCGCTGCTGGGGCGGCAATGTCTACGAGGACACCCGCTTCTTCGACCTGTGCGACGAGAACGGCATCATGGTATGGCAGGACTTCGCGATGGGATGCGCTTTCTATCCGCAGCGCGACGATTTTCTGGACCAGTTCCGCGAAGAAGTCACCTCGGTCGTGCTGAAGCTGCGCAACCACGCGTCGCTCGCGCTGTGGGCCGGCAACAACGAGGACGACGCCAATCTGTTCTGGAGCCGTCTCCAGCCGTTCCACCTCGATCCCAACCGCGATCAGGTTTCGCGTCACGTGATTCCCGAGGTGCTCTATGAGTTCGACGGCACGCGTCCCTATCTGCCCAGCTCGCCCTATTACAGCGAGGCCGTATGGGAAAAGGGCAGCCTCGAGCAGTATCTGCCCGAAAACCACCTGTGGGGCCCGCGCGGATACTATAAGGACAAGTTCTACACGACGGCTCCCTGCACTTTCGTCAGCGAGATCGGCTATCACGGCTGTCCGAACCGCAGTAGTTTGGAGAAGATGATGACCGCCGAGGGGCTCTATCCGTGGACCGAGGGCCGTCAGTGGAACGACGAGTGGATCACCAAGTCGACGCGCCGCTTCGTGGCTTGGGGTCCGACGATGGATCGCAACAATCTGATGCTGAATCAGGTGAATATCCTGTTCGGCTCGGTTCCCGACGATTTGGACGAGTTCGTCTTCGCTTCGCAGTCGGTTCAGGCCGAGGCAATGAAATACTTCGTCGAGATGTGGCGCGGCCGCAAGTTCGAGCGGACGGGCATCATCTGGTGGAACGTGCGCGACGGATGGCCGATCATTTCGGACGCCGTGGTTGACTACTACGGCTCGAAAAAGCTGGCGTACTATTTCCTGTCGAACGTGCAGAAGAACGTCTGCGTGTTCGTCAACGATCCGGTCGACGGAGCCTATCCGCTCGTGGCGGTGAACGATACGCGCCATCCGGCCGAGGGAACCGTGACGGTGACCGATGTGGCGACCGGGCGCGAGGTGTTCAAGGGAAGCTACCGCGTGGGCGCCAATGGCCGCGAGACGATCGCCCGGTTGCCCGTGCTGGAAGGGCAGGGTATGCTGCTGATCCGCTACGAGGCCGACGGCGAGCGTTTCGGGAACCACTATTTGTACGGAGAGCCTCCCTACGATCTGAAAGAGTACCGGAACTGGCTCGACAAGACGAAACTCTACGCGAACAAGGACAAATAGCATGAAAATGAAGAAAAATATCTTGGGCGTCGACATAGGCGGAACCAAATGCGCCGTGATCTACGGACAGAAAGAGGGCGATACGCTGCATCTGGTCGAAAAGGTGAAGTTTCCCACGACGAGCGTCGACGAGACGATCGCCAACATCTGTTCCGAGATTGAGCAGATGATGGGCCGGCACGGCCTCGACTCGTCGAACACGGGCGCGATTGGGATCAGTTGCGGCGGGCCGCTCGACAGCAAGCGAGGCGTGGTCATGTCGCCGCCTAACCTGCCCGGGTGGAACGATATTCCGATCGTCCGGATGCTCGAAGAACGTTTCGGGATCAGGACGGGAATCCATAACGACGCGAACGCGTGCGCGCTGGCCGAGTGGAAGTTCGGCGCCGGCGTCGGGACTCAGAACATGGTGTTTCTGACGTTCGGCACCGGACTCGGCGCCGGGCTGATTCTCGACGGCAAGCTCTACGCCGGGACGAACGACAACGCCGGCGAGCTGGGGCATATCCGCCTGTCGGAGTTCGGTCCGGTGGGATACGGCAAGTGCGGTTCGTTCGAAGGGTTCGCCAGCGGCGGCGGCATCGCCCAGCTGGCCCGTTTCAAGGTGAGCGAGAAGCAGCAGATGGGCGAGAGCGTCGCCTGGTGCCCGCCGGGACAGCTCGACTCGATCAGCGCGCATACGGTCGCGCTGGCCGCTGCCTCGGGCGATCCGCTGGCGCTCGAAATCTACCGGATTTCGGCGACTTACCTCGGACGGGGACTGGCGATGGTCATCGACCTGCTGAACCCCGAGGTGATCGTCATCGGCAGCATCTATGTCCGCAACCGCGAGCTGATGGAGCCCTTCGTGCTGCAGGAGATCGAGCGCGAGGCGCTTTCGCACGCGCGCCGGGTGTGCTCGGTGCGGCCCGCCAAGCTGGGCGAGCAGATCGGCGACTACGCTGCGCTGTCCGTAGCGGCCAACCTGATTTAGTCGAACTTTATGGATGAATAGAGCAATGGAAGATATTATCAGCAAGAGCCTCAAGCAGGCGCAGGATGTGCTGCAGGCGTTCGTTTCGAATCCGGACACGGTGAGCCGGATGCGTCAGGCGGTCGATA
>JABLTQ010021361.1_pt1 | contig 10152 bp, 9 predicted proteins | sample 7160101 | NCBI WGS metagenome assembly JABLTQ01 (sample SAMN14651228, study PRJNA627086) | human gut metagenome | isolation source: feces | host: Homo sapiens
GCAAGTTCTCCGGTTATTTGTGTTTGACTTGAACGCATCCATTCTACTAACTCTGCTTTGACAACTGGTCGATTCATCATGGGGTTACTTGTACGTTTATATGTTTCAACCATTTTTAAAGATGGACTCCTTTTTCAACTAATTTTTCTAATTCACTCAATCGATTTTCAAAAAGCTCAAAGGCAGCATCTAAATAATCGGTAGATTCCATATCAACTCCAGCTTTGGCAATTACTTCTAAAGGATAAGCTGAGGAACCTGCCTTCAAATATTCAAGATATTTTTGACGATCCTCAGTTGAACCATGAACAACTTTTTCAGCTAAGAAAGTTGCCGCAGCAAAACCTGTTGCGTATTGAAAAACATAGAAATTATAATAAAAATGCGGAATTCTAGCCCATTCATACTGAATTTCTGGATTTTCTTTGACTGCTAAATTATAGTATTTTTCATTTATTTCGCCATAAAGTGAGTTTAAGTATTCACTTGTTAAAACTTCACCGGCAGCATCTGCTTCATGAATTTTTTGTTCAAATTCGGCAAATTGACTCTGACGGAAAACAGTTCCACGGAAACTATCAAGCCAGTGGTTCAAAAGGGCGAAGCGCTCCTTATCATCTTTACTTTCCTTTAATAAAGTTTCAGTTAAAATATTTTCATTTGTAGTTGAGGCAATTTCAGCTAAAAAGATTGGATAATCCCCATAAACATATGGTTGGTTTTCACGCGTGAAAGCACTATGCATTGAGTGCCCCATTTCATGAACTAAAGTAAAAAGATCATCTAACGTTTCTTGCCAATTTAGAAGCATAAAAGCATTGGTATCATAAGATCCACCTGAATAAGCACCCGAACGTTTTCCGATATTTTCTTCGACATCAATCCATCTTTGTTCAAAAGCTGCTTTAACTTTTCCTTTATATTCTTTACCAAATATCGCTAAAACTTCTTCTGCTTTTTTCACTCCATCTTCATAGTTAAATTTATAATCTAAATTAGATAATGGAGTATAGATATCATACATCTTTAAATCAGTAATTCCTAAAATTTTCTTGCGTAGTTCAATATAACGATGTAAAAGTGGCAAATGTTGATGAATGGCCTCCATCAAAACATCGTAAACTTTTTCTGGAACAAAATTATTAGCCAGAGCAGCTTGACGGGCTGAATCATAAGAGCGGATTTGGGCTTTAAGATTATGGACTTTTACATTAGTCTGTAAGGTCTTTGCATAAGTATGCTGATATTGTTCATAATTACTATAAAGTGCTTTGTAGGCTGCTTTTCGTACTCCCCTATTCTTACTTTCCATTAAGGAAGAGTAATTTCCATGCGTGAGTTGAATCATCTCATCAGATTCATTTTTGACCATAGGTAACTTAATATCCGCATTATCAAAAATTTCAAAAGTTTCTGAAGGACTTTCAAAAATTTCACCAGCCGCAGCCAATAACTTTTCCTCTTTTTGACTAAGAATATGCGCTTTTTTTGCAAAAAGGCGCTCAAACATATGGTCATAGTTTTTTAATTTTTGAAGCTCCCCCAACCATTTGTTATAAACTTCTTTTGAAATTTTCAAAAATTCAGGTTCATAGAAGGCATAGACCTCTCCGAATTTCACATAGAGGGCTGTTGCTTTTGATTGATACTCCTGATATTTAGCCTCTCTGGTATCTTGATCATTTTTCATAGAAGCATAAACATATAGTTTTTCAACTTGTTGAGAAATGGATAGCATTTTTTCGGTAATTGTCAGAAGACTTTCAGCTGAATCAAGTAAATGACCAGGGTCTGTCTCTTCAACGAGTGAAAGTTCGCTTTTTATTCTAGTTAGCTCTGCTTCCCATTCTTTATCTGTTTTATAAATTGTTGTCAAATCCCAAGTTAATTTTTCAGGAATTTCATTTCTATTCTTAGCCATGAAGCTCACTCCTTTTTATTCAAAATAATTTTTATTCACATTAAAAACTTATTAGCAGAATTTCATTCATTCATATCCTTCTTCTGCTTTTTCATTATAACATAGAAACGGGGAGGATAGACTGCCTTAAAGCTATTTTGCTGAAAATTTATTAAAAAGTTTTCATAATAGAGATTAATATTCTGCTTAATTTGAGTAAATTTATGTAAAGGGATTTCATCATCAAAAACTTCAAGTAAGTTCAACCCCAAAGGCGCAATAAAAGAACGTTCAAAAGTCAAATTCAACAAATTTTCACCTCTTTGGTAATATTTTTCCTGAAGTTTCAACCATTTTGGTGAACAATAATAAAGTTGCCGACGAATAAATTCCGCTAGTTTAAGATCAACAATAAGTGGTATTGTCAGTAACTTTTGTGATAAAAAAGGCAGTCGTAATTGCTCAATAAGTCGTCCTTGCCCAAAAGGGATTTCTTCTTGTAAATAAATAATTTTCCCACTCAAATCTTCATGAATCAGTGTCTTCAATCTCAGCTTCTGAGTTTTAAAATCTAATTCCCAATAATAGAAACCTCTATTTTCTGAAAAATAGACTAAATTTTTTTGAAGGTTTGTTATTTGGTCTTTTAACCATAAATTTTCCCCCATAAGCCAAAGCACCGTAAAACCGTGTACTTGATAATTTTCTGTCCGTTCTTTTAAACGTTTCATAGAATGGACTATTATCAAATAAATAGACATAAAAAAGAAAAGCGTTCTAATCGTTTTTCCTTTTTTATCAGATGTTCAGAAAATGGTTGTATTATGGACGAGATTTAATTCACCGTCCGTCAAACTACGATACTGCGATGTCACTTAATGACAAGGTTTTGTATGTGTCCACAAATTCCGAGTTCTCTGTCTTGATGACAAATAACGTTCCAGAATATGCGTTGCTTACGTCCGGTAAAGGTTTTTTGAAGAATTTGGAAGATACGACAGGGCTTCTTGACGTTAAATATGACAATGTAGTAGGCAATTATGATATTGATAAGGCTGACATTGTTTATTATGTGTATGGTTTGCTTCATTCACCCGAATATCGGGATATGTATGCCAATGATTTAAAAAAGAGCTTGCCGCGGATTCCGCTAGTCCGAAATAAAGAAGCGTTTATTCGGATTGGAAAGGAGTTATCTAATCTGCATCTGAATTACGAGAAACAAGTGTCATACCCTGGAGTGACGGTGTCAGTTAGCTCTGATGATTATAAAGTGACTAAGATGAAACATCCTAAAAAAGGAGCCTTAGACACTATTATTTTCAATAATTCAATAACTATCTCGAACATTCCAGAGAAAGCTTATGAGTATGTGGTTAGTGGAAGGCCAGCTATCGAATGGATTATTGATCAATATCAAGTAAAAACAGATAAAAAATCAGGAATAACGGATGATCCTAACGAATTTAGTGATAATCCTAAATATATTTTGAACCTCTTATTATCCGTTATTACAGTAAGTATGCGAACCCTTGAATTAATTGAGGAATTACCAGAATTTGAAATTCAAGAATAATATAGGGTCTATAATTATATTATGACCCCTATACAACGCTATTAAAACAACCCCTGTTATCTATTGGACAGGTAATGGGGGTTGTTTTTATGTTTTTTTTGATATAATGAAAATCATGAAGACAGAAATCGGGAAAGAGTTTCGAGAATTAAGGCAAGAAAAAGAAATGTCATTGGCTAAAGCAAGTGAGGGAGTCCTATCAATTTCTCAACTCTCTCACTTTGAATGTGGCAAAGGTGATTTGACGATAGGAAAGTTTTTTGCTCTGATTGGAAACATCAATGTTTCAATCAATGAATTTTCAGACCTTTTAAAAAAGGATGAAACGACTCTCTTGTTAGAACAAGCCGGAAAGTTAGAACAAGCCGGAAAAATTGATGAATTAGCCAATTTGTACGAACAGGAGCGAAAAAAATATCGTGAAACGAGCAAAAAACAAGATCAATTAAATATAATTGCATTAAAATCAATGCTAATCAATTATGGAAAATTTGAACGACTGACGATAATTGAACAAGAAATTTTAGAGAATTATTTTTATGAAATTAAAAAATGGAAATACTCTAATCTCCAATTTTTTGCGATTGCGCTGACACAACTTGACAGTCAATCCATTGTTTTTTATCTGGATAATATTTTGGAGCAAGATAATTTAGATAATAACTTGATTTTGATGATTTTGAGAAACGCAATTTACATTTTGGCACAAAATAATCAAACTGAAAAAGTAAAATTTTATTTAGAAAAGTTTAAATCTTTAATTCCGCAGATTGGAAACATCGAAATTGGAATTTCATATGCTGTACAAGAAGCTGATTTATATGAGGTTTCAGGTAATTTTCGAGAGGCCATTTCTATTTTAGAACAGATTGCAAAAACGTATGAAGAATTCTATATGCCAGAAAAAGCAAAACTTTATCAAGAAGAAATAAAAAAATTGCAACAAAAGTTGTAATTTTTTATTATATATAGGAAATCGCAAAAAAGTATATTTTTTTGCAGTAAGATAAAATTATCAAATAAAGGAGGTCTTTAAAATGAAAGAACAGGTGATTGAGCTTAACCTTCTTCCAAAAGAAGTTGATAATGAAGAAGACATTGTTATTACTTTCATGTGTCCCGTTACAGGGAGCTAGTCTATAAGTATCTGGCTTTGTACAGCCGGATGTTTTTATTATAAGGAAAAAATATGGAAAAATTTACTTATTTTACGACAGAGAGATATAAACTTCCAAAGTATGGCTTTAAAATTCATGTTTCTGCGACAGTTGAAAGTTATGAAAAAGTTTTTGATTTAACGAAAAGATATTTATTAAAACAAAAATTATATTATAAATATCTATCAACTCGTGAGGATTTTATCAAAAATATTTCTAAAACAGAATTTCCAGCAGAAAGCGGAAAATTATTTACAATTTATCCTGAAAATATAAAGGCCGCAGAGAAGATTCTAGAAGACTTGTCAGAGATTTTAGTCAAATTTGACGGAGTTTATATTTTAAGTGATAGAAATTTTCATAGTTCTAAAACGGTTTTTTATCGATTTGGTTTTTTTCAAAATATAGATGGCTGTACACTCGTAAGAAATGGGAAAATTTGGAAAGATTTTCAAAAAACATATTTTGATTTACCAGCTTGGCTAGTTGATCCCTTTTATCAAGAAAAGAAAGAGCTAAATGAGAAAAATAGATTAAATGATTTGGATTTGACAAAAATTATCCGACAAAATAATGGTGGAAACATTTATTTTGGAACTTTAAAAAATCAAAAAATAATTGTAAAAGAAAGTCGGGCCAATATATTAACTTTTGTGAATTTAAAATCAGAAGAATTGCGCAAAAACGAATTTCTTATGAGCGAGTTTTTAAATTCAGCTAATTTTTCACAACCAATTGAAAAATTTCGTGCTTGGATTAATCATTATTATGTTTACAAGTTTATTGATGGACAAACACTTAGAGAATTTCAAAGTAACTTTTCCTTATTTGATAATTTGACCGTGGATAAATTAGTGATTTTTTCAACAATTATTCAACAATTAATTGAAATTTTGGAAGAAGCACATCATAAAAATGTAATATTAGATGATATTCACCCTGATAATTTTTTGATTGACAAAGCTAATAAAATTCATTTTATTGATTTGGAATTTGCTCATAAATTTGATGAATCAAGAAAAGTTACTGCAAAAACAGAAGGATTCTATTTAAAAAGTTGGTCAAAATTGACGGAAATGAAAAAAGACCTAAGAAAAGTTGGTCAGTTGATTTTATTTCTAGTTGGTCAATTAAATGTGTTCAATCAGCAAGAAAGAAGCCTTGAAGAAACGATTATTTTAGCTGCTAAAATCTTTGAAAGATTTGAAGTTAAAACGAATATTTCTGAGTTATTAACTTATTTATTTACTGGAAGTTCTACCAAAAAGGCTTTAGAAATTTCTAAAAAACTTTATTTTTATAAATCAGATGTTTTTTTACATATTTCTAAAGAGTACTTGGAAGAACCAAAGAACTTGGTCACATTTATCAAAGAAAATAAATTTGAAAATCTAGGACTAAATGGTTTAACAGGTTATTTGTGGAAATTATCAATTTTTAAAAAAAATAAGTTAATTGATGAAAAAATTGAATATTTACTTTCACAATTAAGTGATTCATTTTTACATTTATCTGAAAATAGTTATTCTCCCTACTTATTAAACGGTTCTAGTGGTCTAGCATTGTTTTTGCTGACCTATAATTTTGAAAAATATGAAAAGCAAATTATTAAAATAGCAAATGGAATGGATGTGAAATTTTCAAAATCAATGGATTTTGAGAAAGGCTTATCAGGAATTGCATACTTTTTATTGATGGTTTATCAAAAAACGGGGAATAAAAAATATTTGAGCTGGGCTGATGAACAGCTAAGAACTTGCAAATTATTTATCAAAAACAAAAAATTATATAATTTTTATACTAAAAGTTATGAAGAAGGTTTTTTAAAAGGTTATGAGGGTTATAAATTTATCAAAGAATTAAGGAGGAAACTATGAATTTACTGAGAAAAAATAAAACATTTGCTTCCTTGTTGTCCAGCTCTATTTTTTCTATGTTGGGAACGAGTTTATTTAACATTGTTTTTTTGATTTATGCGAGTAGCATGCCTCATCCGAAAATGATGATTTCATTAGCTGAACTCTGCCTTTTGTTACCGATTATATTTGCAGCTTACACAGGGTTTTTGGCCGATAGAACAAAAAATAAAGCAAATTTTATGATTCGTGCGAGCTGGATTCAAGCCGTATTATTCTTTTTATTGATTTTTTTGATGATGGAGAAAAATTGGATTAGTTTTTGGAGCATAGCTGGTGTGAAAATTTTGACCGACCTGATTACCAGTTATAAATCTGGGTTACGCGCACCAATTTTACAAAATAATCTAAGCGCAGAGGAAATACAACCAGCATTTGGACAAATCCAAGGTTTATCATCTATTATAGAAATTATCGGACAACCTTTGGGTGTAACGATTCTGGCTCTTTCACATCAATCCTTTTCTTTGGTCGTTTTGATTAATGGGATCTTATATTTACTGAGTGGTTTCTTTTTATTGATTTTCCGTAAAAAGTTGACTTTTAAGACTGTCAATTTTGATGAAAAGTTTAAATTTAATATCAAAGAGAGTTTTTCACAAATTCGTGATGTTTTTACTGTAAATAGTTCATCAAATTTTTTAGTACTAGTATTTTCATTAGTTTTTATCAACTTTATTTTGGCGGGTATTGGACCTTTGACCAGCTTGGCCATGTTAAAATTTAATCCATTTTCTGTGAATTACGGGATTGCTATAATGATTTTTAACGTTGTTTTGATGCTAGGAATGCTCGCAGGCTCATTTATTATGGGGGATAAACTAAAAGATTGGGAACTTCCCAAATTAATGATTGCTACTTTTTTGATGATTGCACTTTTTGCAGCTTTGGTAACTCATTTTGGCTTGATTTCTTTAATATTTCTCTTTTCTTTGGCTTACATATCGGCCAAAGCGAGTCCTAAAGTCAATCGTCTCATTCTGGAAAATGTTTCTTCAGAAAATTTGGGGAAAATTGGTGGAGGGATTACGACTATTTTTACATTTTCGGTACCATTTGGTGGAGCAATCTTTGTGTTTTTTGCAAATTTAATAGGCATCGCTCTCACATTTTATATTATTTCTATTTTGTCTCTTCTTGTCTTCTTGATTTTACTATTAATAATTTTTCGCCAGTAAAAAAGAGTTCAATTGGGTTCTGTTGCAAAGTTCCCCATAACACCTGATTTATTGTAAAATGTAATAAAAAAGAATGCGAGGACAACAGATGAATCATTTTAAGGGCAAACAATTCCAAAAAGACGTGATTATTATCTCTGTTGGGTATTATCTTCGCTATAATTTGAGTTATCGTGATGTTCAAGAGATGTTATATGATCGTGGCATTAACGTTTCTCACACAACAATTTACCGTTGGGTTCAAGAATATGGTAAGCTGATCTATCAAATCTGGAAAAAGAAAAAGAAAAATAAAAAATCCTTTTACTCATGGAAAATGGATGAAACGTACATTAAAATTAAAGGGAAGTGGCATTATCTCTATCGTGCAATCGACTCAGAAGGCATGACACTGGATATTTGGCTAAGACGAAAGAGAAATACTCAGTCTGCTTATGCTTTCTTTAAACGACTATACAAGCAGTTTGGGGAACCGAAAGTTATCGTGACAGATAAAGCACCATCAATTGCTAGTGCTTTTAGGAAGTTACAAAAGCAGGGGCTATACAGCGAAACTGAGCACCGGACAGTCAAGTATCTCAATAACTTAATTGAGCAAGATCATAGACCTGTTAAACGTCGAAATAAACTTTATCAAAGTCTTCGTGCTGCATCAACTACGATTAAGGGCATGGAAGCATTGAGAGGCATATACAAAAAGAACCGAAGAAATGGAACGCTCTTCGGCTTTTCGGTATCTACTGAAATTAAAGTTTTGATGGGTATACCAGCATAGTCAAAGTATCAGAATGGGACTTTTGTACTCAGTATTGAAACTTTGCAACAGAACCTAAAAAAATAATACAATATAGGAAATAGACTTATTATATAGGTATTAAAAGGAGTGTGATGAAAAAGTATACTATTGGTAGAAATGAGAAATGTTTTTGTGGTAGTGATATTAAATTCAAAAATTGCTGTATGAGGAAAAAAGATTTATTGGAAAGAGAGAGCATAGATGCGGAGAGCTTTAAAAAATTATACAGCAAGGGGAGGAAGCAGGCTCGTTTTAGAGAGTGCCACCACCCTGTAAAAAACGAGTGTTCTGAAAAAATAATTTCTGCACATTCAATACAAAACAATAAGATACTATCAAAAATAGCTGATGATGGTGTTGTACTGATGCCTATTCCAAAAAATTCAAATTTTAATGAACAAACAGAATACGGAAGAAAGGAGGCTACTACTTTTACAGGTTTTTGTAATGAGCATGATAAGTATACTTTTAGACCTATTGAAGATCAAGACTTTGAGGGAAGTGAGGAACAAGTATTTCTACATATTTATCGAGCATTTGTGCTGGAACTTCATAGAAAAGAAGAAGGGCATAGATTTTCTCAATATTTATTTTCGATGATGCCGTCAATTGCAAGAAATTCGGAAAAAATGAAGCAATTGTGGGTTTCCAAAATAGGACACGACGACTTGTTGATAGAAAAGGAAGAGTTTGACAAAGCGATAATAGGTAATAAATACAATTGTTTAACCTATTTTGTCTGGGAATTTGAAGGAGAAAGTAACTTCGCTGCAACTGGTATGGAAGAACCAAGGTTTGATTATTCTGGACTAAGAATTCAAAATTTAGAGGACTTTGATATTCCGGCTAAACACATTTACTATACAATTTTTCCTGATAATGGAAAAATGTACTTCATAATTGCTTGGCTCAAAAGTAATGATGAACTATTTTGTACCATTGGTGAGAAATTAGGCAGCATTAATGAGGAAGAAAAGAAAAATTTTGTTAATAATATTGTACCGAGTACAACAGAAAATCTAGTTATTAACCCCAGCTCATGGGAAGCGATGAAAAGAAAAGAAAAAGAAAATTTCAATTCCAATTTCCAGGGGAAAGAAGTAATGTTGGAACTTTTAGGAAAATTAGTTGATAGATTCTCTTATCCTGGATATGATTTATTTAAATTGTAATTTTTCAAACTTATAGACGGAGTTTAGTGGCGTTCTGTCAGAAAAGCTCTAATTTTTTAGATGATACTTTTTAACAAATGACATTGGAAATTAAAAAGAAGTACCTGTGACTTTTGATTACCTAGGTACTTTTTTATAACTTAATATAGATAGAAGGTCATCAAGGTATACTTCAAAGGTTTATACTTGTTTTCTGATATAATTGGATTCAAAGAATGTCAAATAAGTTGAGCATTGAGTTCATTCAGAAAAACAGCAGAGGTGGTTTAATGCTAGAGAATGAGTATTTTGTATTTACTGGCACCCTTACAACGATGACAAGAGGACAAGCACAATCAATCATTATAGGTTTAAAAGGGCATAATCAGAACGCTGTGACTAAAAAAACGACTAGACTAGTCACAGGCTATTTTCCGATTGATTTAATAAAAGGCTATAGTCCTTCGCATAAAATATA
>JABLTQ010004574.1_pt1 | contig 10119 bp, 7 predicted proteins | sample 7160101 | NCBI WGS metagenome assembly JABLTQ01 (sample SAMN14651228, study PRJNA627086) | human gut metagenome | isolation source: feces | host: Homo sapiens
CGAAGCGCTGGCCGCCGAACTGCGCCTTGCCGCCGAGCGGCTGCTGCGTGATCAGGCTGTAAGGGCCGGTCGAGCGAGCGTGGATCTTGTCGTCGACCATGTGGCCGAGCTTGAGGATGTAGGACGTACCCACGGTAATGGGCTCGCGGAACTCCTCACCGGTGCGGCCGTCGAACAGACGGGTCTTGCCGCGCTCGTCAAGCTGGGTGACGAACTCGGGGCGCATGTGATCGCCAAAGGCAGCGGTGGCCTTGTTGAGCATGTTCTTGTTGGCACGACGGATGACCTCGGCGATCTCGTCCTCCTTGGCGCCGTCGAAGACGGGCGTGGCGGTGAAGAACGGACCGGGGACGTACTTGTCGGAGTCGGCCTGCTCGGTATCCCAACCGCAGGCAGCAGCCCAGCCAAGGTGGCACTCGAGCAGCTGGCCGACGTTCATACGCGAAGGAACGCCCAGCGGGTTGAGAATAACGTCGATCGGGGTACCGTCAGCCATGTAGGGCATGTCCTCGACCGGCAGAACGTTACAGATAACACCCTTGTTGCCGTGGCGGCCGGCGATCTTATCGCCCTGCTGGATCTTACGACGCTGGGCGACGTAGACGCGCACCTGCTCGTTGACGCCCGGGGCCAGGTCGTCGCCGTTCTCGCGGCTAAAGCGGACGACGTCGATGACGCGGCCGTAAGCGCCGTGAGGCATCTTAAGGGAGGTGTCGCGGACATCGTGCGCCTTGGCACCGAAGATGGCGCGCAGCAGGCGCTCCTCGGCGGTCAGAGCGCTCTCGCCCTTAGGCGTGACCTTACCGACCAGGATGTCGCCAGGGCCGACCTCGGCGCCGATACGGATGATGCCGTCCTCGTCGAGGTTGGCAAGCATGTCCTCGGATAGGTTCGGGATCTCGCGGGTGATCTCCTCGGGGCCGAGCTTGGTGTCGCGGGCGTCGATCTCGTGACGGGTGATGTTGATGGTCGTCAGCAGGTCCTCGGCCACCAGGCGCTCGGACACGACGATACCGTCCTCGTAGTTAAAGCCTTCCCACGGCATGTAGGCCACGGTGAGGTTCTGGCCCAGTGCGAGCTCGCCGTGATCGGTCGAAGGACCGTCAGCCAGAGGCTCGCCCTGCTCAACGGTGTCACCGACGCGCACGAGCGGACGGTGGTTGATGCAGGTGGACTGGTTGGAGCGCTGATACTTGGCCAGGTGATACTCGTCCATGCCGCCGGCATGCTTGACGATAATCTTGGCGGCGTCGGCAAAGATGACCTCGCCGGCGTTCTTGGCCAGGGTGACCTCGCCGGAGTCCAGAGCGGCGCGACGCTCCATGCCGGTACCGACATAGGGAGCGGCGGGGTGAACCAGCGGCACGGCCTGACGCTGCATGTTAGCGCCCATCAGCGTACGCTTGGCGTCGTCGTGCTCAAGGAACGGGATCAGCGTGGCTGCGACGGAGAGCATCTGACGCGGCGAGACGTCCATGTAGTCGACGTCCTCGACGGGCACGTCGGCGGGAGCGCCGAAGGAGCCGTCGAAGTCGCGGGTACGGGCGATCACGGTGTGCGGACGGACGATCTTGCCCTCGGCATCGGTCGTGATGAACTCGTTGGTCTTGGGATCGAGCGGCGTGTTGGCCGGCGCGATGACGTGCTTCTCTTCCTCGTCAGCGGTCATCCAGTCGATCTGGTCGGTGGCAACGCCGTTCTCGACGCGACGGAACGGGGCCTCGATGAAGCCATACTCGTTGACGCGGGCGTAGAGGGCGAGCGAGCCGATCAGGCCGATGTTGGGGCCTTCGGGGGTCTCGATCGGGCACATGCGGCTGTAGTGCGAATTGTGAACGTCGCGGACGGCCGTCGGCACGTTGGTGCGGCGGCTGGAGCCGGACTTGTGGCCGGCAAGACCACCAGGGCCAAGTGCGGACAGACGGCGCTTGTGGGTCAGACCGGTCAGGGGGTTCGCCTGGTCCATGAACTGCGAGAGCTGCGAGGAACCGAAGAACTCCTTGATGGAAGCCACGATCGGGCGGATGTTGATGAGCGACTGCGGGGTAATCTCGTCGATGTCCTGGGAGCTCATGCGCTCACGGACGACGCGCTCCATACGGCTCATGCCGATACGGAACTGGTTGGCGACGAGCTCGCCGACGGTACGGATGCGGCGGTTGCCAAAGTGGTCGATGTCGTCGACCTTGAAGCCCTGCTCGCCGGCAGCGAGGGACAGGAGGTAGCGCAGCGTCGCGACGATATCCTCGTCAGTGAGCACCGTGACCTCTTCCTCGGTGGTGAGGTTGAGCTTCTTGTTGACCTTGTAACGACCGACGCGGGCCAGGTCGTAGCGCTGCGGGTTGAAGAGCAGACCCTCGAGCAGGCTGCGGGAAGCGTCCACGGTGGGAGGCTCGCCCGGGCGCAGGCGACGGTAGATCTCGATGAGGGCGTCCTCGCGAGTGAGGGCGGTGTCGCGCTCCAGGGTGCGCTTGATCACATCGGAGTTGCCGAGCAGCTCGATGATGTCGTCGTTGGTGACGGCGATGCCAAGAGCGCGCAGGAACATCGTGGCGCTCTGCTTACGCTTACGGTCGATGGAGACCATGAGCTGGTCGCGCTTGTCAACCTCAAACTCAAGCCAGGCACCGCGGGACGGGATGATCTGGGCCTTGTAGATCTGCTTGCCCGAATCCATCTCGGAGCTGTAGTACACGCCCGGGGAGCGGACGAGCTGCGAGACGACGATACGCTCGGTACCGTTGATGATGAAGGTGCCCTGATCGGTCATCATGGGGAAGTCGCCCATGAAGACGAGCTGCTCCTTGATCTCGCCGGTCTCCTTGTTGGTGAGACGGACGTCGGTCAGAAGCGGGGCCTGATAGGTCATGTCCTTCTCGCGGCACTCCTCGACGGTGTGCGCGGGGTCGCCGAACTGATGCTCGCCGAAGGTAACCTCGAGAACATGGTTCTGGCTCTGGATGGGGCTGGATTCCTTGAACGCCTCACGAAGGCCCTCGTCCTTAAAACGCTCAAAGGATTCCCTTTGAACAGAGATAAGGTTGGGGAGCTCCATGGCCTCCGGGATTTTCCCGAAGCTGACGCGCTTGCGCTCAGTGGCAGTGTATGCGTAGGTCACCAGGTTTTTCCTCCTTCACGGAAATGCTCGGTGGGTTGGCGAGGCATAGCTTCGCCAGTTATCGCAACCTAATAGTTTATCAGGTACCGACCGTTGAGCAAGAAAAGCCTTGACGCGATTGAGTTTTTGGAGTAGCAAAGTTTTTCGACAGAAAATGTGCAGGTAGATATATGCGTATCGAACACCTGTTCATATATTTTCTGTGAACAGAGAGCCGGCGATCGCAGCTCGCATAAAAAACGGGTGCAGACCAAAGTCCGCACCCGTAAATGTCGATGCCCGAAGGCTTACTTACGCATCAAGCCGCCACGCTCGTCGATGGCGTCCCAGAAGGCGCTGGCAAAGCGAGGATCGCTTGCGGCCATGAGGGCGTTGGTGGCCATCCAGCCAGACGGGGTGCCGGTGTCGTAGCCCGAGAGCGGGTCGATGACGACAGCGTACATGGCCTCACGATCGAGCGAGCGGGCCATGGCGTCGGTAAGCTGGATCTCGCCGCCCTTACCGGCCTGCTGATCGGCGAGCAGGTCCATGACCAGCGGGCTCAGCAGGTAACGACCGACGATGTACAGGTTGGACGGAGCCGCCTCGGGAGCAGGCTTCTCGACCAGACCGCCGATGCGCCAGACAGCGCCCGGCTCGGCATCGGCAACGCCCTCGGCGCCCTCGAGCGAACCGACGCGCTCGCCGGCGATAACGCCATAGCGGCTGACTTCCTCGGGCGAGCAAGCAGCGACGGCGATAACCGAAGCGCCACCGTGCTCCTTGGAAACGGCGAGCATCTTGTCGCAGATGTCGCGGTTAGGCACAACGTAGTCGCCCAGAAGAACCAGGAAGTTCTCCCCTGCCACGGCGTCGGCAGCAGAGCGGATAGCATGGCCGAGGCCCTTGGGCTCGTACTGATAACGGAAGTCGACCGGCATACCGCCAGCATGGGCGACGGCATCGGCATAGGCATTCTTGCCGCGCTCGCGCAGCAGGTTCTCGAGCGAGCGATCGGGCTGGAAGTAGCTCAGCAGCTCGGGCTTACCGGGAGAGGTAACGATGATGGCGTCGTCGACCTCCTCGGGGTCGAGTGCCTCCTCAACGACATACTGAATGACCGGCTTGTCGAGCACCGGCAACATCTCTTTGGGCGTGCACTTAGTGCCAGGCAGAAAACGCGTGCCAAGACCGGCGGCGGGGATGATTGCCTTCATGTTATTCAAGGATCCTTTCGCAGGCGCAGAATGCGCCCTATGCGTGCGGCACGGCGGCCGCAGACCAAATTGCGATACCGAAGTATCTTACCGCCGGAGACATACGTCACCGTAAGGCAAGCGCAATTCTTCAGCAGGTCAACGCAAATTATTGCTCGAATGGTGCAATTTTACGCCCCAGCGGTAACGGGATTGGCACGGCGAAGACAACGGTGTTCTGCGTGCCGAGCAATGGGAATGAGAGGCCAAAACAAAAAAGACGGGGCTCGCATAGCGAGTCCCGTCTGCAAAGAAATCTGGCGAGAGAGCCTGATTACTTGAGGGTGACAGCAGCGCCAGCAGCCTCGAGCTTCTCCTTGGCAGCCTCGGCGTCCTCCTTCTTGGCACCCTCGAGAACAGCCTTGGGAGCGCCCTCGACGACCTCCTTGGCCTCCTTCAGGCCAAGGTTGGTGAGCTCACGGACGGCCTTGATGACCTGGATCTTGTTGTCGCCGAAGCCCTCGAGCACGACGTCAAACTCGGTCTTCTCCTCGGCCTCAGCAGCGCCAGCAGCAGGAGCGGCGACAACAGCGGCAGGAGCAGCGGCAGAAACGCCGAAGGTGTCCTCGATAGCCTTGACGAGCTCGGAAGCCTCGAGAAGGGTCATTTCCTTAAGAGCATCGATGATCTCATCGGTGGTAAGCTTAGCCATTTCTAAGTCCTTTCGGTTTCCGTGTCTGTGCACGGAGATCAGTTAAAACACGGCGCGAATGCGCCAGGGGTGCGGCGTTGCCGCCGCGGGTGAAAACAGCGACTAGGCTGCCTTCTGCTCGGAGACCTGCTGGATCGAACGAGCGAGACCAGAGGAAACGCCGTTGACGCAGACAGCGATGTCGCGAGCGAAACCGGAGATGAGACCGGCGATCTGGCCGAGAAGCTGATCCTTGGTGGGCAGCTCGGCGATAGCCTTAACATCATCAGCGGAAACGGCCTTGCCGTCGGAGATACCGCCCTTGATCTCAAGGACGCCCTTGGACTTAGCAGAGAAGTCCTTAAGGGCCTTAGCGGCCTCGACCGGCTCGGTCTCGTAGAACACATAAGCGACGGGGCCGGCGAGGATCTCGTCGAGCTCGGGCTGCTCCTGGTTCTTGAGAGCGATCTTGACCAGGTTGTTCTTGTAGACCTTCATCTCGGCGCCGCACTCGCGAAGCTGATGACGCAGCTCCTGAGCCTGCTTAACCGTCAGACCGTTGTAGTTGACGACGAACAGACCGGCGTTCTCGGCGATACGGGACTCGATCTCTGCAACCTTGTCGATTTTGTACTGCTGGGGCATGAATTACACCTCCTCGAATTCTTTCCGGGCACGGTCCGCCACAAGGACGTGACGGGGGCATGTCCAAAAAGAAAGCCCCCGCGCTGCATGAGCGACGGGGGCGAGAAGACATATCTACTCGACCACCTCGGCTGGCGGGATATCCCATTAAGCTCGCGGGCGATGCCCGTTTGCACCGGCTGTCTCTGGCAGCGGATTCGTGCGTGAACCGAAAGTATTATGGCGGGGACCCCGGCGTCGGTCAACGGGCTCGAGGATTCGTCCACAAACCCTGCATACGCTCCGGCCCGAGGGGACGGGTCGAGATTTTCGCTCGGTCAAGTCCTGACTCGCACGAAGGCCACATTAAGTGGCCTTCGGCTCGTGCGGAATCTACGAAAATCTCGACCCGTCCCCTCGGGCCGGAGCTGCGGTAACTTTGCGGCGAATCCTCGTGTCCGTTGAGCGGCGCGCCCCACTCATGATGCTTGGGTCGGTGGGCTGATGGGTTGGATCCCTCTGGGCTATAGAGTTGAAACGAAGGTTGACAGGCGGTGGAGGCCTTCGTCCAGGTTTTCGTCGGAGACGCAGTAGCTTAGGCGGATGTGGCCTTCGGTGCCGAAGCAGTCGCCCGGGACTAGAGCTACGTTGGCCTCTTTGATGGCTTTGATGCAGAAGGCTTCGCTTGTTAGGCCGAATTGCTTAATGCTGGGGAAGGCGTAGAAGGCGCCTGCTGGTTCTACTACGTCGAGGCCCATGGCGTCTAAGGCTGCGAGCACGCGTTCGCGGCGGGCTCGGTAGACTTTGAGCATGGGGGCTGGGTCGACGGTGAGGGCTCGAGCTGCGGCGTCCATTTCGAAGGAGACGGCACTCGATACTAGGTATTGGTGAGCTTTTGCAATCTCGGCGATGACGGGGGCTGCCGCTGCGAGCCAACCCAAGCGCCAGCCGGTCATGGCCCATGGCTTGGAGAAGCTCTCGATGACGACCGTCTGCTCGCGTAGCTCCGGGTGGCGTTGGGCAAAGCGCTCGTAGCCGTCCACATAGACGAGGCGGTTGTATACGTCGTCGCAGACCACGTAGATGCCCGACTGCTCCGCTACGCGCGCCACGGCGTCGAGCGATGCCGCGTTGAGAATGCAGCCCGTGGGATTGTTGGGCGAGCAGATAACGATGGCCTTGGTCGCCGGGGTCACACAGGCGCGAAGCGCTTCCTCGTCAATCTGAAATTGCGCAGGCTCCGTATCCAAAAAGACCGCTTTGGCGTGATTGGCTACGACGATGCTCTCGTACAGGCCAAAGGCCGGCGTGGGGATAATAACCTCGTCGCCGGGGTTGAGCATAGCCATGAATGTTGCCGACAGGGCCTCGGTCGCGCCGTCGGTCAGGATGACCTCGTCGGCCGAAAACGTAAGGCCCGCGTCCCCCATGTAAGCAGACAGCGCCTCGCGCAGGACAGGGCGACCGTTGTTGGGCGGATAGTGCGTGTCGCCGCGGCCCAGCGCGGCGGTCACCTCGGCGCTAATCACATCGGGCGTGGGAAAATCAGGCTCGCCGAGCGCAAGCGCGATGCATCCCGGATGCTGAGCGGCGAGCGCGTTGATTCGGCGGATGCCGGAGGGCTTGAGCGTGGCAAGCGAGGTATTCATGGGCAGGCGCATGGCGTTCCTTTCGTAAGGGTTGCACTAGGATAGCGCGGCGGGGCGCCGCCGGACGGTGTAACCTAAACGGAAACCAACCGGAAAGGAAGCGGCATGGAGACGATCGCGCGCGGCGATGTACCAAAAACGTTGCAGACCATTGCGTATATCAGCATTCCCAATAGCGCCGATCTTGAGTTTTTGCTCTGGGACCTGCAGGATGCCATCGCCGCCTATGCACAGCTTTCCGGCACTGTACTCCCCCGACCGGTCGACTTGAAGGCGGATGATGACGATGCTGCCGCCGATGGCCTCGTGCTCGCCGTTGATGATGCATTTGATGACGGGGCGATGATCACTGTCGAGCAGATGCTCGATCGCCTTGGGAATGCAGAGACACGCGTCTATGTCGTCGTGCAGGTTGCCCACAGAAGCACCGAGGGGGCGCACATGCCCGTCAAGCGCCTGCGGGAAGCTTGCGAGCTCCGTAAACTAACGTGGTGTGGCGGCGTTGCCATCTGCGCCGGCAGCGGCATCGCAGCGCTTCGCCACTCCCCGCGCATGGGCCTCTTGCGCCGACCGTTTTCCGAAGCCATGGACAAGCTCGTGGGTGCGGTGCGTATGGGTTGCTCGGTTGAGCATGCGCAGCGACTCGGCGGCGGCAGTGCCGAGGACATCGACACCAATGGCATGGTTTGCGCCGAGCCAGCCGTGCCCGCGCCGATCTGGCGAGGCGTTCTGAAACACCTCGGCGCCCGCACTCAATCAATAATCTAAATTAATAAGCTGCCCAGTCAACGGCTTCACTCCAACGCTCGACAAGCCGCTCCAAACGCCACGCCGCGTTGGCAGGACTCGTCGACGGCAGCACGATGGCAGGTAGCCCCGTCCGCTCTTGTAGATAGCGTTTGTAGAGCCGCCCGGCCGCGCCGCCGTTGCAGATAACGACCTCAATCGGCGTGACATCGGTAATGCGCTCGATATGTGCCGGCACAACGTTGCGAATGCTCGCGTCACTCGAGCCCTTAATGTCACAGCTCTCAATCACGTCCCACAGGGCCACACCGCCGTTGAGCAACATAGCCCGCTTGGCGGCAATCGAGGCGTCGAGCGTCGCAGACTCGCCGCCCACCAGAGGGTCGCCCTCGTTGGGTGGCACGGGCACACCGAGGCACGCGGCCATCACACGCCAAAAGCGATTCTGAGGGTTGCCGTAATAAAAGGCATTGGCGCGCGAAAGCACCGAGGGAAACGACCCCAGCACCAAAACGCGCGAGTGCTGGTCGAACACGGGTTCAAACCCATGCTCAATATGTTGATAGCCCTCGTCGGACGCAGCCATGGCCTAGGCCCTCAACAGATAGCGTACCTCGTAGGGCGCAAGCTCAAGCGTGCCCGCAAGCTCAACCGCAGGTGCACCGTCGGTAAGCAGGTCGACAAAAGACCCATTGAGCTCGCCGGCGCCAAAGGCGTAAGGCTCGTCCACGGCATTCACCGCCACGAGTACCGTCGCGCCGTCGCAGGCGCGCTCGAACAGCAGCTGCTTGTTCTGGATCACCACGTTGCGATAGGCACCGTAGTTGAGAGCACGGGCCGCCGCGTCGTCGGCCGAGCGAAGGTGCGTGAGCTGCGTGACGAACGCCGTCAGCTCGTTGGGCGCAGGCTCATCGAGCGCAGGTCGCAGCGCCCAGTCACCATCGGGGCCGCCCTTTTCGCCGGCAATCCCCCACTCGCTGCCATAGTAGACGCATGGGATGCCCGGCATGCCAAAGAGCATGCCGTAGGCGGGGCGCAGGCAGGACTTGTCCGTCAGGATACTCGCCAGGCGCGGCACGTCATGGTTGTCGACAAACGACAGCAGATGCTTGCCGCGATAAATGCACCACGGGTCACCACCAAACTGGCGATGCAGCGAGTGGGCAATCTCGAACATGTTGACCGAGTTAAAGCTGGAGTACAGACCCTTGTAGCACTCATAGTTGGTGCAGGTGTCGAGCATCTCGTCGTTGACGATCTGGTTGTAGTCGCCGTGGAGCGTCTCGCCGATCAGCACAAAGTCGGGCTTGAGCTCACGGGTAAAGGAGTGTAGCCGGCGCATGAAGTCGCGATCGAGCATATAGGCGACGTCCAGGCGCAGGCCGTCAACGCCAAAGACTTCGGCCCAGCGGCGCACGGACTCAAGCAGGTAATCGACCACGGCGGGGTTTTGCAGGTTGAGCTTCACAAGCTCAAAATGGCCCTCCCAGCCCTCGTACCAAAAGCCGTCGCCGTAGCACGAGTCGCCGTCAAAGCTGATGTGGAACCAATCCTTGTAGGGCGAGTCCCACTTGCGCTCCTGCACATCGCGGAAGGCCCAAAAGCCACGGCCCACATGGTTAAAGACCGCATCGAGCACCACGCGGATGCCGTGGGCGTGCAGCGTCTCGCATACGGCGGCAAAATCGGCATCCCCACCCAGGCGACGGTCGATATGGCGCAGGCTGCGTGTATCGTAGCCGTGGCTATCAGATTCGAGCGGCGGGTTGATGAGCACAGCGCCAACGCCGAGTTCCTGCAGGTAGTCGGCCCATTGGGCGATCTTCATGATGGGCGCATCGGGGTTGGGCGCGGCGTTGGCAGCCTGGGCGAGCTCATCCTCGGCAACGGGGGCGGCGTTTTCGCGCGGAGCTCCGCAAAAGCCCAGCGGATAGATCTGATAGAACGTCGTCTCGTATGCCCACATAGCAACCTCCCGGTAAGCTCAACACAACGACATCCATTGTATGCCCGGCTTGTATCCTCTTCCCCAAAATAAGTTGCGGTGGAATAGTTCCTGTTTGAGCTTTCAGAGGCCTTAACCAGTAACTATTCCACCGCAACTGATGAGGGAAC
>JABLTQ010002277.1_pt1 | contig 10084 bp, 6 predicted proteins | sample 7160101 | NCBI WGS metagenome assembly JABLTQ01 (sample SAMN14651228, study PRJNA627086) | human gut metagenome | isolation source: feces | host: Homo sapiens
AAGATTTTGTTTGCTAAAAACACCATCTCAAGAATTAGGGCGAGCAATATGTTTGGTCAAGCTTATGCCTATGCGGTGGCGCGGATACGTGTTCTGGAGACCGGACTTTTGAATCAGGCAGCGATCGAGCAGCTTCTGGCATGTCAGGATGAACAGCAGTGCCTGCAGCTTCTCACTGAGAAAGGCTGGGGAAATGGTGATCCTGCGGCAGGAGCAGATGCGATCCTTTCCAGGGAAAGGGAGAAGATATGGGAGATCATGGATTCTCTGGTAGCGGACAGATCTGTATTTTCCGTTCTTTCCTATCAGGATCTTTTCCATAACCTGAAGGCTGCAGTGAAAGCCAGTATTCTGGCTGATGCAGTACCGAATATTTTTTTCAGTGATTGCGCTGTTGACGGGGAAGATATGGTAAAGTTCCTGAAAGATAAGGAATATGACCGTTTTCCGGAATATATGAGGGAAACAGCCAGAGAAGCGTATGAGACTTTTCTGTATACAAGAGACGGTCAGCTTGCGGATATTATTGTTGACAGGGCAGCACTGGATGCCATAAAAAAAGCCGGGGAACGGTCAAAAGAGGAGATCGTCCGGCAGTATGCGGAATCCACGGTAGCAGTAGCAGATATCCGGATCGCAGTACGTGCCTGCAAAACAGGAAAAAGTTCGGATTTTATGAAGAAAGCCATGGCAGAATGTGACACGCTGGATAAGGAGAGGCTGATCCATGCAGCAGTAAGCGGAATGGATCAGATCATGAGTTATCTGGCAGAAACGAAATATGTGGACGGGGCACAGGCACTGGCAGAGTCGGCATCAGCTTTTGAGAGATGGTGCGACAACCAGATCATGGAAACGATCCGTCCACAGCTGTACAATTCATTTTCACTGGGACCGCTGGTAGCTTATGTACTTGCCAGAGAAAATGAGATCAAGACGGTGCGGATCATTCTTACCGGAAAGCGCAGCGGCCTTCCGGAAGAGTTTATCCGGGAAAGGGCAAGGGAGATGTATGTATAAGATCGCAGTTTTAGGTGATTATAACAGCATTTACGGGTTTGCAGCTCTTGGCCTTGATACTTTTCCGGTGGAGGATCCCCAGGAGGGACGGGAGAAGCTTAACCGTCTGGCAGCTGATGAATATGCAGTTATTTATATTACGGAACAGTTGGCGGAACAGCTTTCCGCAGAGATCAGCAGATACAGTGAGACACTGATTCCGGCAATTATCCAGATTCCGGGAATTTCCGGGAATACAGGTGCCGGTATCGAAAATGTGAAGAAATCTGTGGAGACAGCAGTTGGTTCTGATATTCTTTTCAGTAATGAGTGACAAGAAAGCAGGTGATTGGTTCAGATGAGCAGAGGAACCATTAAAAAAGTAGCAGGCCCGCTGGTAATTGCCAGGGGTATGCGAGATGCGAATATGTACGACGTGGTCCGTGTAAGCGATCAGCGTCTGATCGGTGAGATCATTGAGATGCACGAAGATGAGGCTTCCATACAGGTATATGAGGAGACTTCAGGACTTCGTCCGGGAGAACCGGTAGAGTCAATGGAAGTTCCGCTTTCTGTAGAGCTGGGACCTGGCCTTATCACAAGTATTTACGATGGAATCCAGCGTCCGCTGGACGATATCATGAAAGTAGCAGGCAGCAACAATCTGAAACGTGGTGTTGAGGTACCTGCACTGAAACGAGACAAAAAATGGAACTTTGTTCCGACAGCGAAAGTTGGAGATGAGCTGGAAGGCGGCGATGTTCTCGGAACTGTTCAGGAGACCATTGTTGTTACACAGAAGATCATGGTTCCTCCGAATATGAAGGGAACTTTGAAAGAAATTAAATCCGGCGAATTCACAGTGGATGAGACGGTTGCGGTTCTTTCAACTGCAAATGGGGAAAAGGAGCTGACACTGATGCAGCACTGGCCTGTACGACGTGGCCGCCCATATAAGAAAAAACTTCCGCCTGCAAAACCTCTGGTAACAGGACAGCGTGTTATTGATACCATGTTTCCAATCGCAAAAGGCGGTGTTGCAGCAGTTCCGGGACCTTTTGGAAGCGGTAAAACAGTTATCCAGCATCAGCTTGCAAAATGGGCTGAGGCGGATATTGTGGTTTATATCGGCTGTGGTGAGCGTGGAAATGAGATGACAGATGTTCTGAACGAGTTTCCGGAGCTGAAGGACCCGAAAACAGGACAGTCCCTGATGGAGCGTACCGTTCTGATCGCCAACACCTCAGACATGCCGGTTGCGGCACGTGAGGCTTCTATTTATACAGGTATCACTATTGCAGAGTATTTCCGTGATATGGGTTATTCCGTAGCTCTGATGGCAGATTCCACATCCAGATGGGCCGAGGCTCTCCGTGAGATGTCCGGACGACTGGAGGAGATGCCTGGTGAGGAGGGTTATCCGGCATATCTTGGCTCCCGTCTTGCACAGTTCTACGAGCGTGCAGGCCATGTGATCTGCAGCGGAAAGGACGGAAGAGAGGGTGCGCTGACAGCCATCGGTGCTGTATCACCTCCTGGTGGTGATATTTCCGAGCCTGTTTCCCAGGCAACCCTTCGAATCGTAAAGGTATTCTGGGGACTGGATGCGAATCTTGCATACAAACGTCATTTCCCGGCTATTAACTGGCTGACCAGCTATTCTCTGTATCTGGACAGCGTAGGCGGCTGGTTTGATGAGAATGTGGCATCGGACTGGATGAAGCTTCGTCAGAAAATGATGACTCTTCTTCAGGAAGAAGCAGAACTTGAGGAAATCGTAAAGATGGTAGGTATGGACGCACTTTCACCTGGTGACCGCCTGAAAATGGAGGCAGCCCGTTCTATCCGTGAGGATTTCCTTCACCAGAACTCTTTCCATGAGATCGATACCTATACATCTCTGGAAAAACAGCACAATATGATGCGTCTGGTACTTGCGTTTTATGATGCTGGCGTGGATGCGCTGAAGCAGGGAGCTGATATCAACGACATCGTAAAACTGCCGGTTCGTGAGCAGATCGGCCGTTACAAATATACGAAAGAGGATGAGCTGGCAGCAGAATATGAAAAAGTAACACGTCAGCTTGCAGGAGAGATTGCAGAACTTCTGAGAAAGGAGGGCCTGTAAAATGCCAAAAGAATATAGAACCATACAGGAAGTTGCCGGCCCTTTGATGCTGGTACGTGGCGTTGAAGACGTGGCATTTGACGAGCTTGGTGAGATTGAGCTTGCCGATGGCGAAACGAGAAGATGCCGTGTTCTGGAAATCGACGGAAGCAATGCACTGGTGCAGCTGTTTGAGAGTTCCACAGGTATCAACCTTTCCAACAGTAAGGTACGTTTTCTGGGACGAAGCATGGAGCTTGGTGTATCCGGCGACATGCTGGGCCGTGTTTTTGACGGCCTGGGCCGACCAATCGATGATGGCCCTGAGATCCTTCCAGAAGAGAGAAGAGATATCAACGGACTTCCGATGAACCCTGCAGCCAGAAGTTATCCGGAGGAGTTTATCCAGACCGGTGTATCTGCGATCGACGGACTGAATACACTGGTTCGTGGACAGAAGCTGCCGATCTTCTCAGCATCCGGTCTTCCTCATGCACAGCTTGCAGCACAGATCGCAAGACAGGCGAAGGTTCGTGGAAAAGATGAGCAGTTTGCGGTTGTATTTGCTGCCATGGGTATTACTTTCGAGGAGTCCAACTTCTTTGTAGAGAGCTTTAAGGAAACCGGAGCGATAGACCGTACTGTTCTTTTTGTGAACCTGGCAAATGACCCTGCTGTTGAGCGTATCGCTACTCCGCGAATGGCACTGACAGCAGCAGAGTATCTTGCCTTCGAAAAAGACATGCATGTACTGGTAATCCTTACAGATATTACAAACTATGCGGATGCTCTCCGTGAGGTTTCCGCAGCGCGTAAAGAGGTTCCTGGACGTCGTGGTTATCCCGGATACATGTACACGGACCTTGCTTCTCTTTATGAGCGTGCAGGCCGTCAGAAGGGAAAAGCAGGAAGTATTACCATGGTTCCGATCCTGACCATGCCTGAGGATGACAAGACTCATCCGATTCCTGACCTTACCGGCTACATCACAGAGGGACAGATCATCCTGAGCCGTGAGCTTTACCGTAAAGGAATCACACCGCCGATTGATGTTCTTCCGTCTCTGTCACGACTGAAGGATAAAGGTATCGGTGAAGGCAAAACAAGAGCGGATCATGCCAACACCATGAACCAGCTGTTTGCTGCATATGCCCGTGGTAAAGAGGCCAAAGAGCTGATGACCATTCTTGGCGAGGCTGCTCTCTCTGATATTGACCTTATTTATGCAAAATTTGCAGATGCTTTTGAAAAGGAATATGTTTCTCAGGGCTATCAGGCAAACCGTGATATTGAGGAGACTTTGTCCATTGGCTGGAAGCTGCTTTCCATTCTTCCGAGAAGCGAGCTGAAACGTATCGATGACAAATTCCTTGACCAGTATTACGGAAAAGTATAAAGGGGGGATGATTTGTGGCATCAACACAGGTGAATCCTACCCGTATGGAGCTTACGAAGCAGAAAAAAAAGCTGGTGACTGCAGTGCGCGGACACAAGCTTCTGAAGGATAAGCGAGATGAGCTGATGAGACAGTTCCTGGACCTGGTACGCGAGAACATGGAGCTGCGTCAGAAGGTGGAGGCTGGTATTCGAAGTGCCAATACCAATTTTGTTATTGCAAAAGCCGGAATGTCGGAGGAAACTCTGAATACGGCACTGATGGCTCCCAAGCAGGAAGTTTATCTGGAAACCGGAAAAAAGAATGTCATGAGTGTGGATATTCCTGTTTTTGAATATAAAACAAGAACACCGGATGCCAACGATATTTATTCCTATGGCTTTGCTTTTACCTCCAGTGATCTGGACGGAGCGGTGAAATCCCTGGAGGACATACTTCCTGACATGCTTCGTCTGGCAGAAGTGGAAAAAGCCTGTCAGCTGATGGCTTCCGAGATCGAGAAGACCAGACGACGTGTAAATGCTCTGGAGCACGTAATTATACCGGAAGCTCAGGCAAACATCAAATACATCACCATGAAGCTGGATGAAAATGAGAGAAGTACGCAGATCCGACTGATGAAGGTGAAGGATATGATGCTTGAAGAGGCTCATCACTACAAAGAGCGGGAGGCAGAACGCGGAGCGTAAAGAACAGGAATCGTATCAGAAAAAGAAAAATTTATTATAGAAAGTTTTTAAGCAACGGGAAGGAAAACGTCTCTGTACTGTGGTATTTTTGACAGTGCAGGGGCGTTTTGCGTAAGACAAATATTTGGGGCAGGCGGATATTCGGATAAATTTAGAAAATGTTAAGTTTTTGTTATTAGAAAATCAAGAGAAGTACAGTATAATAGATAACAGTAAAACAGGCAGACACAGATAACAACGGAAATAAAAAGGAATCATCTGTATTGTCTGCAGGAAAATAAAGAGAGGAAGAGGTGAATGCTGGTTTAACAGCAAGGTATATATGAGTATTTTACATTCAATACAGAATCTGGATGAAGAGCTTCTGCTTCTGATCCAGCAATATCTTCGGTCAGATATTCTTACACCTGTTATGAAAATGATCACATTTCTGGGAAACGGAGGCTGGTTCTGGATCCTGTGTGCAGTGATCCTTCTGGTGAGTCCGAAGACCAGAAAAGTGGGATGCGCAGCATCTTTGTCAATTATATTTGGAGCTCTTGTCACCAATGTACTTCTTAAGAATCTGGTAGCAAGAGCAAGGCCTTTTGCAGTGATCGATGCCCTGACTCCGCTGATCGCAAAACCGACAGATTTTTCTTTCCCGTCAGGACATACGACAGCATCTTTTGCAGTTGCGTTGGTGATAGCGCGGATGTTTCCGAAGAGATACGGTGTTCCGGCAGTGATCCTGGCTGCACTTGTGGCTTTTTCCAGACTGTATCTGGGGGTTCATTATCCTACGGATGTTCTTGCCGGATTCCTGGTGGCACTGGCGGGCAGTACGTCGTCTGTGTGGTTGGTAAGGAAAAAAGACCTTCATGCACTTTAATAAGATAAAGTATTGACACGTGGAAGTTGAACGGGGTACAATAAAATGCAAGGCAATAATTCCTGGAATTGCTATAGAAACAGAGTGTTCTGAGAAATCAATAATTACCTGGAACGTTATAAATCGGATAAAAGGAGAGAACCACCATGATATCAGAAAAAATGAAACCCTACGTAAAAAATAATTCTGCCATCCGTATGATGTTTGAGGAAGGCAACCGTCTCCGTGCGAAATACGGCGCAGATAAGGTATTTGACTTCAGCCTTGGAAACCCGAGTGTGCCGGCTCCGGATTGTGTACGCGAGGCGATCATTGAGCTTGTTAATGAGACAGATCCGACGGTTCTTCACGGATATATGAGCAATGCAGGTTTTGAGGATGTACGCCAGACTATCGCAGAATCCATCAACAAGCGCTTTGATACGAAATTTTCTGCAAAGAACCTGATCATGACAGTTGGAGCAGCAAGCGGACTGAACGTGATTTTGAAGACAATCCTGAATCCGGGAGAAGAAGTGATCGTTTTTGCACCATATTTCCTGGAGTACGGTGCATATGTCCGTAATTATGATGGTGTCCTTGTGGAAATCTCTCCTGATACCGCAACCTTCCAGCCGAATCTTGCTGAGTTTGAGGAGAAGATCACACCGAAGACAAAAGCTGTCATTGTAAATACACCTCATAATCCAACAGGAGTTGTATATTCAGAAGAAACAATCAGGAAACTTTCTGCAATTCTGGAAGCAAAGCAGAAGGAGTTCGGAACAGTGATCTATCTGATCTCTGACGAGCCGTATCGTGAACTTGCATATGATGGCGTTGAGGTTCCATACCTGACCAAATACTATGACAATACGGTTGTTGGATATTCCTACAGCAAATCTCTTTCCCTTCCGGGAGAGCGTATCGGATATCTGGTGATCCCGGATGAGGCAGATGGAAGTGAAGAGCTGATCTCAGCAGCAACCATCGCAAACCGTACACTTGGCTGTGTAAACGCACCGTCTCTGATCCAGAAAGTAGTTGCGAAATGTGTAGATGCCAAGACTGATCTTGCAGCTTATGATAAGAACCGTCAGGCACTTTACAATGGCCTGAAAGAGTGTGGATTTGAGTGTATCAAGCCACAGGGAGCTTTTTATCTGTTCGTGAAATCACCGGTAGCAGATGAAAAAGCTTTCTGCGAAGCAGGTAAGAAGTACAATATCCTCATGGTACCGGGAAGCTCTTTTGCATGCCCTGGTTATGTGAGACTTGCGTATTGTGTATCTTATGAGACAATCGTCAATTCTCTTCCTGAGTTTAAGAAACTTGCGGCAGAGTATGGCCTGAAATAAATGAACAACAAGAAAGAATAAACAAAGGAGACGCAGCCGGGAGTCAATCGCTCCCGGCTGCGTCAATTAGAGGGGTGTTCCACATTTATTTGGCTTTTTTATCTTCTTTCTTTGGCGCTTCTCCGTAGTATGCTTTCAGATAGATATCTTTCAGCTCAGATACCAGTGGATATCTCGGGTTGGCACCGGTACACTGGTCGTTGAAGGCCTGCTCGGACATATCATCCAGAGTCTCAAGGAAGTATTTTTCATCTACACCGTAGTCACGGATTGTAGGAAGTATTTCAATAGTTCTCATAAGGTCGTCCAGTTTAGCAAGAAGTTTCTCGAATATTTCTGCGTCGTTCTTGCCTGTAAGACCTACAGAACGTCCGATCTCAGCATAGCGTGCAAGTGTCTTCGGATACTGATACTGTGGGAATGTACCCATCTTAGTCGGAACCTCGGCACTGTTGTAGCGCATAACATCCAGAAGAACAACTGCGTTTGCAATACCATGCGGCAGGTGGTGGAAAGCACCAAGCTTGTGAGCAAGAGAGTGGTTTACTCCAAGGAAAGCATTGGCGAATGCGAGACCTGCCATGCAGGAAGCGTTAGCCATATGATCTCTTGCCTCTACATCGTTGCCATCCTTGTATGCACGCGGCAGATACTCGAATACCAGTTTGATCGCTTTCAGTGCGAGACCATCTGTGTAATCAGAAGCCATCATGGAAACATAAGCCTCGATGGCATGTGTCATAACGTCGATACCGGAAGCACGGGTAAGTCCCTTAGGTGCGCTCATCATGTTATTGGTATCTACGATCGCCATATCCGGAAGGAGCTCGTAATCAGCCAGCGGCCACTTAACGCCGGTGTCCTGATCTGTGATAATGGCGAAAGGTGTAACCTCGGAACCTGTACCGGAAGATGTCGGGATCGCTACAAAGTAAGCTTTTTTACCCATCTTCGGGAAGGTGTAAACTCTCTTTCGGATATCCATGAAATCCATGGACATATCGGAGAAATCAGCGTCCGGATTCTCATAAAGCATCCACATAACCTTGCCGGCATCCATTGCAGAACCGCCACCAAGAGCGATGATGCAGTCTGGCTCGAATGCTGTCATAGATTTGGCACCTGCTTTTGCGGAAGCAAGGGATGGGTCTGGTGCTACATCAGAGAAGCATGTGTGTACGATACCCATCTGATCCAGCTTGTCTTCAATCGGTTTGGTGTAGCCGTTCTTATAAAGGAAGGAGTCTGTTACGATGAAGCAGCGTTTCTTGCCCATAACAGTACCGAGCTCATCAAGAGCAACCGGCATACAGCCTTTCTTAAAGTAAACCTTTTCCGGTGTTCTCATCCAGAGCATATTCTCTCTTCTTTCAGCAACGGTCTTGATATTCAGAAGGTGCTTGACACCAACGTTCTCGGATACGGAGTTACCGCCCCAGGAACCGCAGCCAAGAGTGAGGGATGGAGCAAGTTTGAAGTTGTAAAGGTCACCGATACCACCCTGAGAAGAAGGCGTATTGATAAGGATACGGCAGGTCTTCATAGCTGCCTCGAATTTATCCATCTTCTCTGTCTCATTCACGTTGATGTAGAGGGAAGATGTATGGCCGTAGCCGCCGTCAGCAACAAGACGCTCAGCTTTTGCGATAGCATCGTCAAAATTCTTAGCCTTGTACATGGCAAGTACAGGGGAAAGTTTCTCGTGTGCGAATTCCTCGCTGATATCAACGGACTCAACCTCACCGATAAGGATCTTGGTCTCAGCCGGTACGGTAACGCCTGCCATCTCGGCGATGGTAGCTGCCTTCTGGCCTACGATCTTGGCATTCAGAGCGCCGTTGATGAGGATTGTCTTTCTGACTTTCTCGATCTCGTCTTTTTTAAGGAAGTAGCATCCTCTGTAAAGGAACTCTTCTTTTACTTCTTTATAAATGCTCTCCAGAACAGTTACGGACTGTTCGGAAGCACAGATCATACCATTGTCAAATGTCTTGGAGTGGATAATGGAGTTAACTGCAAGACGGATATCTGCACTGTCATCAATGATGGCAGGTGTATTTCCAGGTCCAACACCAACAGCAGGTTTACCGGAGGAGTAAGCTGCCTTAACCATTCCAGGACCACCGGTTGCAAGGATGATATCTGCGTTCTGCATAACCATGTTGGTCAGCTCAAGGCTCGGGATATCGATCCATCCGATGATTCCTTCCGGTGCACCAGCGGCAACAGCTGCATCCAGAACAACTTTCGCTGCTTCAATGGTAGACTTCTTGGCACGCGGATGCGGGCTGATGATGATTGCGTTACGTGTTTTCAGAGAAATAAGAGATTTAAAGATTGCTGTGGAAGTCGGGTTGGTAGTCGGGATAACTGCGGCAACCAGTCCTACAGGCTCCAGGATCTTCTTGATTCCGTATGCCTTGTCTTCTTCTACAACACCACATGTCTGTGTGTTCTTGTATGCATTATAAACATACTCTGCTGCGTAATGGTTCTTGATAACCTTATCTTCCATGATACCCATGCCTGTTTCTTCAACGGTCATTTTGGCAAGTGGGATACGCATTTTGTCGGCGGCAGTAGCAGCTGCCTTAAAGATCTTGTCAACCTGCTCCTGTGTGTAGGTAGCGAAGATCTTCTGTGCTTCTTTCATTGCAGCCATTTTCGCGGTCAGGGCTTCTGGAG
>JABLTQ010011558.1_pt1 | contig 10044 bp, 10 predicted proteins | sample 7160101 | NCBI WGS metagenome assembly JABLTQ01 (sample SAMN14651228, study PRJNA627086) | human gut metagenome | isolation source: feces | host: Homo sapiens
TGGGAAAATATCGGTTCAGCAGTAGTTGGTTCAACAACAATATATTATTGGAAACGTACTGCATAAAAACATAAAAAATAGGAGAAAGAACATGAAAACAATTGATAAAGGCACACTTACACGTACAGTTTTGCTTTGGTTAGCTATCATTAACCAAATTCTAACAGCATTGGGTATTAATCCATTGCCTCTTGATGATAATACTGTCAGCACAGTTATCACAACAGTTTTTGCACTTTGGGCATGGTGGAAGAATAATAGTTTCACTCATCATGCCAAATTGGCAGATGAATTCTTGAAAGAAGCAAAGAAGGAGAATAAATGAAAAAAGTAAAACTCATTGGTAAATTCAAAGTGACATCAGTAACTGAGGAATTTGCCATTTTAGAACCAGTCAATGGTGGAACAGAAGATATCCAAAAAGAATTACAAGGAAGTTCAATTGTCGAATTAAACACAGATGGAACCTCTAAAGAATTTGATGGTTTTTCAGTTGGCGATTTCTTTCAGTTTACAGGAGAGTATGATTTTGTCCGAGAAAATGAAATTTTCGCTAAAGTGAATGTAGAAAATCAAATGGTATCAGTCCCACTCCATAAAGTACAGGAGGTAGATGAATGACCTTGTTTTATCCAGGCATTGCAGGAAAGCGTCCTGGTAAACCAACTTTTGTCATCATTCATAATGATGCGGGGAGTATCAATGCTTGCGCTTCCTATTATCGGAGTTGGCTACCTAATCATGAAGCAAAACTTGGTTTTGCTCATGTTTATATTGCTAAGGATGGCAAATATCAAGCAGATGACTTTGATAACATAGCGTGGCATTCTGGCAATTCGTTTGCGAATGAATGGGCTCTATCTTGGGAAGTTTGCCAGTCTATGGGTGCTAGTGATGCGGAATTTGAAGCTGTGGAAGAAGCAGTTTTTCAAGATGTTGCAGCAGCGATGAAGAAGTATGGTTTAACACCGAATCGTGAAACTGTTCGACTTCATAAAGAGTATTCAGCAACAGATTGTCCGCATCGCTCTTGGGCTTTGCATGGTTCAGCTATTACCGCAGTCCAAGATTATTTTATCGCAGGAATTAAAAAATATATGGGAAATGAAGTCCCAATCCAACCTAATCAACCAACAAAGGAGAACTCAAAAATGATTTATATTTTCAACGTAGTAGACGCAAATGGAAAACCAACTGGAGGCTCACTCTTATTTGATGGACAAAATACACTCGCTTTTGCAGGAAAAAATGCGGAAGCAGCTTTTAACCATTACAAAGGGACTTACAAAGAAATTACTGGTAAAGATATCCCTACACAATCTAAAACACAAGCACAGTTTGGACTATGGGATAAACTCTATCCAACTAAATATATTCAATTCAATTAAAATAAAACCCGATTTTTATTTATATTGACAACAAAAATGAATTGAAGTATAATTAATTTACTCATAAAGTTAAGCGTCTCTTGTGGTTTGAGGCGCTTTTTTATTATTCATTTAAGAAAGAAGTACTATAATAAAACAGTTCCCAAAAGAACTTTTTCATAAATACTCCAAAGCGTCCCTCTCCTAACTGGGGCGCTTTTTTTTGTGCTATAATATAGTCGGGATGATTGTGAGATTTCATCCTATTCCTAGAGTCAAGTCATTCTTCGGAGTGGCTTTTTTTATATCAAAAAAGCACTAGCATTAAGCCAGTGCCGAAAAGTGATTAGAGCAAGGTATGAATAATATAGTATAAAACTAGATTAACTTGCACTAACTATTATAATATTAACAATTTTATATACAATTGTCAATACAAAATATGTTATACTATAAGTGTCTCCGTTTAGTGTCTAGGCGGAGATTTGGTTCTTTAGCTCAGTTGGTAGCTAACCGTTCGGTCGCTGTTCGAGTCCAGCAAGAACCATAATGCCCCTTTTAATCCCCTTTTGTTAAAATGGCTTGTTGAAATGCTGATTTTAAAGTGATTTTCTCTGTCGCTAGGACAGAGTTTTTTTATTTTTAAAAATAAAGATGAATAATGAATAAAAATATAAATTTGTCCAAATGACATTTTTAAACTTCGCAAAAAGTAAAATTTATAATATAATAGATAGCTGGGGCTCTTTTAGGTTTGTAAAACTAAAAAGAGTTTATCCTCTAAAAAAAGGAGAAAAAATGGGAGAAAATACTGTTCCTCAAAAATCTAGTGATAATGCGGGTTCAATAGTGGCTTTAATGGTGGCCCTATTGGTAGCAATCTTTGCTTTTCAGCTCAATGCTTCAATGCTCTCGCCTGCTTTGGTTACCATGCAGACCCAATTACACACGACAGCTTCGTCTATAGCACTAACACAAACCATCTTTTTTACAGCTGCGGCCTTATTTGCTCTATTTTTGCCTCGTTTGGCGGATTTGATTGGACGAAAAAAAGTTCTAATTGGAATGCTTACTTTGACAATGATTGGTTGTCTTATCTCAGGATTTGCTACAAATGTGGGGATTTTGATGATTGGTCGTATTTTACAAGGTGCTGCTGGCCCTGTGGTTCCGCTTTGTTTAATTATTCTGCATGTGAAAGTGCGTGATGAGAAGAGATATGCAAAATTAATGGCCATACTCACTTCAATCAATGGTGGAATTGCTGGGGTTGATGCATTAGCAGGTGGTTGGCTAGTAAGTCATGGTGGATTTCGTTCTGTATTTTTTGTTATGGGAATTACTGCGGCACTTGCTATTCTTTTAGTAAGTTTTGGAACGCAAGAGTCAACTGCAAAAGATACACCAAAAATGGATTGGAGCGGAGTCATTCTTTTAGTAGTGGCAATGGGTGCGCTCTTGAGCGCGGTGAATGCCTTGCAAGGAAGTTTTGGAAATCTTGGACTTCCTAATTGGCTTTTAGCTTCACTCTTGGCTCTTTTAGGTTTGATTTGTTTTGTTGGATTTTGGCAAGTTGAAAAACGAGTGAATCATCCAATGGTTCCTATTCATTATTTGAAACAAAGAAGAACTTGGGGGTTATTAATTACAACTCTCCTAACGATGACTGGTGTCTTTGCAATTATGAATGGTATTATTCCAGCTTTGGGTCAAGATGGTAAGTTTGGTTTGGGACTTGGGGCAGATATGGTTTCTCTTGTTACCCTTACTCCTTATGCGCTTGCTGGCTTATTCTTTGGACCTGTTTCAGGATTCTTGGCTGCACGCTTTGGCTTTACAAAAGTCCTTCGGGTTGGACTTTTAACGACGATTATCGGTATTGGTTTGGCCGTTGTTGGAGTGCTACAACCTTCAATCTGGCTTTTATTGTTGGTATCTACCTTCATTGGGATTACCTATGCTGGAATAACAAATATTATGTTAAATGGTCTGGGAATCGTGCTTTCACCAGAGGATAATCCAGGTTATCTTCCGGGCTTAAATGCAGGAATGTTTAATTTAGGAGCTGGTATCAGTTTCATTATTTTGTACGCAGTGCCAACGCTTTTACATACCAGTGTTGGTGGAAGTAGTTCTGGTTATATTTCTGGAATTGTCACAGGATTGATTCTTGTTATTATTGCTTTCTTTACTTCATTTTTAATTCCAGATTCTAAAAATGTAAAATAAATGAGTTACTTATAAAAAACTCTGTCGGAATTCCGTCAGAGTTTTTTATTCGGGTAAATTATCAAAGTATTCAGGAAAAGCTTGTAAAACTGCCATTTCTTCGTCAAACATCAAGTGCAAATGTTTGGCAGCTGCTGTGACAGCTTGTTCTCCATCATGATTTTCAACAGCGGTGAGTATTTCCTTGTGTTGCTCAATCAAGGTATTCCATGGTAAATCAGAAATCGCAAGACGTAACCAACGGAAACGATTGAACTGAATATTAATGGTTTGAAGCCAGTCCCAGACTTGGGCATGGTTAGTCATTAAATAAAAAGTTTTATGAAATTCTTCATCGGCATTAAAAAAATTGTGATATTCTGCTTTAGCAGCATATTGTTCTTGAAGTTCAATTGCATCACGCGCTTGGTTGAGTAAAAGATTATTATTCTCTAAAGCCGCGGCTTCGGAAACAATTTTGGCTTCTAAATTTTCTCGAATGAATCGAGCATTGATGGCAGCATCTAAATCAATTTTTGTGACGAAGGTTCCTGATTGAGGGATGCTGTAAATGAGTCCATCACGACGTAAACGAAGAAGTGCCTCTCTGACAGGAGTTCGGCCTAATTGCAAATCAATTTCGATATTTTTTTGTGAAATTTTTTGTCCAGGACGATATTCATTCCTGAGAATTTTGCCTGTAATTTGATTATAGGCCTGATTCTGTAGATTAAAATTCAATTCATTCATTCTGTAATTATAGAGCAGAGGGGCGGTAAAGTCAAATAATAAAGGTATTCTTTTAAAATAATGTCTTTTTTTTAATATATTCTTGACAACGGTTTCTTAAAAGTGATATACTAGTTTTCGTAGAAGAAAAACTGATATATCACTTTTTGAGATTTAAAGGAGAAATCATGGTGAAATTGCTTGATGATTATTTGATAAAGGGTGAGGAATTTAAAAAAGCAAAAATTAAAATTCCTAACTTTAATCAAGACAAAGTTATAGAGTCAACAGCTGATAATCCAGTCTGGGTCCACTTTGGTGGAGGAAATCTTTTTAGATGTTTCCATGCGGTTGTCGCCCAAGACTTACTCAATCAAGGAGAACTCAACTCAGGTCTTATTGTGGCTGAAACTTATGATGATGAGGTAATTGATAAAATCTATCGGGCATATAATAATCGTTTTCTGTCAGTGACAATGAAATCAGATGGAACTTTTGACAAAGAATTGATTGCGAGTGTTGCTGAAAGTTTTTATTTTAATGCAGAAAATACCGAGGGTTGGGCTCATTTAACAAAAGTCTTTGAAAATCCGTCTTTGCAATTGACAACTTTTTCGATTACAGAAAAAGGTTATTCACTACGGGATTCAAAAGACCAATTGACGCCTTTGGCACTTGAAGATATGCAAGGAAGAAGCAAGCCCAAAACTAATATGGGGGCCGTTACTTATCTCCTTTATGCAAGATTTAAAGCTGGTAAATTTCCGATTGCCATGGTCAGCACAGATAATTTTTCAGAGAATGGTTTGAAGTTACAAGAAGCGATTTTGACCATTGCTAAAGCTTGGGTGGAAAATGAAATCGTAGAACAAGATTTTTATGATTACCTTATCAATCCTAAAAAAGTTAGTTTCCCCTGGTCAATGATTGACCGAATTACACCCAATCCGTCTGAAAAAGTTGCAAAATTACTGACAGCTGATGGTTTTGAGGATACAGAAATTTTACATAGTCAAAAACATACAAATATTGCTCCTTTTGGTAATACGGAAGAAGTTCATTATTTGGTGATTGAAGATGCTTTCCCAAATGGCCGGCCGGCATTAGAAAAATCTGGAGTTATCTTGACTGATCGTGAAACAGTCAATGATGCTGATCAGATGAAAGTTACAGCTTGTTTGAACCCCTTGCATACTGCCTTAGCTATTTTTGGAAGTTTATTAGATTATCATTCAATTTGGGAAGAAGTTGCCAATCCAGATTTGTTAGCACTCATTAAGAATTTGGGGTATGGCGAGGCTTTACCTGTGGTTAAGAATCCGAAAATTATCAATCCGAAAGATTTTATTGACCAGTTATTGACTAAACGTATACCAAATAAAAATATTCCAGATACACCACAGAGAATTGCGGCAGATACGTCACAAAAAATTCCTGTTCGCTATGGCGTAACAATTGGACACTATATTGCCAATCCAAGATTTTCTGTTAAAGAATTGGAATTTATTCCATTAGTCATTGCTGCTTGGTGCCGTTATTTAATCGGAATTAATGATGAGTTAGAAAGTTTCTCTCCAAGTCCTGACCCTCTTCTTGAAGAGTTGCAAGCTTTTGTTGCCGATGTAAAATTAGATGGTAGTCAGCAAGAAATTCATGAAATCCTAAAACCTATCTTATCTAATCACCAAATTTTTCCAAATGAGATGTACCAAACAGGACTAGCTCAAAAGATTGAAAATTACTTTGAGCAAATGCTTCAAGGCAAAGGAGCAGTGCTTAATACGCTACAAAATGTCCTAAAGGAACACGGAAAAAATTACTGACAGAATGTTTAATTTTGAGCTGTCAGTAAAAATACTGCTATCAGTTTTCCATTTCTGCCAAATTGAGAAAAGAAAAAACTGACCAACTTTTTAATCAAGCTTTAAATAAAGTTTTGGCAGATTTGCAAAATCAAAATTACGAAATCATTGACGTACAACTTTCAGCTGGTCTTACCGCTTGGTGGGAAGCTACAGCACGCTATTTGATTTTATATAAATAAGATAAAGGAATAAAAAAATGGAAATGACAATGCGTTGGTTTGGTTCAAATGCAGATAAGATAAAACTTTCTGAAATTGCCCAAGTTCCAGGTGTTAAAGGAGTCGTTGGAATGATTATGGACATTCCAGCGGGAGAAATTTGGCCAAAGGAGAGAATCAAAGCACTTAAAGAAGAAATCGAAGCCGCAGGTTTAACTTTAAAAGTAATTGAATCTGTCAATATTCATGATGATATCAAAATTGGCTTGCCAACTCGTGATAAATATATTGAGAATTATAAAGAAACGATTCGAAATCTTGCTGAGTTTGGGATTGAAGTGATTTGCTATAATTTTATGCCTGTATTTGACTGGTTGAAATCAGATTTGGATTATCGTTTAGCTGATAATTCACAAACTATGGCTTTTGTTGCTAGAGATATTCCAGCAAACCCTCAGGAGATAATTGACCGCGTTCAAGCAGCGGATGGTGGCTTTTCACTCCCAGGTTGGGAACCTGAAAGATTATCAGAAGTCAGAGGACTCTTTGAGGCATACAAAAATGTCGATGAGCATAAATTGCGTGAAAATTTTGCTTATTTTCTAAAAGCAATCATTCCTACATGTGAAGAAGTTGGGATTAAAATGGCGGTTCACCCTGATGACCCTCCTTATCCTATGTTTGGGCTTCCTCGGGTGGTGAAAAATCGGGAAGATTTAGATTGGATATGTAATGTTGTAGATAGTCCGTCAAACGCGATTACGCTTTGTACGGGGTCGATTGCTGAAGATCCAGCTAATAATGTCTATGAAATTATGGCTGAATTTGTCAAAAGAGACCGAATTCCTTTTGCACATGTGCGGAATATTAAATTTTTGCCAAGTGGTAAAAAAGATTTTTACGAAGCTCCTCATATGTCGGAGTATGGTTCGCTTGATATGTATAAAATAATGAAAGCCATGTATGATAATGGTTTTGATGGCTATATTCGTCCAGACCATGGTCGAATGATTTGGGGAGAAACAGGACGCCCAGGCTACGGTTTATATGACCGAGCACTTGGAGCAAGTTATCTTAATGGGCTTTGGGAGGCGCTTGAGAAAACGAATCAGTAAATAAAAATGATATGAAGAAATCTATTTTAAAGAACTTTTTGTGAAAAAAATGTGCGGAGAATACTCTCCGCTAAAATTAAAACGTTGGAGTAAGCGTTTCACAAAGTTCACAAATTAACAAAGTTTATGGAAAAATTTGTCAATTTTCACTGACAAAAATACAAAAATAGGAGAATCTGTTTAAAATGGCAGAAAAACAAAAAACTTCATGGGTTTATACCCCAAAAGCAATCAATACAAGGCGTGGTCTTCTTTACGGTTTGACTGATTTAATGGGCGGAGGCTGGAATAACATTGTTTCAGGAGTCATCTTTGTCTTTGTTCTTTCACAAGGAATTAGTCCTCTTTTTACAGGAGCAGTTTTGGGAATTGGTCGGATTATTGATGCCGTCTGGTCCCTCTTTTTTGGGGCAATTACTGACCGTTTTTATAGAACAAAATTAGGACAAAAATATGGACGACGTCATTTCTTTATTGCACTTGGCGGAATATTATTTGCGATTTTATTTCCAATGTTTTGGATTTCAACTAGCAGTTGGCAATATTATCTTTGGGTTTATGTTGCGATTGAGGTAGCGATTTCCATGATTTTAATTCCTTGGGAAACCTTGCCTACGGAAATGACGCCTGATTATAAAAAACGGACCACTCTTTCAGGGAGTCGAATGTTTATTTCAGCAACTGGAACGGCTATTGTCTTCTTTACCTTAGCTGTACTTAAGTCATTTAATAATCCTAATGCTTATCTTTATACGGGAATTACTTGGACAGTCATTTTTGTCATTGCCATTTTCACTTCATGGCGAGCAAGCTGGGAACGTCCTTTAACTCCAGAATTTCTAGCAGAATTAGATGCTCAACCCCGACTTGGATTTAGTGGATTTATGAAAAAAACAGTGACAGATTACTTTGGCACTTTCAAAAATAAATCATTCAGAAAACATTTATTGGTTTATCTCCTCTCATTTACAGGAAAAGATTTCTATTCTACACTGCTCCCAACTTTTATCGTGATTGGATTGTCCGGAACATCTGCCAATGCTCCGTGGGTTCTCCAAGCACTCTCAGCATTTGGTATTCTATCGATCATTGCCGCAGTAAAATTAATGGTCACTCGTGGTCCGAAATATTTATTTACTTTGAGTTATTTGGCGATTATTGTGGCCATGTTAGGTTATTTTGTTATCTATTTGACAGGGATTAATAATCCAATGTGGATGCTTGTGATTGTTTCCATTATTTATCAACTTGGACGAGGAATTTTAGAATTTACTCCTTGGAATGTTTTCCCTTTTATACCCGATGTTGACCGAATTTTTACACATGGCGATAAAGCGGGCGTATATGCTTCTGTTATGACTTTCTTTCGTAAATCAACAGGGGCACTTGCAACATATATTGCTGGTTGGGCTCTTGAAGAAATTGGATTTAATTCCACAACAATGACGACTCATGCAAATACACCATTAGGTATTCAACACGGAATTATGTTGATTTTCATCTTTGTTCCAATTGGCTTGTTAGCAGCCGCATTGATTGCAGCTCGCACCTTTAAACTTAATCGAGCCAATCATGATATTTTAAAAGCAGAATTACAACGTCTTGAAGAAGGAGGCTCAAAAGCTGATGTAACTCTTGAAACACGTCAGGTCGTTGAATTACTGACAGGTCACTCTTATGAAAAATGTTGGCCTGACCAAGCAGATATTTAATGACAAATGCTTAAAAGTTTACTGACAGGCGCTGTCAGTAAATTTATCGGAGAAAAACGATGGAAAATCAATTGTTAACACTAAAAAATAATGAGCTTACTGTTCAAATTAATCCAAAAGGGGCTGAATTAACTCATGTAATTGAGAATAAAAATAAATTTGATTTTATTTGGAATGGTTCTGAGTGGCCAAAACATGCCCCAATTTTATTTCCGGCTATTGGACGTTCAACTGATGATGAATATTTGCTGAACCAGAAGATTTATCCGATGCAACAACATGGTTTTGCTTCAGATTATTTCTTTGAAATTATTGACCAGAAAGAAGACCAGATAAGTTTGTCATTAAAAGATAACGAGGAAACTTATCAATCCTACCCTTTTCAATTTGAATTAAAAGTCACTTATCAACTGGTCAGTAAAAAATTGAAGATTCAATTTGAAATAAAAAATCTGTCAGTAAAAAAATTGACATTTGCCTTAGGATTTCATCCAGCTTTTAACCTATCAGCAAATTTTGAAGATTACCAGATTTCCTTTGAAACTAAGGATAAGACTTTAAAACAATTTGAAATTGTCAAAAATCCATTTCCTTATCGTTCGGGAAAAATCATAGAAATTAATAAAGCTGTCAGTAATTTTCCACTTGAAAGAGAATTCTTTGAAAAAGGGCTCGTCATTTTTGACAATAAAATCGAGGAGGTGAAACTTTTTTCACAAGAGACAGATTATCAAATGACCATGAAAATGGCGGATTTTCCTTATCTTTGCTTGTGGACAAAAGAAGACGAAAATCTTTCTTACCTCTGTATTGAACCCTTCCAAGGACTGCCTGATATTCTCAATCAAAAACAAGAACTCTTGCAAAAAGAAGGAAATATCAGCTTAAAA
>JABLTQ010094274.1_pt1 | contig 10029 bp, 8 predicted proteins | sample 7160101 | NCBI WGS metagenome assembly JABLTQ01 (sample SAMN14651228, study PRJNA627086) | human gut metagenome | isolation source: feces | host: Homo sapiens
CACGCAGTGCGCAGCGCCGGAACACTGGGCCGCCGTAGGCGACACAGTGCGTAGCCAAGCGGTCGGGCAGATTCGTTGGCAAACCAGAGGTTTGTCAACGATCAGAGCCCCCGGCATCTTCCGGGGGCTCAAAATTTCTATATTCCAAAGCGCCGCTATGCCAACCCTGTCTGCGTGCGGTACATGGCAGCATATTTCCCGTTGAGCGCCATGAGTTGTTCGTGCGTGCCCTGTTCGGCAATCGCGCCATCCTCCATCAAAAGAATCCACTGCGAATCCCGAATGGTCGAAAGCCGGTGCGCGATGATGAAAGACGTGCGGTTTTCGCAGATTTTCAGCATGGCGCGACGGATCTTTTGCTCTGTGACAGTATCTACCGAGCTGGTCGCTTCATCCAAGATCAGGATCGGCGCGTTGGCGAGGATGGCCCGCGCGATGGTGATCAACTGGCGTTCTCCCTGTGAAAGCTCTTGTCCACCCTGCGAAAGGATGGTATCATACCCCGCGGGCAGGCGCTCGATAAAGCTATCCGCTCCGGCCATTTGCGCGGCCTGGCGAATCTGCTCCATCGTGGCCTCGGGATGCCCGTAGCAGATGTTGTCGCGCACGGAAATGGCGAACAGCGCCGTATCCTGCAGCACCGCGCCAAAAGCCGCGCGCAAATCCTGCAAGCGGTAATCCCGCAGGTCGTGCCCATCGAGCAGGATGCTCCCTTCCGTAACGTCGTAGAACCGCGTAAGCAACTGGATGATGGTGGTTTTGCCCGAACCCGTAGCGCCCACGATGGCCACCTGCGTTCCCGCCGGAATTTTGAGGGAAATGTCCCGCAGCACGAGCCGGTCTGGCGTATAGCCAAATTTCACATGCCGCAGTTCGATATCGCCACGCGGATGCGCTAGCGGAAGCGCGTTTTCCTTATCTTTGGGCTCGGGCGCTTCATCCAGGATTTCAAACACGCGCTCCGCGCCTGCCACAGCGGTTTGAAAATTGTTGTAGATATTGGCGATCTCTACAAAGGGCCGTGTGAACTGGCGCACATAGAGCAGGAAGCTGGTAATTAGGCCGATATTGGAAATCGCGCCATTCACAAACAAAATACCGCTGAGCACCGCAATGGCCAGGTAGCACAGGTTGTTGATCACGTTCATCAAGGGCATCAGGTAACCCGACCAAATCAGCGCGCGAATGGATACGCGGCACAGCGTGTTGTTCTTTTCCGCGAATTCGCGCTCCATTTCTTCTTCGCGGCAAAAGGCCTTCACGACGGATAAGCCCGAAATGCTTTCCTCCACTTGCCCATTCAGTTGGCCCAGACTCTTTTGTTGCTGCGCAAAGAGTTTGCGCGTGCGCTTGGTGACGGTTTTGGTTAAGAGAAAGATCAGCAGCACGCCGCACAGCGAAACCAGCGTTAAAAGCGGGCTGAGCGCGACCATGGCGCAGAAAATTCCCGCGATGGTGAAACCATAGGTGAGCAAAAGCGTGAGCGAATTGGAAATCGTCGTGCTGATGTTGTCCACATCGTTGGTCAGGCGGCTCATCAATTCGCCATGCTGATGCCGGTCAAAAAACGCGAGCGGCAGCGTGCGGATGTGGGCAAAGAGCGTTTTGCGAATGTGGTGAATGATGCGCTGCCCAATGGACGCCATAAAAAACGCCTGCAAAAATTTCACCAACCAGTCGCACATATACAGCCCTGTCAGGCAGCACAAAATCCACACAACTGCGTCGCCCTTGCTGATCGCAGTCACAGCCGCTCCCGTCGCATAGGGCGAAAGAATGGAAGCGCCCGAAGCCAGTGCGGACAGGAGCAAAATCCACCCGAGTCCGCCGCGCTGCCCACGCGTAAGTTGCCAAAGGCGCGTCAGCGTACCCTTCATGTTTTTGGGTTTTACCACCACACCGCCGCGTCCTGGCCGGGAAATTCCCGTGAGATTGGCGGGCGGCGCCATTCCTTTCTTTTCAGCCATTTTCCGCGCCTCCAATCTGCGAGCGGTAGATCGCCCGGTAAGTTTCGCAAGATGCCAGCAATTCCGCGTGCGTGCCAAAGCCCTGCAGCGCGCCGTTGTCCAGACATAGGATGCGGTCGGCGCGCATCACAGTGGAAACGCGCTGGCTGATGAGCAGCACCGTCGTGCCGTCCGCTGCGCTCTTCAGGCCGCGGAGCACGGCGGCTTCCGTTTGCGCGTCCAGCGCGCTGGTGCAATCGTCCAAAATCAAAATGCGCGGCCGCCGTACGAGCGCGCGGGCAATGGAAAGCCGCTGCTTTTGCCCGCCGGAAAGGTTCACGCCGCCCTGGTCCAGCAGCGTGTCATAGCCCTGCGCGCTCGCTTCAATAAATTCTTCCGCGCAGGCGGCCTTTGCCGCCGCGCGAAGCTCTTCGTCGCTGGCGTCCGCGCGGCCCCAACGCAAATTTTCGCAAATTTTGCCGCTGAAGAGCAGCGCTTTTTGCGGCACCACTGCTACGGCGTCGCGCAGCCATTTTGTATCGATTTGCGTCACGTCGCAGCCATCCAGCCACACCGTGCCCTGCGTCGCGTCATAAAACCGAGGAACCAGGTTGACGAGCGTGGTTTTTCCGGAACCCGTCGGCCCGATAATGCCTATCGTTTCGCCAGGACGGATGTGGAAATCGATGTCCCGCAGCGATTCTCGCCCCGCGCTCGCATAGGAAAACGACACGTGTTCAAAGCGGATTTCGCCGCGAATTTCCGGCTTTTGCGGTGCTGCGGGCATGCGCTGGGCGGGCGTTTCCTGCAGCACCTCCTCAATGCGCCGGGAAGAAGCTGCGGCGCGCACGGCCGCGTTCAGCGCGTTGGAAATCATCGTCACGGAGAAGAGCACTTGCGTCATGTAATTCACAGAGGCCATCAACCGGCCGATCTCCGCGCTGCGCTGGTTGCGGGATAGCCACAAGAGCAGCACAATGCCGAAATTTACGGTCAAATTGATCAGCGGCGAAAAGATCGCCATCGTGCGCAGAGCGGCCGCGTTGGCGGCAGCCAGATCAAAAGACGCGCCTTCAAATTTTTCTTTTTCTGCGCTTTCCGCGCGGAAGGCCTTGACCACGCGCACCGAGGACAAAAATTCCCGGGCTACGCCATTGAGCCGGTCCAGGCGTTCCTGCACGGCGCCGAAGCGCGGATAGCCGATCTTCATATTGCCCCAAATCAATAGGCCCACCACCACCACAATGGCGGCGATAACTGGCGCCTGCCGGGGCGTTTGTAGCAGGATGAGCACGACCGCGCCCACGCAGGTGATGGGCGCTTTGGCCATGATACGCATAATGCTGTTGACGAATTCCTGCACCTGGGTCACATCGTTGGTGATGCGCGTGATGATGGATGCGGGTTGCAACCGGTCGATATTTTCCAGGGAAAGCCGCTGCACATTGTGATACATATCGCGCCGCAGTTCCTTGCCCACGGTTTGCGACGTGCGGCTGGCAAAGCGGTTGCGCATCACGGCGGAAACCGCACCCACCAGCGCGATGCCCAGCATAATCGCGCCATAAAACAGGATCTGACGCACATCCGCATTCTTCACGCCCTCGTCTACGATATAGGACATAAAGGTCGGTTGCAACAGATCCGCCATGGCTTCCATGGTCAAAAAGAGGGTGGAAAGGAGAAAAATGCCCAGGTGTTTCCGAATATAGTGAAAGATCAGCCGCATGGTATTTCGTTCCTCGCTTTTGGGCTTGGCGATAGTAAAGCGCCGCGCGGCCTTGAGCGGCGCGGCGCGCATGGCGCTTTATTTCACAAACGCGTGATAGATGGCGCGCACGGCGGTTTCAAAATCCGCCACATCCACGCCCACGATGATGTTCAGTTCGCTGGAACCCTGGTCGATCATGCGTACGTTCACATTGGCTTCGGACAGCGCGTTGAACAGCCGCGCCGCGGTGCCGCGCGTTCTGACCATACCGTGCCCCACCGTGGCGATCAGCGCAAGTCCGTTGCTCACTTCGATGGAATCCGGCTGGCAGGTTTCGCGGATGCGGCTGACGATTTGCGCGCGCGTGGATGTGAGCTCGCGATCGGGAATGACCACGCACATGGTGTCGATCCCCGTGGGCAGGTGCTCAAACGAAACGCCGAAATCCTCTAGCGCTTGCAACACGCGCCGGCCAAACCCCAACTCGCTGTTCATCATGGCCTTTTCGATGGAGATCAGCGTGAAATCCTTGTGGCCCGCGATGCCGGTGATCGGACGGCGGAAGCAGGCTTCCACCGGTTCGGCGACGATCAGCGTACCGGGTTCTTCCGGCGCGTTGGTGTTCTTAATCGCGGTGGGGATGCCCGCGCGGTGCACGGGGAAAATCGCGTCCTCATGCAAAACAGTCGCGCCCATGTAACTCAGCTCGCGCAGTTCCCGGTAGGTGAGCACGTCGATGGGCTGGGGATTTTCCACAATGCGCGGATCGGCCATCAAAAAGCCTGAAACGTCCGTCCAGTTTTCGTAAATTTCCGCTTCCGCCGCGCGAGCCACAATGGCGCCGGAAATGTCGCTTCCGCCGCGCGAGAAGGTGTGGATTTCGCCATTGGGCAGGGATCCGTAAAAGCCGGGCAACACGGCGCACTCGTGCTCGCGCAGCGCCGCCGCCAGGATCTCGTTCGTCCATTCGGAGGCAAAAACGCCTTGCCGGTCGAACTTTACATAGTCCTTGGCGTCGATAAAATCCCAGCCCAGATAGCGCGCCAGCAAAAACGCGTTGAGATATTCGCCGCGGCTGGCCGTGAAATCCGGCGATTTTTGGCGCACGATCTCCGCAAACGTATCTTCCAGCACCTTTTGCATGCCGTTTTCCAGCCCAAGCGCGTTGGCGATATCCATATACCGCCCAGCCACGCGCGCGAAAATTTCTTCCGCAGGCTGCTTGCGCTCCACAGCGCGATAGCACTGGTACAAAAGGTCCGTTACCTTTTCATCCGCCTTATCGCGCTTGCCGGGCGCGCTCGCAACCACGAACCTTCGCTGCGGATCAGAAAGCAAAATATCGCGCACGCGCTGAAAATGCGCTGCGTCTGCCAGCGAAGATCCCCCGAATTTGCAAACTTTGATGCCCATGCTCCGTCATCCTTCCATTGCGTTAGCGGCTTAAAGTATATTTGGCTTCTATTATACGTTCATAGCCGCCAGCGGTCAAGTCAAATTCTTGTTTATCCTATGCCGCCGCGCCGCATTGCGCCAATATAAGCAGCCGCGTGTTAAATTTTTGGCATAGCTTGCAATATTCACGTGCGGCGAGTATACTTTATAGTTAGCGCATCCTTGCCTTGGGCACGCGTCCAAGGCCGTAAGTCCATAAGGAGGTGAAAATGCGTGAATCAATACGAAGTCATGTATATCCTTGCCCCCGCGCTTGACGATCAGGCGCGTGCGAATCTGATGGAGCGCTTTCAGGGCATTGTGACCGCCAACGGCGGCATGGTGGACCGGGTGGATGAGTGGGGCCGGCGCCGGCTGGCATACGCCATCAACTACAAAACAGAGGGATATTATATCCTGATGTACATCACCGCGCCCGCAGAGCTTCCGCGCGAGCTGGAGCGTAACTTCAAGAACGTGGATTCGGTGCTTCGCTATCTGGTGATTCGCTTTGAGGGCGCGCTGCCGCCCAAGCGCGAGCCGTTCCGTCCGCGTGAAGCCGCGGTGGAAAAGAGCCCGGAAGCTGCGGAAGCCCCCGCTCCGGTTGCGGAAGCGCCGGAAGAGGCTCCTGCCGCCGAAGCGCCCGCCGCTGAAGCTGCGGTGGAAGCCGAAGAAGCCGCCCCGAGCGAGGCGTAATCGGAAAAGGCGGGTAAATAAGGATGAATAAGGCATTTCTGATCGGGAATCTTACGCGCGATCCGGAGTTGCGCACACTGCCCAGCGGCGTTTCTGTGTGTACGTTTACGATTGCGATCAACCGCAAATTCGTAAACCAGCAGGGGGTTCGCGAGGCGGATTTCCTCAACATCGTCGCCTGGCGGCAGTTGGGGGAAACGTGCGCGCGGTATCTCTCCAAGGGCCGCAAGGTCGGCGTAACCGGTAGCATCCAGACCCGTTCCTATGATGCGCAGGACGGTTCTAAGCGATATGTGACCGAAATTGTAGCGGACGACGTTGAGTTCCTTTCTTCCGTGCAGGATAACAACCAGGCGCGCCAAAACGAGGCGGTGCCGCCTCCGCCGGAGCCCATGGGTTTCGCCCCGCAGGCCAATGGCGGCTTCACCGAAGTGGAAGACGACGAGCTGCCGTTCTAGAACAGGAGCCTTGCGCCCGGCATTGCCTGCCGATTCGCTTGTTCACAACCATTCGTCAAGGAGGGAAAGCAAATGTCTGAGGATCGTGGCGATCGCAACCGCCGTCCCCGTGGCCGCAAGCCCCGCAGGAAGGTTTGCCGTTTCTGCGTGGATAAGGTCGCGCACATCGATTATAAAGATACGGGCCGTCTTTCGGCTTTCACCAGCGAGCGTGGCAAGATCCTGCCTCGCCGCATGACCGGCGCTTGCGCCAAGCACCAGCGCCAGTTGGGCGTCGCCATCAAGCGTGCCCGCACGGTCGCTCTGCTCCCTTACACCAAGGGCTAAGCACAACGCAAAAATACCCCCGCCACCGGAACGCGAGTTCCTGGTGCGCGGGGGTTTTTTATGCCGTTACGCGCCGGTCATCGCGCGGCGCGCCATCAGCTTTTTCATCACCAGCGCATGCACGGCGATGGAAGTGAGCGGCCCCACAACATCCGATATGGCTTCGGCGTAGAATGTGGCCTCCACGCCCCAGACCGCGGGCAGGATGAACAGCGCGGCGAAATACACTGCCTTGCGCCAGAAGGACAGCGGCCAGGCGTAGCGCACCTGTCCAATGGCCGTGAAGCCATCCACAATTTCATATTGCAAGCCCAGGGGAATCAGCGCCAGCGTACACACGCGAATGGCCCAGACGGACTTTTCCGCCACCAACGGATCGGTGGTGAACAACTGTACAAACAGCGGCCCTGCCAGGCGCGCCAGCACAAACATGAGCGCCGTAAATCCCAGGCACCACAAGAAAATGTGCCGCTGGGCGCGCACCACTCGGTCGACCTGTCGCGCGCCATAGTTAAAACTTAGAATGGGCTGCGTGCCGCCGGAAATGCCGCCCAAAGGCATGGTGACCACCAGCATAAAGCTTTGTACGATGGTGGCCACGGTCACCATCAAATCGCCTTCGCTCGCGCCGCCATAGCGCTGGAGCACGGCGTTCATGGCAATGATCATGGCGTTGTCCACTGCGATGATGGAAAACGGCGTGAATCCTAGCAGCAGCACGCGGCGAATCACCGCAAAATCCAGATGCGGGCGCTCGATGCGGATTTGCGCGCGTTTGCCCAGCAAAAAGCACAGTGCGTATGCGCAACTGGCCGCCTGCGAAATCACCGTAGCAATGGCCGCGCCCGCCACGCCCATATCCAGCGCAAAGATGAACACTGGATCGAGCACAATGTTCATCACCGCGCCCAGCAGCACGGAAGCCATCGCCTTGCGCGCGAATCCCTGCGCGGTCACAAAGGAGTTCATGCCCGTGGCCAATAGGGCAAACACCGTGCCCGTGACATAATACAAAAAATACGTATCCGCGTAGGGCAACGTACTGGCGCTCGCGCCAAAGAATAGCAGCATGGGCTGGCGCAGCGGAATCACCACGGCCATCAGCACGAGCGCGAACACGCAGATCAGCACAAAGCAGTTGGCAAGGATTTTCCGCGCGCCTGCCGTGTCGCCTTCGCCCATTTTGATGCTCATCAGCGGCGCGCCACCCATGCCCACCAGCGAGGCCACGGAACCGATCATCGTCACCACTGGCCCGCACACGCCCACGCCGGCCAGCGCCAACTCGCCCACTTCCGGGATGTGCCCGATATACATGCGGTCCACAATGCTGTATAGCACGCTCACAAACTGCGCAAGCATACTGGGTACGGCGATTCTGCGCACCAATTGGCGAATGTCGTCCCGGCCCAAATCGTTTTCTACACGGCTTTGACGCGTTTCTTCCATATCCAGTTTCCCCCATACGCTCCGCGCGCGAAGTTTGGCGCGCGGCATCTTTGGCAATCTGCCAGGTATCATAACACCGCGAACCGGCATAAGTCAACGAAGTTTCGGGCAAAGCCATGTTATTCGGGTGGCATTTGCGCCGTGCCAGCATACCCGTCCGCCTCTGCGTGTAAGAATAAGGTGGGAGGTCGATAGCATGAGGAAATTCGCATGCCTTTTGTTGGCGCTGGCGCTGCTGGCGCCCTGCGCAGCGCGCGGCGAACTGATGGACGCCGCGCTGGAAACCGCGCCGCCAATCCCGCTATTGTGCGAAAGCGCGGTGCTCGTGGAACCAGAAAGCGGGCAAATTCTCTTTGAGCAAAACGCGGACGAGCGCCGCCCCGTGGCGAGCGTGACCAAGATCATGGCCATTTTGCTGGCATTGGAGGCGTTGGAAGCGGGGCGGGCTACGCTGGAAGACCCCGTTCCCGTTTCCCAAACCGCGGCGGGCATGGGCGGCTCGCAGGTGCTGCTCGACGCGGGCGAAACGCTGCCTTTTGAGACCTTGCTCAAGAGCATGATCGTGGGCAGCGCAAACGACGCGACGGTCGCCATTGGCGAATACCTGTATGGCTCGCACCAGTTGTTTGTGGATCGTATGAACGAGCGCGCGCAAGAGTTGGGCATGGCCGACACGCACTTTGTGAATTCCACGGGCCTGCCCGCCGAGGGGCATTACACCACCGCGCGCGACGTGGCCCGCATGACGGTGGAAATGCTGAAGCATCCGCTGTATTTCGAGTATTCCACCATCTGGCTGGATTCCGTGATTCATGAGAGCGGACGCGAAACGCAGCTCACCAACACCAACCGGCTCATCCGCCTGTACGATGGTTGCGACGGCGGCAAAACCGGCTCCACCAACGAAGCGGGTTATTGCATTTCCGCTACGGCTGAGCGCGGCGGCATGCGCCTGATTGCCGTGGTGCTCGGCGCGCAGAGCAGCAGCGACCGGTTTGATACCGCCGCATCCATGTTCGATTACGGCTTTGCCAACTACCGGTTGTATCCCGTCGCCAAGAGCGGCGCGAAAATCAAGGGCGAAATGCCCGTGGAGGGCGGCAACCTCCCTTCTATCGCGCTGATGCTGCAGGGCGACCTCACGTTGCTGATGAAAAAAGGCACGGAGCAATCGGTGGAACTCTTGCCCAATTTGCCGCAAAGCGTGCAAGCGCCGCTGGATATGGGCGACGCGGTGGGCAGCGTGGATGTGGTGCTGGATGGACGCAAAATCGCCCGCATTGCCGTGGTCGCGGCGCAGGCTGTCGGGCGGCAGGATTTTGCCGATGGATTGCGTCGCGTGTTTGGGCGCTGGCTGTTTCAATAAAGCCAATGGTTATTCCGCCGTAGCGGTATCATTTGGCCCCGCAAGCGGGTTTTCGCATGCCTTTTTTCCTATTAAAATGTTTTCTTCGCGTATGGCCGCATGATTTTACAAAAAATGAGTTACAAAGTCATATCTATCGTTTATAATCTAGGCGGAGAAATCGCGGTACACTGCGCGACGATACACTTGCCGAAAGAGCATATTCCACGGGGGACGGGCAACCACTGCGGGAATCGCGCGCGAGCCAGACGCTCGCCCGGCAGGCGATTTTCGCGCTGGTTGCCTTTTTGCGCGATTACAAAAGGGGTGAAACGATGCGCATTGGCTTGGACGTTGGCTCGACGACGCTTAAATGCGTCGCGCTGGACGAGAAGGGGAACATTGTATATTCGGATTATCAGCGGCATCGCGCGCGCATCCGCGAACGGATGCAAACCATGCTGGAATCCGCCATGGAAGCGACGGGGCAGCGCCGGGCGCGCATCGCGTTATCTGGCTCGGCAGGCATGGGCCTGGCGGAGCGCATGGGCATCCCCTTTGTGCAGGAAGTATACGCCACGCGCCTTGCGCTCACCCACTTGTTGCCCGGTACCGACGTGGCGATTGAATTGGGCGGCGAGGATGCGAAGATCCTGTTTTTGA
>JABLTQ010040723.1_pt1 | contig 10019 bp, 7 predicted proteins | sample 7160101 | NCBI WGS metagenome assembly JABLTQ01 (sample SAMN14651228, study PRJNA627086) | human gut metagenome | isolation source: feces | host: Homo sapiens
GCTTCAACCCAGGATATCCTTGACGAGATGCGGTCGATCCGCTGCATAGAGCATAATGGTCGGGCCAAGTTCATCACTCCGTTTGTCGGTGCCCAGAAAGATATCTGCAAAGCCTTCGGCTTTGACATCCCTGAAGGTTGCGGAACTGAATGCAAATCCAGAAAGGTCTCCCCGAAACGACGCGGACGCCCTGCAAAGGCAAAGACCGTCAAACTTGATAGTTAATTATACAGAAATATGTTAAACTCACGATATCAAGATTACACCGGAGTAGTAACTGCCGAACCTCCTGTTGCAGAACTTCGACAAGGGCCTTCTGATGCTTGTCTAAGCAAAAGAAAACCAATGAGAATAAATCAGGCGAATGCCTAATCGAATAGACTGTGCCCTCCACAGTTTTGGCGCTGCTTTGTCAACATGGGCGTGTGGGGACGGTTACCTTGCACCCGTTAGATAATGCTCATGCCGAGCGTACATGGGGAAACAATTGGTATCTGAGCATAGTTCAACTATTTCGGGAAGCCCTTTTTTCGGAGGACTTGCAGATTTAACCAGAATGTGTATTTATATGTGTCGGTCAACGGTTTCTTCCCATTGGCCACATCATTCATCACTTTCCATTTCCAGTCCTCCAGAATGCGCCGACGTTTGTCCCAGTCAACCATTTCCTTGACCAGATCCAGAGTAATTTCAACTTCGTCGATGCCGGAGGCCTTGCGTTTCTCCTCCTTGGCCGCTTCTCGGGCTTCTCGATCTGCGTGGTCTTTTTCTGCAAGTTCATCAGCTTCGTCCAGAAGTTCGATATTGTATTGGCAGACAATATCGTAGATGGCCATTGCACGATTTCGGTCGGTTTCTGAAATCAGGTGGTTGTATTTCAGCTTGTAAGCGGTGTCCCTGGCGGCACTCTGGTAATGGATAGCGAGATGGCCGGAAGCCTGCCCCCATTCTGCAATTTCGTTCCAAAGTGACGGCGGTATGGAGCGGATTATACCCATCTCATGTTCATAGGTCCCGCTGTTCAACTGGTCTTCACCCGCAACTCGCCTGGCCGGAGGATTGTTGGGATCAATCAGATCGTCGGCAATATCCGACAGGTCATATGCGAAGGTATGCTCTTTAACCTTTTCCCAGCACTCCTCTTTCTTCGCCCATTCAATGTAGTGAGATCCGACAGAGTTTTTGATAATGAATTCATTTACCTGGACCATCAGGTCGAAAATAAAGTCCGAGAGTGCAGGAGAAAGCTGCTGCGCCTTCCATATCTTGTACAGATCCAACCGCCCGTCCGTGATCTTTGTCAGGAGAGCGATTGTGTAAGGAACGGTTACATTCTTCAACTCACCAATATGCACAGCGCTTGCTTTTGTACCGTACCGTTTGTCAGCGGTCTTGAACAGAATGGCTTTTGCAATTGTGTCTTCAAAGTACACATTATTGATCCGCTTGAGATTGTCCGGCAGATTGTTATTGATGAACCTGGCGTAGTTTTTCTCGTTACCGCGGGCGACAATATGCGGGCCGATGACAAGTTTCTTCCCCTCGTACACTTCCTCATAGGCATTGATGTACTTGGCGATGTCCGTTTTGGTAAGGACTTGGTTCTTGGGATATTTCTTGTCAAATGCAGCCTGGCGCGACTTGGTGAATCCTTCTTTCTGCCGCATGGTTTTGTATTGGCCACGGGCTCTCTCAAAGAACCAGTATGTTTGCAGAGGACTGTCGGAAGAAAGAGGGGTAAGCGTGTATCTTGACAGCTTCTCGAATTCAATCAGGGCCTGGTTGTTTGCGCTGAAGTCAGCATTGTTAACTTTGTTCTGGGTATTCGCATACCGGGAAATCCGGGAAACTATATCGCTGAACTGTTCCTGTTTCTTGACAACGGAGATCTTCATCTGGACATAGATTCTCGATATATCCGCCTTGTCATTCTTTCTCGTGTAATAGATGGATGCCGTGGTCTGGCCGCCATTTACTATCTGCAGATTCCTGATTTTCTTGATAAAATGACCGTTATCGTCAAGTTCGATGTGATCAGCAGTTACAGCAAGGCCGTTGTTGTATGCGAAGAACATATGTGGCTCCGTTTTGATGGTGTCGCGTATGCCTTTGTTGATATTGCCATTGAACTGCAGGAAGGAACGTACATTCTGTTCCAATAATCTTGATCCGTACTGCCAATACAGATCGGCCAGGCAAGTACCTGGAATGATAGCCACATAGGCTTCATAATCCTCATTCTCAGAACTGGCCGCAAGACACGGAATCAATGTGTGCTGTTCTTCAAAATCAATCTCGATGGGGACATGGGAGGCTTCAGATACCTGGAACAGATAGTTGATATCAAGTATCCGATAAAAAATGGCGTTTCCGTTCAGGCTCGTGGAAGCCGGGATTTCCCCCTTGTATTCGCCATTGGTCAGGATGAAGGCGTTGACGCGCACAAGCTTTTCCTTCAGTTCCGGATATGACCCGAGAGTATGGGCGAATTCAAATATCGGTGAAGATTCGGCTATATCATCCTCATAATTGTTGTATGTGGCCTTCCGGAAGAAGTTTGTTATACGGGTAACTGCCTGATCAATGTCTTTTTTGTAGATAACCGGAATCTCTTCTTCCGGTCGATAAATACTGATAAAGAGATCTACCGTCTCATAGTTGTCGGAGATGGCGTAACCATTGATTTTATGCTGTTTCTTGTTCCCGATGTCCTTCTCGTCGAATGCGACGGTAGTATTCTCGGTCTCGCCAGCTTCTGAAAGCAGATCCAGGAACAAACGGGTAAAGGCCTGCTCCTGAGTGTCGCCGTCTTCGTTGGCAAGCTGCCTGGAGGTCACCTCCTGACAAAGTTGCTGGTAGTATTTCTCAATATCAGTCATCGTGTTTTATTGTGCTGAAAACTGTGGCTTCTGATTGTCTGTAAGCGGCACATGCGGAAAGGACAACGCTGTAAGTAAGATTGCCTACTCCGCCGCGCAAATCGCTCTCCTTGATACGGGGGAAATCGCCTTCTATCCTGTATATGGATTCGTCACGGAGCTTGTACGCCCGGAAGGCGTACAAAGCTTCATCTTCATCAAAATAACCGGCTGTAATAAGCTTTTCATTGAATTTCGACAGGGCCGCCGGTTCATTCTCCAAGGAACGACGCAGTTTGTTTATCCTGTCAGGCAGAGTTTCGCCATTCCGTTTGGTCGTTTCTACCGAGCAGTGATACAAGTACAAGTTGTCAAACAGGGTCTCGTCAAGCTGACGTTCGCTGTTGATGGTCACTTCCTGCGGGTTGCTGGTAGCTGTTGTCTTGACTTCAACCGCCCAAGCGTCTCCCATAAAGTCTCTCTGGGCGGCATCAACACCGACCCAATAATCCAAAGCCTCACTTGCAGGGAAAACATTTTTGGAGATGAGTTTTTTCAGGAAGCCCAATTCGCCATACAATCCCTGTTGTTCTGCAGGTGACAAGCCTTCCGAACCTGCTTTGTCAAATAGATTGCGCCATTTGTCCAACTGCGAGATAACACTCTTGATCATCGATTCCTCGGAATCCATGCCCTTGACAGTGTTGATAAGGCTTTCGCAAAGGCAGGAGAATGTATCCCGCTGAGCAGGAGCGAGCAGCTGAATAAGCAGCATTTTGGAGTCGACCAATGTGCCGTCACTATAGATGCCCACCTTCAGTTTTTTCAGATTCTGGAAAGGTGCCGTATCAATCCTGATGTTGTCAGGGAATGTAAACGAAATACCGTAGCCACGTTCGTCGCTCGCATATGTGGCATAGATATGATATGGAAGAGAAGGATCGTACAGCAATTTGGCGATCCCCATATCATTTCGGGCCTCCATGTCTGCCCATAGGTCAAGCATGCGGTTATTCATTGTCATATGTGTTATCATTATCATTCTCAAAGGTTTCCTCGTCCTCGGCGTATTCGCCCACTGGATTCACGACATAGCCTACAGCCATATCTTTGCGGTCGGTGTCGGGGAAGGAAATAACGAGTCCGATGAACGGCGTGCCATTATCAGGAAGAGTGCTGTCAGCGCCCCGGGGATTAAGAGGATAAATCATCAGCATCGGCTGATCTTTCGGCCGGTATTCTTCACGCACGATATCAGGTGCCGGATAACTCTCTTTCCAGGGTTTTGATGTTTTCTTCTTCCTTTCAATTGTTACCTTGAGTGCTTCATCGAGCAATCTCTTGTCAAGATCAATGAACTCATCGGTTCGATCGCCCACAATGTGGTTCTTGCGGATGTAGTATGAGTCGGGAGAATTACCTGCCTGGGTGTCCGTAGCATGATTACGGAAATAGCAATTGGCATCATACTGTCCGGCAAATTCATAATGAGAATTACGTTCACGTACAGAACGGGACATCAGGGCCACGCTCCAGGATGTAAGCTCGCCTGAGCCGTTCAGATCTTCAATATACTCGCAGATCAGGTCGAAATTGACTTTAACCAACTGCTTGCCAACCTTGAATTTGTGGAAGAAATCGCATATGTCATCCGGTTTGACGCCCGTCCACAGGAAGCATGTCTCATGGCCCGCTGGATTCTTGGGCGAACCAAGTCCAGCCAAGAGGTGCTCAGTATGACGAAGATTGTCGGCACGGACTTGGGGATCCATGGAAAGCTGATACGTTTCGACCAGACGCGTTGCCCAGGAAACCTGAATACTCTTTGTGTATCTCATCTTGGACAGCGATGTGATCTGGAGAGCCCCAGGATGAGAGCGAACCTTCAGAGCATACTTGTCCGGTGTGCTATGGGCCTCTGCAAGGTAATCAAATTCAGCACGCAATTCCTCACTTGCCATGGTGATATGACGGAACCAGCCATTGAGTTCGGAACTCGTGAAGAGACGGCACAAATCAACGTAACCGGGACGATAGCCAAACCAGCGTCCCATTTGCATCAGCGTATCATACATTTTGGATGCACGAAGGAAATAGCTAACTGAGAGTCCTTCCAAAGTCAGGCCTCGGGACAATTTGTCTCCACCTATCGCTATTACGGAGATCCCGGTCTGCTCGTGCTCATAATATGTCAGGACGTCTCCGGAACTACCGTTTATGGATTTTACCTCAATCTTCTGGACGGCCTGAAACAGCAGCGGCTTTATATCTGCCCACGTGTGAACCTTTATCCTGTTGTCTACATTTCTCAGGGAAGAATTCAGAATCTCTGTAGAAACCGTTTTGTATGACTTATATTTGTCGTGGTCTTCTTCAAAGATGCAACGGAGTTCTTCCATCACAGTCGGATCATTCGCTTCGATTTCCGCCTTGTAATAACCGAACAGCTTTTCTACTAGCGCCTTGATTTCGTTTTGCCAAATCTGGTACCGTGTAATGTGAATAAGCATCGAATTGTGCTTGTTGCCCTGGCCACGGGCAATCCGGATGGCGCAGGTCATAATGAAGCACTTGATGGCTGTTCTCAGCGACTCCGGGATTCCTTCATATGTCGGAAGCGGGTCTGTACGTTTATGTTTTTCCGGGATGAATTCAGTATAATCATCGATAGTGTTTACTATCGGGAGGAGATCATCGCTGGACTCGTCAGGTATCACTGACGTGCCGAACACTTTCTCTGGGCCGATGTAATTGTCGGGCGCAGGAAGATTGATGATGAAATCGCGCGGGAATAAATCATCGTCTGCCAGAGGGATGAAAATATTCGCGAACGGCGTTGCGGTATAACCGACATACGCAGAACGGGCAAACTGGGAAATAATGGCGCGTATCTGTTGATTTATCTTGGTGGGATCGAACTCCTTCTTGTTGGTGTTGATGGAGGCATTATCAGCCTCGTCATCAATAATCAAAAGCGCCTTGGATGTAATTTTTCCGTCACCCGCGTGGGTGTGCAGCCAGGTATACAGACGTCTGAGTACAGAAACATTCTTCTTGACCACAAGAAGGAAAGGATTCGGCGTCTCGAAATTGATGCCGAGTGATTCGGCTCTTCCCTGGGTAAAATCGCCCTTCTCTTCACTCGTAGTAATTGAATTGGCAATGGCGTGTTTATAGCCCTTGAATCGGCCAACACCTATCTTCTGTGACAAACCTTCTTCATACTTGCGGACATATTGGGTGTCGAAGCCCAAGAATCCTTCATCCAAACGGTTTTGTGTCTGACTTCGCAGATTGTTGTGGATGCCGGCCAGAACAACAATGAAATTGAAACCGGCATCGGCAGACTTGCAGATCAAGCCTGTATAATTGGCTGTCTTTCCAGACTGGACCTGACCAACAACCAGCCCCTTTTTGTCAATCTGGATGTTCTCGATCTGGGGATTGAACAAGTGGTCCAGGACTTCATCAGACAGATTGTCCAGGTGCTGGATAACGGCATCCGGAAACTGCTTGTCTTTCTTCAGATACCTGACATACCGGTTCCAGAAGTCCCATTCTGAACCCTGAGCCGCCTTGAAATCCTTCAGCCAGGGAAGCCTTCTTGCGCGACCTTCCAATATCTTGAAATCATCTACCTGGGTGGCGTGATTGGCCAGCAAGGTCTTCTCAAGCAGATCTCTGTCAATGTCCGGGAACAGGAGCATACACTTGTCTACGGCGGTGACAATATCTCTGTCTGTAACCGGTTTAAGGTTTTCAAGCAGCTCGTCTGCTATGTTATAGGCGGTCTGAAAATTGTCCTGCATATTATGAAAGGGATTCTATAAGGTCTTCGTATTCATTGAACGGAGCAATGCTTTTCAATGATTCGCGGGCTTCTTCAGGCGAGAGCCCGGATGCAATCTTGGAGTCGTAAAGCGACTGTGCGACAAGGAGGAGAGAGTCCGTGTCGAAGCCTTCGAATGCATCCTTTTGGGTCGCCTCATTTTCCACTTTGTTGGCATATACGGCATTGGTGGGCACTGACTCTTCGACGAAACGCAACAAGGTTTCAATAGCACTGTCCGGATTCGTTTTGGCCATTTCCTTTACTCTTGCTATCACCTCATTTTCACGGTTGACAACGAAGTACCACTTCCCGTCCTTCTTTTTGTCCAACCATAGAGGCTGGAACGATGCTCCCGCCTTCTGTTTGAGAATCCGTCCTCGGTGTTTGTAAACCTCCATACCCTGTCTGCGAACCGTTCGGGCGTATGATTCAAGAAGCTCACGGCAGCTTGCCGGAGGGTATGCTTGGGATTTCTTTATGTCGATTTTCCACTCGGAATCCTGAGTATTTGGAATGTCAACCTGGATTCTGACCAACTTGTACGGTTCCTCCTGTTTGAACATGCCCAGCCAATTGCCTGCAAGAAGAAGACGCTTGCCCCGGTAGATGTAAAAACCCTGATGAGCAGTCCAACCGTTCATGCCTTCAGCGTCATTGTATGCCTTCTCAGAACTGAAATTCTTTTTGTGCGGAAGCACATAGCCCCGAACGGTTACATTCCCGGGAAGATGGTCTTCTGTCTGGAGCTGTCGTTTGCTCTCATTGGGGCAGAATGGATTCCAGGATTCAATTTCGTTTCCGCACCAGTATAGTTTTATTGCCTTGTCCTCAATGAAACGGTGGAAAGTCATGGCAATATGCTTCTTGACATGGTCGAGATCGCGGGAGAATTTCTCGTGAGCGTGCACGTCCGATTCCGAAACGTTTGGCCTCACCACCCGATCTAGGTCGCTCCAGATGACCAATGTACCACTCTCTATTTCATCCAGCTCATTGGAGAATTCGTCCGGCATCCATTTGAGCAGGTCCCAGTTGTCAGTTGCGGCAACGAAATCGAGATCCCACGTCCAGAATGCAGGAGCATAATCTTTCCTTTTACTGAAAACAGAAACCTTTCGGCATTGGGAGAAAGAAGCTGTCTTTAGGCCGAGACCAAATCGTCCAAGATCCTTCTCGCTTCTTTCATCACGAGGATTCTGGGAACCGGGGCGCATCGCTTGGATGACCTCCTGGCTCGTCATTCCATGGCCATCGTCTTTGATAGTAATGAAAGAGCGACCACCGCGCCAGATACGGTTAATCCAGATATTCCTGGCATCAGCCGAGATAGAGTTGTCGATAATGTCGGCGACTGCTGTCTCAAGAGAATATCCGATTGCGCGGAAGGTCTCGACCATTGACGAGGCCTTCGGCGCAGCTGATGTGGTTTCTATTTTACTATAGTCCATAGGCTATTCGTGTTCCAATTGCGGTTTCAGGGCAATTGCTATGTGGTATGACATCATTACCGGGACGGCATTCCCAATCTGCATAAATGTAGATGTGCGGCTGCCTTCAAAGAAGTAATCATCTGGGAATGACTGGAGACGTGCGGCCTCCCTTACAGAAATAGAGCGGGCATTCTCTATGGTTGGCTTCTTTGACGGGAATATGTAATAATGGCCGTCCATTGCAATGTGAGCGACAACCGTATGACAGCATCCGTGGGGATCGACCACGCTGAAGCGGTTCAGGAAAGAACTCGTATTCTTGTGGGTCTGAAGCCTGGGCGGAAGCTTTGCGTAATTCAGACGGCGTTTATGCTCCCACTCTTTGATAGCTATACAGTAAATTTCCCGGTCGCGTTCATTGTTGTTTCTCGTAACGTGTTGAGTTGTAAAATCAAAAGTGCCTCGAATACCGGTTTTGTTGAGATACTCCATTTCCTCCAGGGGACGGGTATACTGAACAAGCTCACACAGTTTGCCATCTCCGTTTCTTCGCTCAGGCAAGTCCGCAAATATATCCCGGCGAGTTTTGTATTTGTTCGGAATCTTTGTGAGTTCTGGATAATGATACCCGGTAGGGATATGATTGTCATCTTCACGGCGCCAGCCAACTATAATCATTCGATGGCGGTGTTGCAAAACTTCATAATCGGAAGCAATCTGCTCGTGCGCCTCCACCTCATATCCCATCCCGTCAGCTATACGTCTCAGGTCATCAAAAGGCCTGACCATATCTGCTGTTTGCGCAGTAGTGATACCCATGACGTTCTCGAAAACAAACATCTTGGGACGGAAGTGATCAATGAAGCGAAGATAGAAGCGGTACAGATAATTTCTGGGGTCTTTCTTCACATCTTCACCCATTTTGGCTCTGCCGGCTATTGAATACGCTTGACAGGGAGGTCCGCCAATTACGATGTCGACGGGCTCGTCGCCGGCAAGTGCATCAAGCCGGGCAGTAATGTCTGCCATTGTCTCTTCACCGATTGTGGCTTGAATAACCCGGTTGGTAACCTCAGCAGGGACTAGATTCCAAAGTGCCGAGCCATCTGTACCTTCGCGTTTGTTGCAAAGGTAGTTCTCATATATTTCAAGCTGATTGTTCTCACGTAGATAATGGTAGGCAGCCCGCGTTCGTAATGTATCGCAGGCGTCTTTTTTCATTTCTACGTGGGCGACAGGCATGTATCCGGCTTTAATAAAGCCTTCAGACAATCCTCCGGCACCAGCGAAAAAGTCAATAAATCTTATGGGCATAAGGGTATTTTACTCCTAATAAGTAAAGTGTAAATAATAACCTGCATCACTTTAAATTTGCAATATATTGATGTTCAGGATGATTCTATGTATTCTGATTTATCGATTGATGCAACTTATTCTTTAACGTTACTAAACTACAAACTTACATAAAAATCTGCGATTCTTACGCCCGTTGAATATAAAAAAATCAAAAAAAACAAGACCACACCACTATCTTTGTTAACAAACGCAGTCGCCTCCCGGCGCTCGGTGCGTGCGGCGTGTCCCAACGCAGGCGACTCACCCAAAGCACAAACAATGACAGTGGGTGGTTCCACATAAGGGTGTGGAACTTTCACTCGATGTCCGTCATTGGGATTAGACAGCATAACTATTCCGGTTCTTACCTTGCCTTTCTTGTCAACTTGCCAGTAAATGGTAGAACCTCCCCATTTGTAAGATGTTCCGACATGATACATCTTCTTCCGCCAGAAGATTTGATAATTTCTACCTGTTGGCGGAATTAATTTAGTGCATACTTAATTCTGCCAATGGGCTTGTCGTTAATGAAGTTTACGTATTGCAGAATGGTAAGTGCACTAA
>JABLTQ010042396.1_pt1 | contig 9993 bp, 6 predicted proteins | sample 7160101 | NCBI WGS metagenome assembly JABLTQ01 (sample SAMN14651228, study PRJNA627086) | human gut metagenome | isolation source: feces | host: Homo sapiens
AGGGCCGCACGGCAGGGCAGGGAGGCCCGGCCGGTGCCGCAGGTCAGGTAGGCCGCGGCCATGTCTTGTTCTGGCGCCCGGACAAGGCGTGCCCTGTAGCCTGCCGCCAGCTCCCGCAGCTGGCCTTCCGATGCGGCCGCCAGCGGCAAGACGGGAAGCGGGCTGGGGAGCGTGCCGGAAGGCGCGCCTGTCTGGGGAGCTTCTTCGATGATGACATGGACATTGGTCCCGCCAAAGCCGAACGAGCTGACACCGGCCCGGCGGGGCCTTCCCGGGGTCCGGGGCCACGGTGTGGTGGCGACGGGGATGGAGGCCGGGATGCTGTCCGTCCTGATCTCGGGGTTGAGGCGTTCCAGGTGCAGGTGCGGCGGGATGGCCGCGGCCTGCAGGGAGACGAGGACGCGGCAGACCCCGGCAAGACCGGCGGCGGCCTCAAGGTGGCCGATGTTCGTCTTGATGGAGGAGACCAGCAGGGGGCGATCGGCCTCCCTGCTGCCGCCGTAGACATCGCTGATGGCGCCGAATTCGATGGGATCGCCCAGAGGCGTGCCGGTACCGTGGGCTTCGATGCCGTCGATGTCCGCGGCCGTGAGACCGGCGTTATGGAGGGCTTCGCGCAGCAGGCGGGCCTGGGCCCGGCGGCTGGGGGCCGTGAGGCCGTTGCTCCGGCCGTCCTGGTTGACTGCCGAGCCGCGGACGATGCCCAGGATGGGATCCTGGTCGTTCAGGGCCCTGTCCAGCGTCTTGAGGACGAGCACCACGCAGCCTTCGGCGCGGACATAGCCGTCGGCATCGGCGGAAAAAGCCTTGCAGCGGCCGTCCGGGGCCATGAGATGGGCGTCGGTGAAGATATCCTGTCCTTCTCTTCCGGCCAGGATGTTGACGCCGCAGGCAAGAGCGGTCTCGCATTCTCCGTCCCGCAGGCTGCGGCAGGCCAGGTGCAGGGCCAGCAGGGAGGACGAGCAGGCGCTGTCCACGGCCATGCTCGGGCCTTGGAGCCCGTAGAAATAGGAAAGGCGGTTGGCCGCGATGCTGTGGGCGTTGCCCGTCCCCACATAGGCGTTGAGGCCCTGGCCGCACTGGAGGCGGCGATTCTCGTAATCGGACGAGCTGATGCCCGTGAAGACGCCTGTGCGGCTGCGGCGCAAACTGTCTGGAGCGATCCCCGCCCGCTCCAGTGCCTGCCAGGAGACTTCCAGCAACAGGCGTTGCTGGGGGTCGATCTCCACGGCTTCGCGGGGAGAGATGCCGAACAGGGCGGCATCGAAAGCGGTGATGTCGTCCAGGAAGCCGCCCCAGACAGCCCTGTCCCCGTCTTCGGGAGCGGCCGTGCTGTCCCGGCGGGCAGGGTCGCGCCGTGTGATGGCATCCCTGCCGTCGAAGAGCAGCGCCTCCAGGGCCTCGGGACTGTCGGCACCCGGCAGGCGGCAAGCCATGCCGATGATGGCCACCGCCTGCTGTCCGGCGCACGGCGTGGGCAGCGGGCCTTCGTCGGAAGCGTCCCCGGCCATGAACGATGCCAACGAGGCAATGTCGGCATGGTCATAGAACAGGGTGGCGGGCAGGGGCCGACCGCAAGCCTGCTGCAATTCCCCGGTCAGGGCCACGGCCACGGCCGAGCCCATGCCCAGGGAGCTGAACGGCGTGTGCAGGCCCACGCTGTCCGGGGAAAGCCCCAGGCGCGCGGAAAGTCCGTCACGCAACCAGTTTTGCCAGGCTTCGCGGGAGGCGGGGCCATCCTGCTCCGGCGGGGGGCAGCTCCAGGCGGGGGCCCCGGAGCGGGTATCTTCCCGCCATTCCGCCAGTATGGGCAGTTCGCCGTGAAGATAGAGGTGGCGGCACAGGGATTGCTGGATCTTGCCGCTGGTGGTCTTGGGCACGCCATGCCGCTTGCAGAGGACGACGGCGCAGGGGGAGATGTCGAACTCTTCGGAAAGGTTGCGCCGGATGGCCGTCAGGGTCGCCTCGTGGGCGGTCGCGGGCAGGCGGGTCTCGAAGACCATGACCAGCCGTTCGCCGGCATCGCTGTCGATACCGAAAGCGGCAGCGCCATTCTGCTCCAGCCCCGGCACGTTCTGCAGGATGCATTCCTCAAGATCCTGCGGGAAGAAATTGCGGCCGTTGAGGATGATCATTTCCTTGCACCGCCCGGAGACAAAAAGGTGCCCCCCGGACAGGAAGCCCATGTCGCCTGTCCGCAGGAAGGGGCCTTCACCGGAGCCGGCCAGCGCGGCATGCAGGATGGTCCTCGTGGCTTCGGGCTGTTCCCAGTATCCCGGGGACACGCACGTCCCCCTGATCCAGATCTCGCCCAGTTCCTTTTCCCCGACCTCCCGGCATGCCCGGGGATCGACGATGCGTACGTCGTTGTTGCGCCCGGCCGTGCCGCAGGAAAGCAGCGGCATGGCATCGGCCTGCTGCTCCTGCAGGAAGCGTACGCGGCCTGCGGCATATTCCTGCCTGTCGAGAAAGACGGCAAGATCGCCGTCGCCCTTCCAGCAGCCTGTGGTGAACAGCGTGTTCTCCGCAAGGCCGTAGCAGGGATAGAAACTGGCAGGATCGAGACCGGCGGCGCTGAAACGTCCCAGGAAACGGCGGATGGTCTTCAGGCGGATGGGTTCGGAGCCGCAGTAACAGATGGAAAGTGAACTGAGATCCAGTCCCTGGAGCTGATCGTCCGAGATGCGGTCGCAGCAAAGGTCGTAAGCAAAATTGGGACCGCCCGTCAGCTGGGCGCGATAGTGGGTGACGGTGCGCAGCCAGCAGAGAGGCTGGCGCAGGAAGGCCATGGGGGGCATGGTGACACACAGGCAGCCCAGATGCAGCGGCGTCAGGATGCCGCCCACGAGGCCCATGTCATGGAAGGGGGGCAGCCAGCTGACGGTGGGGACATGTTCCCGGAGCCGCATGTGCCCGGCGATGCTGTCCAGGTTGGCCATGATGTTGCCGTGGGTGATGATGACGCCCTTGGGGCTGCTGGTGGAGCCGGACGTGTATTGCAGCCACCCGGGCGTATGGGCCGCCAGAGGAAGTTCCTGCCAGGCCAGGGCCAGGGCATCGTCGGTCTCGTCAAGGCAGATGATCCGTATGCTGTCGGCAAAACGGACGCGCCCGGCCAATTCTTCCACGGCTTTGCGCAGGCGTGCGGAAGTGACGAAAACGCGTGAGCCGGAATCTTCCACGATGCGGGCCAGGCGGTTGAATGTGCGGGCCATGCGGGCCAGGCCCGGAGGGGTCATGGGAACGGCGATGGCCCGCGCGTACAGGCAGCCGAAAAAGGCCGCGATGAATTCCAGGCCCGGCGGCAGCATCAGCAGGACAGGACGGCCGTCGCCCTGGCCTGTGGCCTGTATGGCCGCGGCAATGGCACGTGCCCGCATGTCGAGGCGGCTGTATGAGCAGAGCTCGGCATTTTCCGCTTTCCCGTCGGGAAGAAAACTGAGCGCCGGAGAGTCAGGGTGGCTCAGGGCTTTTTTTGCGGATGCCGTCGATGATGGAGACGAAGGCATCGTCTCCGGTCTTGCATGTCGTACCGGGACACTGCGTCGCCATGTTTCCTCCTTTTCTGGGTGGGCCAGAACAGAGGGCGTCTCGTGGGTACGGCGGACAGGACAGCACGGGCCTCCGGTCATGCGGACCGGCGGCAGGGACGTGCGCGGGGGAACGGGGCCGTTACGCCGTGGCGGGATGTCTGCTCTGGCAAAGAGCCCTGAAGTGTTCAGCTGGATGCCGACACCGGGCTTGCAGGACAGCAGGCAGTTCCGCAGGAAGGAGGCAGGGCGGGATCACCGGGCATATTGCCGGGGAGGATGGTGGAGGGCAGGCCGGTAAGGGCCGCAGGGAGGCGTTTGCGGCAAGACAGGCCGGAGGCGGCGGAGCGTGTGCGGGAGGTGGTCTGGTGCATGGCGATGGGGTCTGGCTGGAGGTGTGGGAGGTTTATGGATAAGACATATTGAAAAAGAATTTCAAAGTCAATAAAGAAAACGTAATTCTTCAAAAAAATTATATTTTCACTAAAAAAGTCGTGCTTTTTCTTACAAGGAAGACCACGCATGCAGAAATGCCTTGGCGACTTGCGATGGTCCCCGCCGGGAGCAGCTGGAGGACAAAAAAAAGCCTGTCCCGGAGGACAGGCTTTTTTACAGGCAACGTGTGTCGCAGCTAATCCGCCGCGATCTCGTACTGGTCCAGTTTGTCCCAGATGGCGGTGATGACCAGGGCCATGACCGCGGCCAGGCGGGCCTGGATCTTCTTCAGGATCTCGGGCGTGATGCGGCTGTCTTCATCATAGCCCAGACGGCGGCAGAAGAGCACGGGGCACTGATGCTGCTTTTCCTGCGCCAGCAAGGGCATGTAGGCGGCAAAGGGGCCGTCCACGAAGGCATTGAGGCTGTCCTCGCTGACCGGCGCGGCCTGGGCATGCAGGCTGGCGCCTTCGGCCCTGGCCGTGGCGGCCAGCAGCTCGCCAGTGCGGCGAAGGTAGCCCACCAGTACGGTATTGGGTGCGTGCTGCATGAGCCCGGCCGTGACCGTGGCATGGACGAAGGCCCGCCACTCGGCGCAGAAGTCGGGCAGGGCGCCGGGCTCTGTCAGGCAGGCTTCGGGGATTTCCGCACCGAAGGCCAGATTGACGATGTGCTCACGCTTGCTGTTGAGCTCGAAGAGGATGCAGGCGGCATCCATGCCCTGGGCGGCGGTCAGTTGTTTCTTGGCTGCCATGACGCCTCACTTCTGGTGATAACGGGAAAGATAGACCTCGTAGCCGTGGGCACGCAGCTTGCAGGCCGGGCACCGGCCGCAGCCGTAGCCCCAGGGATGGCGCTCGCCGCGCGTGCCCTCGTAGCAGGTATGGCTCTGCTCAAGGATGCAGTCCACCAGCGGCATGCCGCCCAGATCCTCGGCCAGGCGCCAGGTATCGGCCTTGTCCAGCCACATGAGCGGCGTGTGCAGCACGAAGCGGCTGTCCATGCCGGTATTGAGGGCCACCTGCATGGCCTTGATGCTGTCGTCGCGGCAGTCCGGGTAGCCGGAGGAGTCGCTCTCGCACACGCCCAGCACCAGATGGCGGATGCTTTTGCCGTAGGCCCAGGCCGCGGCGTGCATGATGAACAGCAGGTTGCGGCCCGGTACGAAGGTGTTGGGGATGCCCTCGCCTTCCTGCTCGATGGGCATGTCCGAGGTCAGGGCCGTGTCGGCCAGCTGGCGGAACAGGCTGATATCCAGCAGCGTGTCGGGCCCCAGACGGTCCTGCCATCCCGGCTTGAGGGCCGCGATGGCGCTGCGGACCTTGCCGCGGCATTCCAGTTCCACGGAGTGGCGCTGGCCGTAGTCGAAGCCCAGCGTACGGACGCGGGCAAAGCGGGACAGGGCCCAGGCAAGGCAGGTGGCCGAATCCTGGCCACCAGAAAAGATGACCAGGGCCTGCTGGTCGGAAAGGGGCGGCTGATGGGACATTATTTTTCCTCCGGCCAGAAGGGGCAGACGCGCGCCGGAGCGTAACCGGCCATGAAGGCATCCATGAGCGTGCCAAAATGGATGCGGTTGCGGGGTTTCATCTTCTGGGCGTCAGGACAGTCGGCAGGGAAGAAGCGCAGGGAATTGCGGTTGCCGGTGTAATTCTTCAGGGCCTCGGGGCGGGAGAGCACCTCGGCCCACATGCCGCGCCGTTCCCTGATGGCCTCGGCCTGCAGGGCCAGCAGCCAGTCCTGGTATTCCTTGTCCAGCCCTTTGTGGGGATAGAAAAAGGCCGCGCCTTCACGCACCATGATGCCGTTGAGCGAGCGTCCGTCCTTGAGGCGCACGTCCGCGACGATGCGGCCGTACTTGTCCTTGCCTTCCTTGTCCACGGAGAAGAACAGCACCTCCTGGCCGCGGGCCAGGCGGGTGAGCAGCTCCCGCGCCTCGCGGGCATAGAACTGGGGCTTGCCCTTGCGCGGCTTGAGCTCCGGCGTGTCGATGCCGGCCAGGCGCACCCGGCTGCGGTTGGTCAGCTGCATGGTGTCGCCGTCCAGGCAGGAGGCCACCGAGGTCTTGCCCCGGACGGCCATCTGTTCCAGATGGGGCAGGGCATCCGTCTGTGCGCGGCCCGTGCCGGGGAAGGCCCCGGCCACGAGCACGCAGCACAGGAAAAGGATCAGGCAGAGGCTACGCAGCATGGCTAGTTTTCGTAGTAGGAACGCAGGGGCTGGCTGCGCACGGGATGGCGCAGCTTGCGCAGGGCCTTGGCTTCGATCTGGCGGATGCGTTCACGGGTGACGTTGAAGAGCTTGCCCACTTCTTCCAGGGTATGGTCGCTCTTTTCGGCGATACCGAAACGCTTGCGCAGCACCTGCTCCTCGCGGGGGGTCAGATCGGCCAGCACGGCCGCCAGCTGCTCGGACAGCTTGGTATTGATGACTTCCTCGGCGGGGGCCACGGCCTTCTTGTCCTCGATGAAATCGCCCAGGCTGGAATCTTCCTCGTCGCCGATGGGCGTTTCCAGAGAAATGGGCTCCTTGGCGATCTTGAGCACCTTCTTGACCTTTTCCACCGGGTACTCCATGCGTTCGGCGATCTCTTCGGGCGTGGGATCGCGGCCCAGCTCCTGCACCAGGTAACGCGAGGTACGGATGAGCTTGTTGATGGTCTCGATCATGTGCACCGGGATGCGGATGGTACGGGCCTGGTCCGCGATGGCGCGGGTGATGGCCTGACGGATCCACCAGGTGGCATAGGTGGAGAACTTGTAGCCGCGCTGGTATTCGAACTTGTCCACGGCCTTCATGAGGCCGATGTTGCCTTCCTGGATGAGGTCCAGGAACTGGAGGCCGCGGTTGGTGTACTTTTTGGCGATGGAGACCACCAGACGCAGGTTGGAGCGGATAAGCTCCTGCTTGGCGCGCATGGCGGCGGTGTTGCCGCGCTTGATGCGCCACAGCACTTCTTCCAGGTCGTTGACGTTATGGCAGCACTTTTCCTGCAGGCGGCTCAGGATCTCGATCTTGCCGATGATCATCTCCTTGAAGGAGAAGAGCTCGTCCACGCTGAGCTTGAGGTCGCGGGCGGCGTCATTGGGATTGACGGTGCGCTGCTCGAGGCCGGTGAACATCTCCTGGATCTCGGCCTGGGTACGGCCGGTGGACAGGATGTAGGCCGAAAGGTCGCGCTGGCAGTTGTGCATCTGGCGCACATAGTCTTCGACCGTTTCGATGATGCGGTCGATGAGGGTCTTTTCCAGCTTGATGTCGCGCAGGCGGGTGACGATCTCTTCCTTGTAGCTGATGATCTCCTTCTGGATGGCGGTCACCTTGCGGTCAAGGGTGTTGCAGTCGTCCAGCTTTTTGTAGATCTTGCGCTTTTTCTTGAAGATCTGCTTGATCTCGTCCAGCAGCAGGATGACGCGGGAGCGCTGGTTGAGCTCGTCTTCGCTGGGGTCGTCTTCCTCGATGGTCTTGACCACATCCTTGAGCTTGATGCGGTTCTGACGCAGGTCCTCCCCCACGTTGATGAGCTCTTCCACGGCCACGGGCACTTCCACCAGGGCGTAGAGCACGTCCTGTTCGCCCATCTCGATCTTTTTGGCGATGACCACTTCACCGTCGCGATCCAGCAGGGGCACGGCGCCCATCTCGCGCAGGTACATGCGCACCGGGTCGGTGCTGCGCGAGGAATAGTCGGCAGATTCTTCGTCTTCGGCCAGCTCCAGGGAGCCGTCCATGGCGTCGTCGTCGGTTTCGGTGGGCGTGGCGGAGATTTTCTTGCCGTCCTTTTCGGAATCGACGATGGCGATCTCCAGCTGCTCAAAGATGCCGATGATCTCCTCGAACTGCTCGGGAGTGTTCATCTCCACGGGAAGGGCTTTGTTGACCTCGTCGAAGGTCAGGTAGCCCATGCCCTTGCCCTTGGCGATGAGGCTTTGAATTTGCTGGATATCTTTAAGATTGCTCATGTCCCTGCTCCAAGGTTTCCTGCAGTGCGCGAAGATATTCCAAATCAGCGGCAAAGTCGCCGGTGCCGGTGTTCTGCCGCAGGGCGGCCGTCACGGACTGGCGCTGGGTTGCCGCATAATAGGCATCAAGATCATGGCGCAGGGCTGCCAGTTCCCTGTCGCCGTCGTCACGGGGGGCCGCTTCGGCGCCCCGGCAGAAGGACCAGAAATTCTTTTCGCGCTGGTCCAGATGGTAGGGGGCCTCGTCCGGGCCCCATTCTTCTATCTTGTCCCACAACTGACGGGCGATGTCCGACTGCAGGGCCAGGTCAGCGCCCAGGTCCCGCAGATCGTCCAGTCGGTCGGGGTAGCGGACCGCATACATCATGATCTGGCGGTCACGCATGTTCTGTCGCGCCCGGCGGGGGCGCGCGGCCTGTCCGTCAGGGCCGGGACGTCTGCTGTCGGCCAGTCCCTGACGCAATTCCGCCTCGGAAAGCTGCAAATGGGTGGCCAGCCGCGACACATAGGGGCTGACAAGCTCCGGCACTTCCACATGGCGCAAAAAATTCTTGGCCCATTCCACGGTCTCGCGCGGGGCCAGGGCGCGCAGCACGTCCAGACAAAAGCGCAGCCCGTCCGGCGCCTGGGCCTGCAGGGCCTCGAAGGCTTCCACGCCCTGCGTGCGCAGCAGGCTGTCGATGTCCTCGCCTTCGGGCATCAGGACCACGGTGCAGGCCAGGCCGCGGGTGAGCAGCATCTCGCAGGAACGCAGGGCGGCCTTGCGGCCGGCGCGGTCCCCGTCGAACAACAGGGTGAGCTGCGAGGTGAAGCCCGAAAGACGCTTGATCTGGTCCGGGGTCAGGGCGGTGCCCAGCACGCCCACAGCATTGTCGTAGCCGAACTGGTGCAGGGTCAGCACGTCCATGTAGCCCTCGGTCAAAAGGGCCCGTCCCTTTACAGTAATGCCTTTTCTGGCCTGGGCAAGACCGTAAAGATGTTCTCCTTTTTTGTAGATGGGCGTATCGGAGCTGTTGATGTACTTGGCTTCGTCCTCGTCCGCGATGATGCGCCCGCCAAAGGCGATGACCTGGCTGGAAAGGTTCTTGATGGGAAAGATGAGGCGGCCCCGGAAGCGGTCATAGACCGAGCCCCGGTCCGAGCGTCCCACCAGTCCGGCCTCGGCGGCCAGGCGCATGTCATAGCCCGCACGCTGCAGGGCCAGGTCCAGCGAATGCCAGTCGCGTCGCGCCCAGCCCAGACCGAAACGCTCCACGATCTCCGGGCTCAGGCCACGCCGCTGTATGTAGGCCCGGCACTCCTCGGCTTCCGGGCTTTTGAGGGCCGCGGCGAAGTGGGCCGCCGCCAGCTCGTACATGCGCAGCATGGTCTGGCGGGAAGAACGCCGCTGCCGGTCTTCTTCCTGCCGTTTTTTGTCAACGGGCCCACGCTCCAGGGTGATGCCGGCCTCAGCGGCCAGCTGCTCCAGGGTCTCGCGGAAATCCAGGCCGTTGATGCGGCCGTAGAAATCGAAGATGTCCCCGGACGCCTGGCAGCCGAAACAGTAGAACAGACCCTGTTCCTCGTTGACCGAGAAACTGGGCTTGGTCTCCTGATGGAAGGGGCAGGGCGCCACCCAGCGCGGCCCGTTACGCTTGAGGTCCACGTAACGGCGCACGATATCCGTGATGTTGAGCCGCTCCTTGATGGCGCGGATGGCATCTCTGGACTGCATGAGGCCCCCGCCGGACTGCCCGGCTGTGCTAGCGCAGGTTGACGATGGTCATGCCATCGCCGCCGCGATCCTCCGGAGCGGTGGCAAAACGGGCCACGGCCGGGAAGGAGCGCAGGAAATCATGGATCTGGCGACGCAGGGCGCCGGTGCCGCGACCATGCACGATCTCCACTTCACTGAAGCCGGAAAGCAGGGCCTTGTCCAGGAAGCGTTCCACTTCGGCCTGGGCCTGGTCGGCACGCATGCCGCGCAGGTCGAGGCGCAGGGCGGGCGCATCGTCGCTGGCGATGGCGGCCTTGATTTCCTCAAAGGCGCCGCCGGCCGCCTCGGCGCTCGTCAATAGCTGGGGGAG
>JABLTQ010033726.1_pt1 | contig 9982 bp, 5 predicted proteins | sample 7160101 | NCBI WGS metagenome assembly JABLTQ01 (sample SAMN14651228, study PRJNA627086) | human gut metagenome | isolation source: feces | host: Homo sapiens
ACTTGTTCGTGCGGAGATAGTCCAGGAGGTACAGACCGTAATAGGAAAAGTCGGTCTGACCCTCGTTTTTCTTCTTGTTGTTCATTACTTTGGATTTAGTGGTGGCACTCGGAGGGATACCGGGTGCCTTTTTCTTCTCGTTTTCCAACGATTATCCCTATCATCATTATCAATCCACTAAATTCCAAAGAAATGAACAACAAGAAGAAAAACGAGGGTCGGACCGACTTTTCCTATTACGGTCTGTACCTGCTGGACTACCTCACCACGAACAAGTTTGAACAGGCAGCCGATGAAGCCTTCATCCGAGAAAGAACCGACCGTGCCGCCGAAGCGTATGAACGGGCAAGGCTCGAAGGCTATCCTGCCGACGGGGCGCAGGAACTGGCGATGAAGGTGCTGACGGAGGGTCTTCGCTACTCCAGGCACGCCATCCTGCGCGAAGTCGTGGAGAACGAATTTGCGGGTGAAGTGCCGGAAGAAAAATGTGAAGCCTTTACCCAGAAGCTGCTGCCGCTTGTCGGAAACGTATTCTCCATCTATGACCTCTCGGACGACAATTTCGCCCTGTCGCCCGAATATGACCTGCTCTACACGGAGCTGACGGGAGCCGTCATCCTCTATATCGAAGAGTATGGCGTTTAACCGCAAACAGAGGTTGAGGGACAACATCGAGGCGATACGGACGGCATTCCTCCTTGACAGGGAACAGCGCACACCCACCGCACGCGAACGGCTCTTGTTAGAGCGTTATTGCGGTTTCGGGGGACTGAAGAGCATACTCAACCCTGCAAGGGAACTGACGGATGCCGTCCACTGGGCGAAGTCCGACCTCGAACTGTTTGCCCCTACCGTGGAACTGCACAGGTTGCTGCGGGAGAACACAAAAGACGAGACGGAGTACAAACGGTATATGGATGCCATGAAGCAGTCCGTGCTGACCGCCTTCTATACCCCGCCGGAGATAACCGGGACCATCGCGGACGTGCTGCATGAACACGGCATCCGTCCCGACCGGGTGCTGGAGCCGTCGGCAGGTGTCGGTGCATTCGTGGACGCCGTGCTGGAGAACAGACCGGACGCGGACATCATGGCTTTTGAGAAAGACCTGATGACGGGCAAGATACTGAAGCACCTGCATCCCGGACAGAAAGTAAGGGTACAGGGCTTCGAGAAGATAGAAAAGCCGTTCATGAACCATTTTGATTTGGCTGTCTCCAATATACCGTTTGGCGATGTGGCGGTGTTCGACCCGGAATTTTCGGGCAGCAAGGATCCTGCAAGGCACTCGGCGGCACGGACGATACACAATTACTTTTTCCTGAAAAGCCTTGACGCGGTGCGTGAAGGCGGAATCGTGGCGTTCATCACCTCGCAGGGGGTACTGGATGCCCCGACCAACGCGCCCATACGCGAGTATATGATGAACCATGCCAATCTGGTGGGCGTAGCCCGCCTGCCGAACAACCTCTTTACGGATAACGCGGGAACGGAGGTGGGCAGCGACCTGATTATCCTGCAAAAGAACAGCGGAAAGAATGGTGAACTGTATTACAACGAAAAACTCTTCGTGCAGACCGAACAGACCCCTATCGGCACTTCCGTAAATGGGTATGTATGGAGCATCGGCTCGCTTTCACACACGGATTTAATCAGAAGTACCGACCCATACGGGAAACCAGCCTATAAACTCCTGCACCGTGGGGACATCGCACAACTGGCGGAAGACTTGCGGGAGCATCTGAAAATAGAACTGCAACAACTTGACAGGAAACTGTATGAGAAACACAGCCTGCATCCGACAAAGGAGGAAAGCACGGCTGCGGAAGTGCAACCTGCTCCGAAAACAGAAAAGGTATCACCTTCTGTAATAGCCCCCGTTTCTGTAATTGAGCCTGTCAAGGGAGTGGAGAAGCCGCAGGCACAGCCCATAGAGGAAAAGCCGGAGATTGAGCCGCGCCAACCCAATCATTCGTCAGCCGTGCAGCTTACCCTGCTCGACCTTTGGGGTATGCCCATAGAGGAACCGTTAAAAAAGAAAAAGGCAGCGAAAAAGGAAAGCAAGCCGAAGCCTATGCCGTCCACGCCTAAACCGCAGGTCAAAGTTACTCCACCCGTTGAAGCCGCCAAGCCGGTAAACAGTAATAAGGAAGAAAAGCCGGAAAATGCCGAAAAGCCAAACGACCCGGACGACATTTACGCCACTCTGGATTGGGAAACCAATCCTCCCATCAACGGCTTCTATGAGACAATGATGAGCCTGACAGCGGAACGGCGCAAGACCCTACGGCTTGAGGCAGAACGGCACAGGCAGGAACAACTGAAAAAGATGGGTATCAAAGACACGTTGAACCCTGCTTTTGCGCCTTCTTCGGACAATATGGATAAAAAGCCGGAACAAACGGAAGAAATAAAGCAACCTGAAACACTGGCAGAAGTTGTGCCTACTTCCGAAACGGTTGCCACTTCCCTGTTCCCGGAATTTGAAACGGAAAAGCCGAAAAAAGAAGCCCTCGACCTTACGCCGCGTCCCTATCACCGCACGCCGGAAATGCACCTGCGTGAAGGGTCGCTGGTGGCAAACAGGGCACGCGACATCGGTTATCTGAAGGACATTACTCCCTACGGTGCAACCTTCCAGCCGCTTGGACTAACCGGTTATCAGAAAGAGAAAGCGTTGCTGTATGTATCGCTCCGTGACGCATACGAGCGGTTGTACCGCTATGAATCGAACAGACGTGAGGAAAATGTACCTTGGCGTGAACACCTGAACACCTGTTACGACGAGTTTGTCATGCGTTATGGCAACCTCAACGCCAAACAGAACGTGAAACTGGTGATGATGGACGCCGGAGGGCGCGACATCCTTTCGCTGGAACGTGCGGAGGACGGCAAGTTCGTCAAAGCGGACATCTTCGACCGTCCCGTTTCCTTCTCGGTGGAGAACCATGCCAACGTCGGTTCTCCGGAAGAAGCCTTGTCTGCATCGCTCAACAAGTATGGTACGGTCAATCTCAACTATATGCGGGGGATAACAGACAGTACGGAAGAGGAGCTTCTCAATGCCCTCAAGGGGCGTATCTTCTACAATCCGCTCGTAACCGGTTACGAGATTAAAGACCGCTTCATCGCGGGAAACGTGATAGAGAAGGCGGAGCGTATAGAGGCATGGATGGAAAATAATCTGGAAAGCGAAAGATTGCCGGAAGTGAAACAGGCTTTGGAGGCTTTGAAGGAAGCCGAGCCGCAGCGTATCGCCTTTGAAGACCTCGACTTCAACTTCGGTGAACGCTGGATTCCCACGGGCGTGTATGCCGCCTACATGAGCCATCTTTTCGACACGGACGTGAAAATCGCCTATTCCGCCAGCATGGACGAGTTTTCCGTGGCGTGCGGCTACCGCACCATGAAGATCACGGACGAGTTTCTGGTAAAGGGCTATTACCGGAACTATGACGGTATGCACCTGTTGAAACACGCTTTGCACAACACCTGTCCCGACATGATGAAAAGTATTGGCAAAGATGAGAACGGCAACGACATCAAGGTGCGTGACAGCGAGGGCATACAGCTCGCCAACGCCAAGATTGACGAAATCCGCAACGGGTTCTCGGAATGGTTGGAAGAGCAGTCGCCGCAGTTCAAGGAACGGCTCGTGACAATGTATAACCGCAAGTTCAACTGTTTCGTGCGCCCGAAGTATGACGGTTCGCACCAGACGTTTCCCGACCTCAATCTGAAAGGATTGGCAAGCCGGGGTATTCAAAGCGTTTATCCGTCGCAGAAGGATTGCGTCTGGATGATAAAACAGAATGGCGGCGGAATATGCGACCATGAAGTCGGAACAGGTAAAACACTGATAATGTGTATTGCAGCGCATGAAATGAAGCGTCTGAACTTGGCGCACAAGCCGATGATTATTGGTCTGAAAGCCAATGTCGCGGAGATTGCCGCCACTTATCAAGCTGCCTATCCGAATGCCCGCATCCTCTACGCTTCGGAAAAGGATTTCTCGACCGCCAACCGTGTGCGTTTCTTCAACAACATCAAAAACAATGACTATGATTGCGTCATCATGTCGCATGACCAGTTCGGCAAGATACCGCAGTCACCGGAGTTGCAGCAGCGCATCCTGCAAGCGGAGCTTGACACGGTGGAGGAAAACCTCGAAGTCTTGCGGCAGCAGGGCAAGAACGTGTCGCGGGCGATGCTGAAAGGGCTGGAGAAGCGCAAGCACAACCTTGTGGCGAAGCTGGAGAAGGTGGAACACGCTATCAAGTCCCGCACGGATGATGTGGTGGACTTCAAGCAGATGGGCATCGACCACATCTTCATTGACGAGAGCCACCAATTCAAGAACTTGACTTTCAACACCCGTCATGACCGTGTGGCGGGATTGGGAAACTCGGAAGGAAGCCAGAAGGCCCTGAATATGCTCTTTGCCATCCGTACCATACAGGAACGCACGGGCAAGGACTTAGGGGCTACGTTCCTGTCCGGCACGACTATTTCCAACAGTCTGACGGAATTGTACCTGCTCTTTAAGTACCTGCGCCCGAAGGAACTGGAACGGCAGGACATCCGCTGTTTCGACGCATGGGCGGCTATCTTCGCCAAGAAGACGACCGACTTCGAGTTCAACGTGACAAACAACGTGGTGCAGAAGGAGCGTTTTCGCTATTTCATCAAGGTGCCGGAGCTTGCCGCCTTCTACAACGAGATTACCGACTACCGCACGGCGGAGGATGTAGGTGTGGACAGACCAAACAAGAATGAGATACTGCACCACATACCGCCCACACCGGAGCAGGAGGACTTCATACAGAAGCTGATGCAGTTTGCCAAAACCGGCGATGCCACTCTGATTGGCAGGTTACCCCTGTCGGAAACGGAGGAAAAGGCGAAGATGCTCATCGCCACCGACTACGCGAGAAAGATGGCTCTTGATATGCGCATGATAGACCCGAACTACGAGGACCATCCCGACAACAAGGCAAGCCATTGTGCCAAGATGATTGCAGAGTATTACCACAAGTACGAGGCGCACAAGGGTACGCAGTTCGTATTCTCCGACTTGGGGACATACCAGCCGGGGGAAGGATGGAACGTGTACAGCGAGATAAAACGCAAGTTGGTGGAGGATTACGGCATACCGGCAAGTGAGGTGCGCTTCATTCAGGAGTGTAAGACGGATAAGGCTCGTAAGGCGGTGATAGATGCCATGAACGCAGGGACAGTGCGAGTGCTGTTCGGCTCCACAAGTATGCTCGGAACGGGCGTGAATGCGCAGAAAAGATGCGTCGCCATCCATCACCTTGATACACCGTGGCGACCGTCCGACCTGCAACAGCGTGACGGACGGGGTGTTAGAGCCGGGAACGAGATTGCCAAGCATTTTGCCGAGAACAACGTGGATGTCATCATCTACGCGGTGGAAAAGTCGCTGGACAGCTACAAGTTCAATCTGCTGCACTGCAAGCAGACGTTCATATCGCAGCTCAAAAGTGGAGCGATGGGCGCACGTACCATCGACGAGGGAGCAATGGACGAAAAATCGGGTATGAACTTCTCGGAGTATATGGCGTTGCTCTCCGGCAATACCGACCTTTTGGATAAGGCGAAATTAGAGAAGCGTATCGCCTCGCTCGAAGGGGAACGCAAGTCGTGGGGCAAGGGCAAGCGCGATTCGGAGTTCAAGCTGGAATCCAAGACGGGAGAACTGCGCAACAACACGGCTTTCATCGAAGCCATGACGGAAGACTGGAACCGTTTTCTTTCCGTTGTGCAGACTGATAAGGAAGGCAGCCGCCTTAATCTTGTCAAGGTGGACGGCGCGGATTCAACGGATGAGAAGGTCATCGGTAAGCGTTTGCAGGAAATCGCCAAGAACGCCACGACTGGTGGACTGTACAAGGCTGTCGGGGAACTTTACGGCTTTCCGATAAAGGTGGTCAGCGAGAGGACACTCAAAGAAGGTCTGGAGTTCACCGACAACCGCTTCGTGGTGGAGGGCAACTACAAGTACACCTACAACAACGGGCATCTGGCGATGGCAGACCCGATTGCTGCCGCACGAAACTTTCTGAACGCATTGGAGAGGATTCCGACCATCATCGACCAGTACAAGTCTAAGAACGAAGTGCTGGAAAAGGAGATTCCGCAGTTGCAGGAGATAGCGGGCAAGGTGTGGAAGAAGGAGGACGAGCTGAAACAGCTTAAGTCCGAACTCGCCGCACTGGACCGCAAGATACAGCTTGAGCTGGCTCCGGCTCAGGAAAACACGGAAGAGAACCGGCAAGGCAACGAGAAAAAACAGACGGAACAACAGCCGGAAAGCCCGCACGTGGACTTTGTACGCAGTCATTTAATTATAGGGAGACCCGGTTTATCGGAATCCAAAGGTGTAAAACTTTAATATCGAAGTCTTGACAGAAAAAGCCAGTGGTTGAATTTTTCACCACTGGCTTTAATTCTAATAATTTATTCAATCTAATATGACCGAATCTATAACTTTAAATCATAGATTATGTGTCTATTTGTGAAGAAAAAGACGTAACTTTGTATCAAAATCAAATAAGCATAACAATGGAGCCATCTATATCTATATACAGTTTTTCACTTTATACCGCACTGCCGTTGATGTTATTCTTCGGCTTTTATTTTTTGTTTGCAAAGACTCCTGAAAAGAAAATTTTCAAGAATTATCTCCGCTCCCGACAGATTATGGGTATAGCTATGCTGCTGCTTTCGGCAAATTATTCGGTACATTTCTTCTTTGGTATCCGATTCAAAAATGCGGATTCTGCCATATTGATGAACATGTCCACATACTTCCTGTGCTATTCTCTGTTCAGTTCGGCATTGATAATGTTGCTTGATCGTTTTTACATTACCAAACGGCGTGTGTGGACACATATCATTTTATGGATTATATTTTCAACTCTTTCCGGAGTTGTGTTGTTCCTGTTGCCAAGCGGAATCATGCAAAAATTCTCTTTATTTGCTTTAGCTGTATGGTTAGTCGTTTTTGGAGTCGTTTTAGCTCGCAGAGTCATAATTGCATATCGTAAAGCCATTCGGATTTTCAATGAAACTCAGGCGGATGATATAGGCGCATATATCGAATGGCTTTCCATATTCACTTATTGGGCACTTATCTTCGGTGTCGGATGCGGATTGCTGACATTTCTACCAGACGAATATGTTTTTATCTGGATTTTGTCGTCAATACCGTTCTACAGCTATCTTTTCTACAGCTATCAGAACTACCTGCTGTTCTATGAACAGGTAGAAAATGCTTTTGAGCAGGATATACAGTCTGAAGAAGAACTTCTGACAGATACAGAAACAGAACCTGAAATAGTTTCTGAGAAAGAAGTTCCAGTGTCCTATACAGGAATTATAGAGAAAGTGGCCAACTGGATAAAGACAGACGGCTATGTCCAGCAGGGACTTACCATAAAAGAACTGTCCAAAATACTTTATACGAACCGTACCTATCTTTCCGCTTATATCAAGACTACGTATAAAATGACATTCCGCGAATGGATAACCGATCTCCGGTTGGAGTATGCGAAAAACATACTGAAGGAGCATCCGGAAATCAATATACAGAAGCTGGCGGAGTCTTTCGGTTTTCTTTCCCGCAGTAACTTTATCAAAGCATTTACCGAGAAGGAAGGATGTACGCCTGGCAAGTGGAAAAAAGCAAATCAGGAATAATTTACCAAAAACACGTTTTCAAAAGGTGCTAATTTGACAATTCGAAAAGTACTAATTCGACAAAAAAAGTGCTCAAACGACAAATTGAAAAGTGCTCAAACGACAATTTCCATAAAATGCTGTATATTAACAGAAAAAGTTTATGTAATTCTTTTGGGCATAGAATGACATTTATTATCTTTGGAGAGGAGAAAGATAATAAATGCAAGTTTATATGAGCAGAAAAATCACTTTTCTTACCTTGTTTCTGTGGCTGATGACGGTAACTTTTCCTGTCATTGCGCAGCAGAAAACAGACACGACCTACACCTTCCGCTTCGTTCCGCAGAAGGACATGTTCTACGTTCCTTGGAATGGCAATGACACTGAACTTACCCGCCTGTTGGAATGTATCGAAAACAGTAAAGCAACAATTTTTGACGGCAAGTTGCCGCTACTGGTTGACGGCTACTGCAATTCGCTGGGCGGTGAAGCCGAGAACCTTGCAACGGCGAAGATCCGTGCCAATCGTGTGAAATCAGAACTGATTATACGAGCGAAAATCAAGGAAGAAAACTTCATTACCCACAATCATGCGACTGAGGGTGATTTTGTCACCGTACGCCTGACGGTACCCGCAAAGGAAACAGCCGTGACGGATGCGGAAGCAGAAGCACGACGCAAGGCGGAAGCCGAACGTTTAGAAACCGAGAAGCGTGTCGAGCAGGAACGGCTTGCCGAAGAGCAGCGCAAGGCGGATGAAGCCCGACTTGCTGCTGAAAAGGCAGAAGCCGAGAAAACCGCTCAACAAAATACACTTGCCGACACGCCGTCGGAAACCAAAATCACAACTGGTCATCATCTCTCCCTGCGTGCCAACCTGTTGCGCTGGGCTACCCTGACACCCGATTTAGGACTTGAATGGCGCATCTGTCCGTCGTGTGGCATTGCCGTAAACGGCTCATGGACTTCTTGGACGTGGAGCGACAAGGACCGCCGCTATGCACTTTGGGAAGTGGCTCCGGAAATACGTTATTACATGGGTGAGAAGAAAACCTGGTATTTGGGTGCGATGTTCAAGGCCGGACAGTTCAACTACAAGATCTCCGAAACAGGCAAGCAAGGCGACCTGATGGGTGGCGGCATCACCACAGGCTATCAGCTACGGCTGAACAAGGCATTGACTCTTGATTTCAACCTCGGCTTGGGCTACCTGAATGCCGATTTCGAAAAATATGAAGTCATCGATGGTGTGCGCGTGCGCTGTGGCAACGAGACAAAAAAATGGTGTGGCCCCATCAACGCCGGTGTGACATTGGTATGGAAGTTATTCTAATACGGAGGAATAGAGTATGAAAGCAAGACAATATATATATATGATTGGAATGACAGCCGCCGTGCTGCTCTCTTCCTGCGTGAAGGACACGCTTTATGACACGCCGCATCCCGACTATGGGAAAATTGCGGTGACAGCCGACTGGTCGGCCTGCGGTGAGGGTATCAACATACCTGCCACGTGGACGGTCACCATGGGCGACTATACGGGTACGGAGACTTCCGCCACCCATGCCCCCGACCATCTGTTTGCTCCGGGCAGCTACACCCTTGCGGTGTGGAACCCAGCTGAAGGAATCACGGTAAATGGCACCACCGCCACTATTGCCGCAGCCACGGGAAACCGGGCAGGCACGGATGCCTTTGTGAACAATGCCCCAGGATGGTTCTTCACCTATACGAAACAGGTGAGCATCGAGAAAGACAAGGACTATCCACTGACCGCCGCAATGAAGCAGCAGGTACGCGAACTGACGCTCATCATCAAACCGACGGGTGATGCCGCTGGACGCATCACGGAGATTGTTGCCCATCTGACGGGTGCAGCCAGAACACTCGATTTCGCTACCGATACCTACGGAGCCGCTTCAAACGTCGTGCTGCCCTTCACCAAGATAACCGAAGGTGACGATGCCGGCAAGTGGAAAGCCACGGTGCGGTTGCTGGGTGTGACCGGCACGGAACAACTGCTGACGGCTGAAATCCGCTATGCGGACGGCAACCCGAGCCCCACCACGCTGAAAAGCAACCTCACAGAAGCTCTCAAGGAGTTCAACACCGGAAAGGGCAAATCGCTGACCCTCGGCGGAACGCTGGTTGAGACTCCCGAAGGCATGGAAGTGGACGGAGCTGAAATCAACGGCTGGGAAGAAGTGAAAGGTGATGATGTAAATGCCGATTTGTAAATAATTAGCAAACCGAACGCAGAAGCAAAGCTTGCTTTGAT
>JABLTQ010125410.1_pt1 | contig 9982 bp, 5 predicted proteins | sample 7160101 | NCBI WGS metagenome assembly JABLTQ01 (sample SAMN14651228, study PRJNA627086) | human gut metagenome | isolation source: feces | host: Homo sapiens
CTCCCCGCGTTTTTGTGGTTCATCGACCGCCTGCCGGGCCTGGCCGCGCGCGGCCAGGCCCGGCAGGCGGTCGATGAACCACAAAAACGCGGGGAGCGTCTTGCCCGTGCCCGTGGGCGCGGCGATCAGCGCGGTTTCGCCGCGCGCGATGGCGGGCCAGCCCTCCGCCTGCACGCGGGTGGGCTGGCCCACGCAACTTTCAAACCACTGGGCCGTATGCGGGCCGAAGAGCGAAAGCGCCTTATCCATGGGCCTTTAGGTGGCTATCGAACCAGCGGGTGATCTCTTCCAGCCGCCGCACGCGATGGCAGGGCTTGCCGCTGCGCGAAAGCTCGTGGTTTTCGCCGTGGAACAGGCACAGCCGCGCTTCCACGCCGTGGTATTTGAGGGACGTGAACATTTGCAGCCCCTCGGCCAGCCAGCAGCGGTAATCCTCATCGGAATGGATGAAGAGCGTGGGCGTAGTGGCCTTGTCCGCGTAGCGAATGGGCGAATGCCACCACAGCTTTTCCGCGTCGTTCCAGGGCGTGGCGCCGATCTGGTCCGCGTTGAAATAATAGCCGATGTCCGTGGTGTTGAATTTGGAAACCCAGTTGGCGATCGAGCGCTGCGAGGCCGCGGCCTGGAAGCGGCGGGTATGCCCGATGATCCAGTTGGTCATAAAGCCGCCGTAGCTGCCGCCGGTCACGCCCAGGCGGGCGGCATCGATCTGCGGATGGGCGGCGAGGGCCGCGTCGAGGAAGCGCATCAAATCGTCGTAATCGATGGTGCCGTATTTGCCGCGGATGTCGGCAAAGGCGTTGCCGCGCCCGTCGCTCCCGCGCGGGTTGCACAGCACCACGAAATAGCCCTCGTTCGCCCACAGTTGCATCTCGTGGAAAAAGACGCTGCCATACGCGGTCTTGGGCCCGCCGTGGATGTCCAGAATGCAGGGATAGGACTTTGCCGGATCGAAATCCACCGGCGGGATCACAAAGCCGTGAATCTGCACGCCGTCGCTCTCGCAGGAAAGGGGGATGAGCGCGCTGAGCGATTTCTGCGCGAAAATCTCTTCGTTGAAGCGGGTGAGCTGCCGCGCCTGGCCTGCTTCCAGCGCGTACAGTTCCTGCAGGCGCAGGCCGCGCATGCCCACGAATAGCAGCTTGCCTTCCGCCAGGGCGAAGGCGTCCACGGAACCGGGGCCGGAGAGCAGCACCTCTTCCCTACCCGCCTTGTCCGCGCGCGCGAGCACGGTATCCACGTCGCGCGCGGCGGTGTAATAGACGAAATCGCCGTCAAACCGGATGTGCTTGCCCCCGCCCAGGCGGCAATCGCTGCCCACGTTGCTGCCGGGCACTTCGTCCCTGTCCCAGAGCGGTGCGGGCTCGCCGCCGCGCAGCGCGAACAGCGCGGGGTTTTCGTTTAGGCCATAGCGGCGCATTTCGCTGCCGAAAAAGACGACTTCCCCGCCCCAGAAATCCGCCGTGTGGATGCCAAAGCGCCCGTCGGGCAGCAAGCAGCGGATTTCGCCGGACGCCGCGTCGAAGGCGAACAGCCCCTCCGTCTGCGCGGCCTTATCCCGGTATTCCGCGCCCCAGAACAGCGCCTTTTGCCCCTGCGCGGCAAAGCCGTGTACGTCGAACCATTCGCCGGTAATGGGCGTTAGGGCGCCGCTCGAGCGCGTGAAGAGATACAGGCGCGCGCGCTTACGGCTGGTGAAGCCCCCGCCATTGCTCCAGAAGGGGATTTCTTCCAGCACTTCATAATCCTTTTCCGCCTCGCGCGCTTTCAGCGCCTCCGCGCGCTCCTGGGCGGAGAGCGCCGTCCAATCCGCCTCGCCGATTTCACAATGGCACAGCAGCAAAAAATGGTCTTCGTCCAGCACGCGCAGGTCGCTCACGCGCGCAGGGATGGTGCAAAAGGGCTGGGCCTCGCCGCCATCGACGCGGATGCGCTGCAAACTGGTGAGCGGTTCGCCCCGCTCCGCGCGCTCCTTGTCCGTGGGGCAGCGCAGCGCGGGAAAGAGCAGGCTGCTTTCATCCAACCACCAGAATTGCCCGGCGTCCCCGCCGCTGGTGAGCGGGCGCACGCGCTCGCTTTGCGGATCGAAGAGCCAGATGTCGCGGTCATAGCCGCTCTCGTCCTCTTTCGCCTGGGCGGCGACGAACGCGCAGATCTTTCCATCCGGCGCGAATTCCGGCGCGGATAGATAGCGATAGGCCAGAAAATCCTTGAGCTTCAGCTTCTCCATGCGATTCCCTCCAATGCACTGGATTGTTTTCTCCATTATACCATAGGTTGGCCGCGCGCGCAAAGAAAAATCGCCGTGGAAACGCGTTCTTCCACGGCGATAAAAGTGCGATGCGCGCAAAGGAAACGGTTCTATCCCTTCACCGCGCCGATCATCACGCCCTTGACGAAATAGCGCTGCAGGAACGGATAAAGCACCAGGATCGGCACCGTGCCGATGACGATCAGCGCGTATTTGATCAGCTCGTTGATCTGCGCGGCTTCGGCCACGGCCTCGTCGCCGCCCATCATTTCAGCGGTTTGCGCCAGGATCAAAATCTGCCGCATGATCAGCTGGATGGGGTATTTGCTCACATCCTGCAAATAGATGGAGGCCGCGAACCAGCTGTTCCAGTGGCCCACCGCGTAGTAGAGGATGATCACGGCGATGGTGGGCATGCACAGCGGCATCATGATGCTGAAGAGAATGCGGTAGTGCTTCGCGCCGTCCAGCCGCGCGGATTCGATCAGGCTTTCCGGCACGGCGGCGAAGGCCGTGCGCATGATGATCAGGTTATAGCTGGAAATCGCGCCCGGCAAAATCAGCGCCCACAGCGAGTTGAGCAGGCCCAGGGACTTCACGTTGAGGTAGTCCGGCACCATGCCGCCGCTGAAATAGCGCGTGAACAGGATGAGGAACATGATCACGCCGCCCATGCGCATGTTTTTCAGCGAGAGGAAGTACGCGCCCATGGTGGTCAAAATGACGTTGAGGGGCACGCCCACGGCCAGCACAAAGAGCGTGTTCTGGTAGCCGGTCGCGATGTTGCGGTTGGCGAACACGCGCTCGTAGGCGTCCACCGTGTAGGGCTTGAGCGGGGCCCACAGCGCGCCCACGTTCTTCACCAGCGCGTTGCCGTCGCTGAACGAGGCGATCACCACGAAATACATGGGATAAAAGGCGGCGAAGGTGATCAGCGAAAGAACGATCCCATTGACCACGCGAAACACGCGATAGCCTCTGCTGTTGTCCTGAATCATGGTTTCGCCTCCCTTACCACAAGCTGGTTTCGCTGAGCGCGCGGCTCAGGCGGTTGAAGAGCACGATGAGGATGAAATTGATCACCGAGTTGAACAGGCCCACGGCGGTGGAATAGCTCCACTCGTAATTGAGCAGGCCGCGCCGGTATACAAAGCTCGAGATCACATCGGCGGTTTCCAGGATGCCGTCGTTGTAGAGCAAAATGATCTTTTCATAGCCCACGCTCATCACGCTGCCCATGCGCAGGATGAGCAAAATGATGATGGTGGAAGAAATGCCCGGCAGGGTGACGTGCAACGTCTGCTGCCAGCGGCCCGCGCCATCGATGCGCGCGGCTTCGTACAGTTCCTGGTCGATGCCCGTGAGCGCGGCCAGGTAAATGATGGAGCCCCAGCCGATTTCCTGCCAGATGCCGGAGATCACATAAAGGGGCACGAAATATTCCGGATGGGAAAGCATGGAACCTTGCTTGATGCCAAAGGGCAGGAGCATTTGGGTGATCACGCCGTTTTCCGCCACGAACATGCGGATCATGGAACAGATGACCACCATGGAGATGAAGTGCGGCATGTAGGTGATCGTTTGCACAAAGCGCTTGAATCGCGTGGAACGCACTTCGTTGAGCAGAAGCGCCAAAATGATGGGCGCGGGGAAACCGAACACCAGCGTGGCCAGGCTGATGGTGAGCGTGTTGCGCAGGAGCCTGCCGAAATAGTAAGACTCAAAGAAGCTGATGAAGTGCGCAAAGCCGTAGTTGTCCGCCCAGGGGCTGCCCAGGATGCCGCGCATGGGGGCGAAATTCTTAAAGGCGATGATCGCGCCATACATGGACTTATAGTGGAACAGGAAAAAATACAACAATACAGGGACCACCAGAAGGTAGGCGTCCCCATCCCGCCAAATGTCCTTGCCCAGCTTGCGCAGATAGGCCTTCGCGCCTTGTTTGCGGGAAAGCGCGGCGTTTGCCATGGGAATCCCTTCTTTCCAAGTAGAATCAGCGGCCAGGAAGGCGCGGGAAAGGATTCTCCCGGCCTTCCTGCAAAAGAGAATGCGAATGGGAATTTAGCGGGCCATGAACTCGTCGTAGGCGGCCTGCTCGATGGCAATGTATTCCTCAATGCCCATGTTGCGCAGGGTATCGCGGAAAGCGTCGAAGTTGTCCAGACTCTCCTCGCCGGTGATGAACTTGATGCGCATCTCGTTGCAATAGGTGTTGATGTCGTTGCCCAGGCTGGCAAAGCGCGCGCTCTGGTCATCCGAAATGGTCACGCGGGGCATCACATAATCGCCCTTGAGCGTATCAGACCAGGTGGCCAGCGCTTCCTGCTGCTGCGGACGGCCCGCGTACTGGTAGATGTAGTTTTCATCCTGCAGCATGTTGCCGCCGTCCCAGGAGAAGCAATAGGGCGCCATGGCGTACTGCATGGAGAGACCGTCCGGGTTGTTGGTGATCTGCTCGGTGAAGGTGGGCACGCCGTCGATCATCTCGTAGCTTTCGCCTTCCACGCCGAAGTTGAGCAACAGGCGGCCTTCCTCGGTGTAGCCATAGTTCAGGAACTGGGCGGCGATTTCCGGATATTCACAGGTGGTGGTGATGCAGGTGGCATAGCGCATCACGGGGAAGTCCGTGTGGCCAGAGATGGGCGTCTCGCCCTTCTGATCGTCAGCCACCAGATAGTGCATGCCAGCCACGTCGAATTCTGGGTCGTCCGCCATGGCGGTGAGGTGGTTGCCAATGCCGCTGCCCAGCGAGCCCGTCACCACGCCGCTGATGCCGTTGTAGAGGTTGGAATTGATGGTCGCGCTGTCCAGCGTGGCGAAGTTCGGATCGAGCAAGCCCTCGTTGTACAGCTGGTTGAGGAAGGCGAGGCAATCCTTCATGCCGTCTTCCATGTAGCCAAACTTCACGGTGTCGCCATCGTGATAGAACTGCGCCTGCGGCACGCCAAACGCGCCCAAAATGAAGGAAGCGGCGTCATTGCCCAGGATGTTGCCCGCGCCGGTGGAAAGCGGATAGGTCGCGCCGCACTGGTCGCGGAAGGCTACGAGCGCGTTATAGAACTCGGTGATGGTTTCCGGATTTTCCAGGCCGCACTTTTCCAGCCAGTCGGAACGGATGATGGGGCCGGAAGAAGTGAGCAGGTCTTTGTGGGCGCGAATGAAGGCGAAGCCATACACGTCGCCGTTGGGCGTCATGGTGCCGCGGCGATAGTCCTCGTTGCTGTTGATCGCCGCTTTATAATCCGGCGCGTATTCGTCCAGCAGGTCGTTGAGCGGCAGCACAATGCCGTCGCTGATGGCCTTGGAAATGCCGCCCGCATAGGCGTCCCAATCAAAATAGACCATGTCCGGCAGATCGCCCGAAGCGAAGAGCAGGTTCATGGCGGTGTTGTCCGCCGGGGCGATCACTTCGATGTTCACGCCGGTGGCTTCCATATAGGCTTGCATCAGCGGGGTGTCCTGCAGGGAATCATACTGGGAGGTGATCTGTGTCTGCGCCACTTTGGCAAACGTGAGGGTGACGCCCTCCGCGCCCGCGATGGGATAAACGGAGGCGGCTTCTTCCGCCAGCGCCGCGCCGCTCAAGCACAGCAGGGCGATGGCGAGAAGCAGGGAAAAGATGCGTTTCGTCATGAGGATAAACTCCTTTCTCGATTTTGCCGGTGCGGTTCGCGCTCCGGCAGGATGATTTTATTATACAAATCGTTGGCGCACATGCAATGACAAAATTTGCGCGTGTTATGCAACATGCCGTAGATCGCGATTAGTGGCAGGGAAAGGGCAATTTTGCATGGCGCGAAGCCGGAACGCTCGGACGCTTCCAGGGCGCGCAAAGCCTCGAAAACGAAATTTTGACCAAAACACAAGCCGCGCTTGCGATTTTGACAAGCATAAATGCGGGGAAAAGGCTTGCAATTCCTAGACAATTTCACTACAATGGAGTTGGCAAGCAAGCACCCCGCAGGGGTTTTGGCAATGCGCAAAGAAGGGAAGACAGAAGTTGCGTCAGAAGAAACATCGGAAATGGAATGGCAAAGTGCGGGGGATCGTGCTCGACTGGGTGCGCTCTTATAGCATCATTTTGTTGCTCCCCCTGTGCATCGCGGTGTTCAACCAAGTGTATGCCGACCGGTTGCTGCAAAGCGAAGTGCAGCGCGTGAACCAAATGACGGCTGAAAACCTTTGCGCGGGTTTTGACAACGCCATGGAACTGCTGGCCTATGCCAACGAAGTGGTGTATTCCTCCACGGAGTACTTTACGCTGCGGGCGAGCGATTCGCACGCCAGCCTCTCCTTTGCCTCCATGGATTTGATCAAACTGCTCTCGCTGCATTGCCGCACCAACGAGGGCTTGAGCATGGTGGTCTACATCCCGTTTTACGACCACATCATTACGGAAACGTCCGCCTACACGCTCAATGGCACCTGGCGCGTGCTGTGCGAGGAAAACGGCGTTTCTGTCTCTTACGAGGATTATCTGGCCGAACTCAATGGGGCCGTAGCGCAGGGCGGTTATTTCTTTTCCGATTGGATGGGAAACGGCACCTTTGGCAAGACGGCGCTGTGCTATGCCGTTTCGCAAAAGATGGACGTGCCCGGCGCGGGCTATTGCCACTTGATCGCCTGCCTCAGCGCCGATTTGCTGCTCCCTTCCAGCGCCAATTTGCCCGACGGCTGCCTACTGGCCGTTGTGGCAAGCGATGGAACCGTGCTGCGGGCCTGGGACAACGCAGGCAACGCGCAAAATTTGCCAAGCATCGATTTGTCCGCCAGCGGGCAGACGGTTTCCTTGGGCGGCGAAAACTACGTCGCGCTCAGCGCCCAGGCGCGCGCGAACGATTGGTCGGTGGTGGTGTTCACGCCCCGGGCGATTTTCGCGCAAGCGCTTTTGCCCATGCGGATGGTGGCCATCGCCACGCTGACGGGCGCGCTGCTGGTGGGCGTCGTGCTGGTGGCGCTCTTCCTCAAGCGGCACTACAGCCCGGTGAGCAATATCCTTTCCGTGGTGGGGCAGGACGACGCCACCGCGGGCAACGAATACGACCGCATTCTCTCCGCCTGCCAGTCGCTCCGGCAGGAAAACACCTCCATCAAGGGCAATTTGCGCATGCAGGAGGCCTATATTCGGGAGAAATTCCTGCTCTCGCAACTGCTGGGACGCGGCTCGCGGCTTTCCGACCAGCCCGTGGCGCGGCAGGCCGCCGCGCTGTTCGAGGGGAAAATTCTGCGCATGATCGTCTTCTGCCTGCCCGGCGCGGAGGACGCGCAACTTTCCGACCGGTTCGACGAAATGCAATATCACGTACACCAGCTTCTGCTTGGCAAGCTGGGCGAGGCGAACATGCCCCAGCGCGTGACCGACAACAACTGGCTCGTGTACCTGTTCGCGCTCACCAGCGAGCAGAACGAGGTTTGGCTGGACGAGGCGAGCGCGCTGGCGGGCGCGGTGTGCGACGCCTTCGAAAGCGAAATGCACCTGCCGCTGCTGGCCGTGCTCAGCAACCCCTGCGAGCGGCTGGATCTGGCCAATGAAATCTATGCCGAGCTCACCGGCGTGGTGGAATGCCTGTGCGCGGCGGGAGAGAGCGGCGCGATTCCCGCGCGCGAAGTGCTCAAGCACAACGACCGCATCAACACCAGCCGCCACATCGCCCAGCGCAAGCTGCGCGAGGCCATCGCTCAGGGCAACGAAAAGGCCGCCGACGCCTCCCTTACGGAGCTCTTTGGCTACATCGCGGAAAAATCCGCGCTTTCCTTCCAGGTCACGCGGTTTTTGTATTTCGATATCCTGCGGATCGTGGGCAAGGGATACGACGACGCGCTGCCCGACGGCCAGGAAGGCCGCGAGCGCTTGCAAATTTGCCTGGGCGAGCTGATGCAAAGCGCCGACCAGGCAAAAATGGAGGAAGAAATCCGCACGCTGGTGCGCATCGTCTGCAGCGAGATTCTGCGGCACAAGGTGGCCGCTTCCGCGGGCGTGGGCAAGTGCGTGTGCGATTATATCCACGCCAATTACAGCGATATGAACCTGAACATCAGCCACATCGCCGCCGCGCTCAACCTTTCGCCCCAGACGATCACCAAATATTGCCGCCAGGAGACGAACATGAGCGTGCTGGACTATATCAACCGCATCCGCATCGACCACGCCAAGCGGCTGGCCCAGGAGACCAGCATGTCGCTAGAAGACCTCGCCGAGGCGGTGGGCTACGCCAGCCTGCGCACGTTCTACCGCGCCTTTACCAAAATGGAGGGCACCACGCCCGCCAAAGGACTTCGGCGCGCGTAAGCGGGTGGATTGCGCACCGCCCTCGCCTGTTTCGCCCGCACCCCAGCCTTCGCAGGGGCTGTGAAAAAACAGCAAAAATTCTTTCGCATCCCCTCAGTCAGCTTCGCTGCCAGCTCCCCTTTCCCCAAAGGGGAGCCTTTTGGGCGCTGCCGCGCCACATGAAGGCACACTATCCAAAGGTTTTCCTTTGTTTATTGGATCTTTGAATCATCTGTTTTGCCAATGGTTTTCTATGTATACCTCCTGTTTTGCTCAATCAATGTTTGATCGATGCTATTTTCCACGATGTAGCACTTTCCAAAAGGCTCCCCTGATTCCAGGGGAGCTCTGATCGTTGACAAACCTTTGGTTTGTCAACGAGGATTACCCGGCCGCTTGCAAATCAAAGATTTGCGGCCAGCGACCGGGGCGGGAATGCATTTTTTTCGCAAACGCAAGCGTTTGCTCTGCAAAAAATGCCAGAAATGACGGACCCGCCGTCATTTCTGATTTAAGCCTCGTTCTTCCGATACTTTGTCAATGCTCTGGGCTCCCCTGATTCCAGGGGAGCTGTCGGCGCTAGCCGACTGAGGGGTTAGAAACCCAAAAAACGCAAAATCATGCAATCTGGAGCGGCGTCCATATGCTCTGCTCCTCCCCGGAGTCTGGGCATTTTTTCGGCCGTTTTACGCTTTGCGCGTAAAACAGCCGAAAAATACGCATTCGCCGGTTTTTGCGCGGCGCTCAGCCATCGCCCACGCACTTGCCGCGCAGCTTATTGATAGCGCGCTCCACCGCGTCCTGGCTGTTGCCCCAGGGCTTATCCTTGTTGCGGTAATCGAATTTGAGGGTGAACCACTCCAGGTCTTTTTCCACGCGCGCGAGGTTTTCGCGCTCCACGCGCATGGCGGTCTGCGAGAATTCCTCCAGCGTTTTGCCGGAAAGGTGGCGGGGCGCGTCCTGCATCACCTGGAAATAGTGCGGCAGGCACAGGCCTTTGGAGGCGGCGAAGGCCTCGCGGAAGGCTTTTTCGTGCTCGTACATGTACAAAAGCGTGTAAACATAGCGCTCCATGGTGTGATCCAGGCGCTCGCAAAGGATGCAGCTTTCCACGGCGGCCTGTCCGTCATTTTTGGGCGCGGGCGCGTTGCGGCGGAACAGGCCGCCCTTTTGGGGCGCGGTTTCGCTTTTTTGCAACCGCGCCATCGTCTCTTTCATATAAGTATGCGTCATCAGGGCCAAGCCCAGGCGGTTGCTCGCCACGAACATCTGCGCGAAGTGGCGCTGGCAAAAGCCCTTTTGGTTCACTTCCACGCGCGTGTCCGGCTCCATCACCGACGCGCCCAGGAAATTGTCGATGTACATGGCCTCGTTCTTTTGCCGGATTTCGCACAGCGGGCATTCGCAACCGGCGCGATATGCCTCCCAAATGGGCATGGTATCGAGGTGTTCTCTCATGGTTC
>JABLTQ010125978.1_pt1 | contig 9972 bp, 10 predicted proteins | sample 7160101 | NCBI WGS metagenome assembly JABLTQ01 (sample SAMN14651228, study PRJNA627086) | human gut metagenome | isolation source: feces | host: Homo sapiens
ATGATCTCGCTTCCTCCTTGGTCACCAATGACGTTCAACCGGTCGCTCATCGTCCCGTCGCCACCGGCGCTGCTGCCAGTCACGACCCTTATGTAATTCTTCAGCGAAACCGGGTAGTTCACATCCGTAGGATGTTCCCCTGCCCACATGGCATAATGATCCAACACCGCATCCAATGACAACCTCTTTGTCAGTGAAAAACGCAATCCTATCCTTGTCCGATGCACTAGCGCATCCTTAACGTAGCGATTGTCTGTAGTCGTAAAATCCCCGTATGCACCATAAATCCACAAATGCTTACGAGTCAACGGCACCGCCACAGGATCCATGCTGACAAGATACCCAGGCATAGAACGGGCGTTGCACGTTTCCACAAGATGCCCACCCGTCACTGACAAGGAACCAAGCGATTGTGAAGCCCCCATGAAATCATTGTCCCGATGCTTGATCCCGACATCCAATGTAAACGGTTTCCATTTGATCGAGCCATAGAGCTCATCCACCATCATATTCACAGATTTTGATGAAAGACCAAGCGGGTTTTTATAACCATTCGCCGCCAAAGAAGCGCCAAACCTGTATTGAATAGTCTTGGACTGATCAAATTGTGTGCTTGCCTGCAGCAGCGCCAACCCACCATTCCTCTCCGGCATCAGCCCATACTGGTTGGTCGTCATCCAGTACGGCAAATAACCCTCGGAAGATGCCATGGCACCCATGAGCATTATGGAAGCGATGAAATCGTTCATTTACTTACGTCCAACAATATAACAATTAAACAGTCTTCGAATATCCCACCAACTTATCATGCATCCATTGAGGATACTTTCCACAGGCGGTGTAGGCTATCGCGATGACTGTCCAAAGGATTAGTTTCATGTCTCCGAAGAAAGAGGCATGCCTCACGTAATAAACGTCAAGTTTCAGTCGGACAGGCAGAACCTTTTCATTGTACTCCTTCTCATCCGGGAACTGATCACCATAGATGTAGTCCCAAAGGCTGGACTGGCTTGTCAGTCCACAAGGCACTGTTGAGGCGACCGCATTCTCTCCACCACGGGTGACCTCAACCTGATCCACCGCCGCCGGACGAGGGCCGACAATCGACATCGTCCCATTAAGAATATTCAACAATTGCGGCAGCTCATCAATCTTGAGCCTCCGCATGATCCTTCCCCACCAAAAGATCCGATCCTGCTCCGGACGAAGCGAAGCCTCGCTTGCGCCACGAGCCACTCGCATGGAACGGAACTTCCACATCTTGAACCGCCTGTTATCCTTCCCGACACGATTGGCGAAATAGAACAATGGCCCGGGATCGCTGACTTCCGTCAGAATAATAGAAACAATCCAGATCGGTGACGTGCCGACGATGCCCAAAATGGCGCAAACAACGTCGAAAAAGCGCTTGAAAAATCTATACGCCATAAAACAAAACCATTATCTCATTGTCTTCTTCGGTTCTATCCCCTTAAGACTCTCATCAAAAGTCACCACATTATAGTCAAAATCATATTTTGACATCTCCGGGACATAATACGAATCCGAAAACATCTTAGGAATCTGAGGCAAAACGAAAGAACCCAACCATACCAAAGGATTAAACAAACCGGTTATCCAAACCTTCTTTCCGTACATCTTCGCAAAAAACCGGATACACTCCACAGTGTCCACCAACTCCTTATTCTGCGGATAGAATGTACCGTCCAGTTCTCTCTCTATCAGTTGCTTCACGAATTCAGACAAATTGTCAATGGCAAGCATCGACCGCTTATTGTGCCACGCCGGAAATACCGGTGTCTTAGTGGCCAGCCAAGCCAGCCTCTGGAAATTACCCTTTCCGGTAGGCCCGTAAATCATTGGCGGACGAATAATAGCTATCTTAAACGTATCACACGACAATTCATTCAAGCCCTTTTCTGCCTGCAATTTAGAATCACCATAGAAATCATTAGGGTTAGGCATCGTATCTTTGGTTACCACATCCCCCTTCAATGACTTGCTTGCGTGATAAACGATTTTCGAACTCATGTAAATAAACTGCTTCACGCCATGAGATTTCGCCCACTTAGCCACCTCAATAGCCAAATCCCTGTTTACCTTATAATAAAGAGGAGCCATTTCCGGCTTCGGATCCACATGCGCAATACCTGCAACATGAAATACAGCATCATACTTCGAAAAATCGGCTTGTTTCCAAACTCCATCCATAGTATCCACCGTATCCACCTGATATTTATCAGGCTCACGCATCAGCCAACGTTCCACGGAAGTACCCACAAAACTATTGGCACCAGTTATCAGTACTCTTTTCATTTTTAAAAATTCAAATATGCAATAGTTGGAATATGGACTGGCACTTATGCTCCGCTTCCAGCTATCATCTATTTCATCACCAACTTATTATATACTGTCTTTACCCAATTAACCAGAGAAATACCAACAATAGTAATTGTCAATGTCAATACAAATGCCACCACCGAATAACTACCGTTATTAGAAACTGCAGCACTTCCACATCCTAAAAGCACACCAACGATCACACAGACAAAGCCCTTGATCGGATTGTGGATAGCCATAGCGGTGAAACTGTTGCGACCGAACCATTTAATCCAATGCATCCACTTTGCATCATTCCGACAAGACTCAGTACCGGCAAGCAACATACAGAACAAAAGCATCATCGCTATTCCCGCCAATGCACATGGATAGGTAATCAAGGGATTATGTATATCTGCATGTCCAAATGATATGCTGCCATTGCAACTACTTCCAATAAACACAAGGGAACCGAGCAACATGCATGAAATAAGTGCAACGACACGATGCCCATCCACCCAGTTCTGCATCTGCTGATGCCCGAACTTCTGCACTATCAGATGTCCTATCGCGAAAAAAGGCAGACCAAGACAAGCGACCTCCAAATTCCAAGGCAGCAAAGTAATATCTACGACATCGACATACGTAATCATATAATAACTTACCGATGCCAAGGCAATGCTGACAATCAAAATCCATACTTTCTTGAAATCAGACAAGAAATAATAGATGACCTCCATCACAAACAGGCAAGTTACAAACCACAACGGCACATTGTGAACCAAGAAACCACCACTACCTTGAGCGATGAAAGTCTGCGCCAACGGCATCCAGTAACTATCCACTTGAGCATGTGTCACTAAGGAAAATGCGGCCCACACAAACCATGTCAAGAACGAAAATATCACATAAGGCACGAGCAGCGATTTCACTTTCTTCATAAAAAAAGTCCTGAAATCAGCATATTTACATTTATTGAAAACCATACCACTCAGGAAGAAAAATAAAGGAATATGCCATGCATATACGAACGCATTACTCCATCCTGTAAGACGGATATGGCCCCAAATGATTGCCAACATTCCAAAAGCCTTGGCTAAGTCATTATAATCTAATCTTTTACCCCCCCCTATCGGATTCACCAGTCTTGTACTATCCATAATATTCCTATGTTTTATCCTTTCAGTTTAGCTTTTCTAAAATTTGGATCCAAATACTTCATAATTCCCTGAAGACATCCGGCTATCATAGGCAATGGATCATTCCATGCGCCATCATGATAACTTACATCTTTCCCAAAGAACTTAAACCATGACGGTTTAAACTTGAATCTCTCGGGTGAAAACAAAAACCACATCACATCCAATCCAAACCATCGAACCTGCTGACCAGATTTATATTTAGTCATATCAAACAGTTCTGCGCCATTGCCAAGATATTCATCTACAAATATTTTCGCAAAATTTACACCTGCAGCGAAACTAGCCTGGAGACTTGATGGGACGCGAGGGTTAATCTCAATAATTTTAAGTTCATGAGTCCGTTTATCTTCCAATATGTCAAAGTCAGCAAAGCCATGCCAATTTAATTTGTCCAAACAGCGTTCACACTGTTCTACGAGAAATGGATGTTCCACCGTCTCACTATAGCAACTTGTACCACCTTTAAGTGGAAAGAACCTGCGGATTTTAATCACAGTTGAGGCAACTGTCTTTCCATCATACCTACGAAACAACATTACATTATAATAATAATCAGGCTGTTCCACATACTGCTGTAGCGCACAAGCACCAAAGCTCTTAGCAATAGCTGGATAATTGTCTTCAAGTTCCTCCAAGTTTCCAACTTTAGTAATCCCCTTAGCTCCTGCCGACAAGTTAGGCTTAATCATAGCAGGAAATCCCACATACTCTGCCACAGATTTTAAATTATTCTTAAACTCTGAACTTTCTGTCCCCAACTTTATTGAAGGTAAAGCCCTGGTATGTGGATGCACGATGTCGAACTTTTCACATACCTCCATAAGTTTCTGCTTATCATTAGCCAACTCAAAGGTAGAATATGTCTCCACCGCACAAATAATCTTATACTGCTGCTCAACCTTTTCCTTTTCAAGGCTTAAGAAATAAGCAGACTCATCCCCCATTGGAATAATCAATTCATATTGGTGTGACTTAAGATGCTCATAGAAATAAGCCTTGAACGCCTCTGGCTCAAGGTGTAAGTTTGGGGATTTGTACTTATGTTGAAGGTATTTGGTAGCATACCCGCTGCTAACCCTTTGTGCACAAAGGGCTGTCAACTCATGTCCTAGTTTATTCAACTCGCGGGCCATACACACCACTTGTACGCCTTCACCATCAAGCAATAGTATCTTACTCATACATGTATCGTATCATTAAGTATTATATATCTCCTTTCCTAGTTCCACATATTGATCAGCGATTTGAGACCATGTATAGTTCTCCTTAATAACTTTCAAAGCCAACTCCCCTTGTACCTTCAAACTATCATAGTCAGTTTCCACAGACTTCATATTTTCAGACAATTGTTTTACATTCTTAACATCACTCCAAAGTCCAATATTATGCTTTTCAAGGACTTCTTGGATAGCAGGAATACGAGAGACTATCGGTATCTTGCCGTATGCCATGCCTTCGAGCAGGGCTATAGGCAGCCCCTCAGAAGATGACACAAGACAATATGCCGTGCAATTTTTTAATAGCCTGTCCTTAGCATCTCCAGATACCATTCCTACAAAAATGATATTTTTGCAATCAGATGCACGTTCAACAATTGATTTGCCATATTCAGTATCAGTATCGCCACCTATTACCAGTTGGTAGTCTCCATGTTCATGCTGTTTAAAAGCATCAATTAGGATTTCTAGGTTCTTTATTGGATCCACACGACCAATAGTAAGAAAATATTTATTTTGCCTGATGCCATTACGCTCTATCACATCACTATTCAAAGGGCGATTATCAGGCAAAAACACACCACAAGAAACCACATGACACTTCGCGCCATATCTATCAAAAATCTCTTTTGCTTTGGTCTGACTAACAGTTATGATTGTTTTAGAGAAGAACAATGAAAATTTCATCATAGCTCGAAGCAGATATTTCATCTTCCAGCCATGTTTGGGGCTATCTTCCGCCAAACTATGAATAATGGTACTTGCTTTCATACCAAACATTCTAACAATTAAAGATGGAAATATTGAAAAAGTAGTGGTCTGATAAGAAACAATATCTATTGATCTTCTGTGTTTAATAATGTATGGCAGCGATTTCCAATACAATATTGGGATGCTAGTCATCGTTCCTCCCGGACACTTATATTGTTTAATTAAAATTCCTTTATATTCAGATTCTTTGTTACAAGATCCGAAACTCAGTACTGACGACTTAAATCCTTTCCTATTCAGTTCTGCCGCAAGGTTGTATGTGTATGAACTCACGCCATTAGGCTTTTCCTGAGCGCCTACGAATACTGTTCTCATCTCAATTCCTTTCCTTCTATCAAGTCAATATATCTCTTTTCAAATATTTCAATTGAGTAGTTTTCTCTGAGATTTTGGTTGCCTTTATGTCCCATTTGATTGCGTAGTTTTGCCGAATCAAGCAACTTACAAAGAGACGCAGATAGGCCATCGACATCACCAATAAGATGCAGGAAACCATTCTCTCCATCAATCACTAAATGGTCATTATCACCTACATTCGTAGCCACAACTGGCAAACTCCAATTCAAGGCTTCCATTATGCTATTACTTGTTCCTTCAAAAAAACTAGTTGAAATATAGATATCTGCATTTCGCTCCAATTCGGACACATTATTTGGTTTAATGTAAACATCAGTCTTGTTTTCAATATTATACACCTTTACCCATGTGCGAATTTGCTCCTCAAGTACACCATAACCTACAATGCAGAGACGGAAATCATTTCGTGACAGTCTCGCAACACTTTTAATAAGCGTCTCATAGTCCTTTTGTGGATCAAAACGACCCACAGTTATGATTGTCTTAACCTTATGGTCTGGACGTATAATTGTTTCTTCTATATCTGGAAAACAGTTGGGAATTACGATATTCTTCTTTCTCCTAAAGCCATGATTGCCAAAATAATCTGCGCCAGAATAGCAATTGTAAATTGTTCCTGTTGCAAAAAGATTATGCACTATCTTTTCTATTAACATCTTACCCTTGGGCATTCTAGAATTGCGTATGCCATTATAGACCCGAATACCACACATACGCCCCACCAATGCTCCTACGATATCAGGCATAGTCAAGTAGTTCAGCAACACATCTGTTTCGCTCTCTTTGATTATGCGCTTGATACGTTTTATCTTAGAAAGCATATTTCCAATAAGCTTATGCACTTTTACACTGCTTTCGGCAAGCAAGTCCACATTGCGCTTGTATTCTGTATGATTGCCATACAGTACAATTAAATTCACTCCTGTATGTTTAGCGAATTGAGTAGCAAGTAAAACAGCTTGTTTCTCTGCTCCACCTGAATCAATAGTTGATACAAGAATTGAAACTTTCTTCATTTTGTTTAGTTATTTAATGAGCACGCTCCTTAATAAACCGTGCAGGATTTCCAGCCCAAACTTGATAAGGAGGAATATCTTTTGTCACAACAGATCCAGCCCCAACAATGGCTCCTTTCCCTATTGTTACAGCATTACAGATAATAACATTAACGCCAATGAACACATCATCCTCAATGTGCACCTCTCCAAAGCGAAATTTATTTCCCTTTTCTTTAGGATCAAGGTAATGAGTCAATATTTTTACTCCTGCTGTTATAGCCACATGATTACCAATATATATTTTATCTGGAGCTACAGAGTCAACACCAACTCCATTATAGATTAAGGCACGTCCTTTAATATTTACCCCCCCCATTTTCAGACATTTGGCTCTGTGTTGAGGGAGCATAGGAAAGCACGATAATCCCAACCAGAACTTTCTCCAAATGCGTTTTGGAGAATATATTCTATAAAAATCTTTAATTGTCATTCTTTATATTTCATTAATGTTCATTACCTGTTCAATTACCGGAGCCATATCAAAGTATTTATACTGGCCGAGGCGACCTCCAAAAATAACATCCTCTTCTTTTTCTGCTAACTTACGATATTCCTCTGCTAAGGAATTATTTCGCTCATCGTTTACAGGGTAGTATGGTTCCAATCCATCCTTATACTCAGTAGAATATTCCTCTGAAACAACTGTTTTAGGATTGTCATAAACTTCTTGACCAAACATCTCGAAATGTTTGTGCTCTATGACACGTGTATATGGTTCATTGTGGCTAGTATAGTTCACAACAGCATTACCTTGGTAGTTTGGAATTTCTTCAATACGAGTATTGAAACTAACTGTACGCCAATTAAGTTTACCTAACTTGTAATTAAAATATTCATCAATTGCACCTGTATAAACTAGTTTATCTGCGTACTTCCTCCAATCTTTATACTCTGAGGTAAATAAATCTACACCAGTTTTACATTCAACACCTTCAAGCAAACCTTCAATAAGTTTATTATAACCACCAATAGGTATTCCTTGGTAACGATCATTGAAATAGTTATTGTCAAAAACCATGCGAACAGGAAGACGTTTAATGATAAATGCTGGCAAATCCTTACAATCACGTCCCCACTGTTTCTCTGTGTATTCCTTAATAAGCTTGTTGAAGATATCCTTACCTACTAGACAAAGAGCTTGCTCCTCAAGGTTTTTAGGTTCTTGACCTCCAAGAGCTACTATAGCCTCTGTCTTCTGCTCATCAATCTTAGCTTGAGCTTCTGCAGGTGTATGTACATCTGGCCACATGCGATTAAAAGTATTCATATTAAAAGGCAAATTATAGAGTTCGCCTTTGTAATTAGCTATGGGACAGTTAGTGTAACGATTAAACTCAACAATAGAGTTTACAAAATCCCATACCTCCTTATTGTTTGTATGGAAGATATGAGCACCATACTTGTGCACGTTAATGCCCTCTATTTTTTCACAATAAATATTTCCTCCAAGATGTGGGCGTTTATCAATTACAAGCACCTTCTTGCCTGCTTTCTTAGCTTTGTATGCAAAAGATGCTCCGAAAAGTCCAGAGCCAACAATTAAATAATCGTATTTCATAATTAATATCCTTTTACTGCTATTAAACCATTGTTTGAAATAATTCTTGCTGGATTACCTGCAACACATACATTATCTGGAACATCTTTAACGACTACACTTCCAGCGCCAATTGTTACATTATTCCCAATACAAATAGAACCTATTAGCACAGAATTAGCACCAATTGTTACATTATCACCTATTTTAGGGATTCCTTTATGAGTTTTTCCTATAGTAACATTATGGAGAATGGTACAATTCTTACCTATTATAGCTTTTCTATGAATCACTACTAAACCATAATGAATTAATCTGAAGCCTCCTCCAATATGGGTTCCAATAGGAATCTGCCTTCCTGTTTTACACATTTTCCTTCTATAATATAAAGTAAAGATAAAATGTAAATAAACTTTGATTACTACTCTCCAACCACGTTCCGATGCGAAACCAAAAAGTAAAAGAGAATGATTCATTAAAAAAGAGATTTTTTAAAATCCCCCCCCATTATTAATAGCTGCTAAATCAGATTTTATCAAATCTTTACAATGTGCAAATCTCATTATCGTTCTAATTCTGAAACCACATGTTTAGCAAAGTCTTTACGTCCCTCATCTGAAAAGAAATGCTTATAATACTCTTGTGCTTTTTTAGCAACTTCCATATATTCAGGCGACTCAGCCTTCAAAAGAACCTCCTTAAAATCGGAAAAGTCCCATTTGAGCGGAATATAAGTAACTCCTGGCTGATATGCATCGGGATATGTAATACAATGACTCATATCCTGCTTAATCATGCATCCACCATAAACAAAAGCCTCAAAATCACGGCCACAAATCTCTCCCCATCCAAAAGGAGAAAGGATACATTTTGAGTTCTGCCCTTCCGCAATAAACTCTTCTTTAGGAATACGTTTTGTAATGTCCGATATAATAATGTTAGACTCCTTCTTCATCTCCATCATAAGTTCTTTGCTTCGAGACCGGGGATATCCCGCTATCGGGGAATAACCACTACCTCGATACTGAACATCTAATGTCCGTTCCCTATCAGGACTAAGAAAAACCGGTTTTGTCACACTAAATGGATGTGAAATAAGTTGAATTGGTCTTACGGCATAAAGATCACCTATGCCAACGTTCCATGCCACGCGCAGTTTATGAAGATATTGCTTTTCTGTATGCGGATAATAGCGTTTGGTGATTGTTTCGTCCTCAATCCCCAATAAATTATGATAGTATTCACAAAATGTACGAGCACCATAAATATCACGACAATAATCGTCTAGATTCTTAAGGACTTGCTTCTTAAAGTATAAATCCACATACGGCATCACATCGAACATACAAGTTCCTGTACTATCTGCAGTATCTAACCATACTAGAGTTTTGCAATGAGCCTTGATTTGTTTCAATATTTGTATTGTCCTGATTTAGGTTGACTCGTGTTTATAGAATATCACTTATATAAGTTGACTTTGCGCTGTTATACCTGTCAGGGGTTGACTGGAG